>Ga0364922_10624_pt1 | contig 14422 bp, 14 predicted proteins | sample ExccelJu500001D4_2_FD_206955 | JGI IMG/M metagenome (GOLD analysis project Ga0364922, IMG submission 206955) | Enriched cells from Trout Bog Lake Hypolimnion, Wisconsin, USA - BchlTB.June20.5000.01.D4 | ecosystem: Environmental > Aquatic > Freshwater > Lake > Hypolimnion/Profundal zone | place...
GCCGAACAAGGGGCCGCCGTATTGGTGGAGGCGATCAAAGAGCTTGCCTTTGAGAACGAGGAGAAGGCGAGGCGGGCAGCCGAGTTGGAACTTGCCAACAAGGAGCTTGCCTTCCAGAACGAGGAGAAGGCCAAGCGGGCAGCCGAGTTGGAGGTTGCCAACACGGAGCTTGCCTTTCAGAACGAAGAGAACACCAAGCTCCATGAACGGTTGTTTCAAGCTGAAAAATTGGAAAGCCTTGGTCTCTTGGCTGGGGGAGTCGCCCACGATATGAACAACGTGCTGGGGGCCATCCTTGGCCTCTCTTCAGCCATGCAAAATTTCCAAGTGGTGGATAGCCCAGCTTGGCGTGCTTTCGACACCATCGAAAAGGCCGCCACCCGTGGCGGGAAGCTGGTCCAAAGCCTATTGGTCTTTACTCGGAACAGCCTTCCAGAAGAAAAGGTCTTGAATCTGAACGAGATCCTGCAAGAGGAAGTTCGGATTCTGGCCCGCACCACGCTATCCCATGTTCGCCTTACGCTGGACATGGACTCTGAGTTGCGACCAATCCGTGGTGATGGCGCTGCCTTGACCCACGCAATCATGAACCTCTGCGTTAACGCCGTAGACGCCATGCCCGAAGATGGCACCCTGACGCTCAGAACTCGAAACATCGACAACGCGTGGATTGAAGTGGTGGTGGAGGATACGGGGAGTGGGATGTCGAAAGAGGTTCTCAAAAGGGCCTTTGATCCCTTCTTCACCACGAAAGAAGTTGGAAAGGGGACGGGACTGGGCCTGTCGGTGGTCAACCGCACCGTGAAGGCTCACCAAGGACAGTTGGAAATTCAGAGCGAACCGGGTCATGGGACACGAGTGGGCATCAGGTTCCCGGCCTGTGAACATTCGCCATACCTCGGGGAAACTGCCGCTGAACCTCGACCAGAGTCCTCCCCTGATGCACTGAGCGTGCTTCTGATCGACGACGATGAACTGATCCAGAGTTCAATGCAGGCGATCCTGGAATTGCTTGGCCACAGCGTTACTGTCGCCTCCAGCGGTGAAGAAGCCCTGGCCAAACTTGCAACCGATTTCCAACCCGATGTGGTGATTTTGGACCTGAATATGCCTGGCCTTGGAGGCAGAGGAACCTTGCCTCGCCTTCGCGCTTTGCGTCCTACCCTCCCATTGATTCTCTCTACGGGTCAAATTGACCAAGTCGCCATTGATCTTTCGAGAGCGCACCCCCACGTCACCTTGCTCCCAAAGCCCTTCAGCACTAGGGATCTTCAGGAGAAGCTCGCTGTGCTTACCACTCCAAAAGGATAGGATGTCGTCCCTGCCACTTGCCTATGCCCCAGAGCGGAAATGCATATTCATCAAGGCTCAACAATCCCTGGTATCAATGCCAGCATTTACGGGCATCCCCAAAAAGACCAGTAATAAGTGAGCTTAGGGCTCCAAATAGCAGTACAGTGGAACTGCGATAAGCACCTTACGTTTCGGAGCGCGAGGGGAAGGCCGAAAAGCCAGCCCTGCACACGGAGCGTTTATGAACAGCAACATCAACATTTTCAGAGATATGAATAGTATTAAAGAGCTTGAGGTGTTCCATGAAGGCTTTGCCGGATTGATCCGCATTGCCAAGCAGCAGGGTCCTACCCCAGGAGAGGTCGAAGGCTATAAACACCACCAAGATCTGATTCAGGCCCGGATGGATCACCTCCGTGGAAATATGCCCACCGAGTAACCGACGAAGGCCTTGGCCGATGCAGGCTCGCAGCCTATTCAGTCGGCTTCTCGGCCTTTAGGTCATCAATCTGCGCTTGCACTTGCAAGATACAGGCCCGAAAGACTTCCACTTCCCTGGTCTGGCCCTCTTCCAAGGCAACCTTGAAGGCATCGGAGAAGTTCTTCTTGAACGACTCAAGCAACTCCAAGTTGCTGGTCAAAAGGTGGTCAGGTTTTTTTGGGCCCATGTTTACTTTCGGCGATATGGGCTTGTAAGCCCCAGCCCCTAGCCCAATCTTATTATCTTTCCGGTGAGCATGCTCACCGGAAGGACACGATTGTCTTGGCTTTTATTGGCTACTTTCTCGCTTACTTCCTCGCCACCAGGCTTTGGCCCATTTAGCCAATGTGCAGGCCGGTCGTTCCCTCGGCTCCGCTTGGCACGTCGGTGCATGGCAGTCCGGTTATTCCCACCCCTAAGCCCACTCACAACAGCTCCGGAGGCCTATATGACCTTTCAACAAACTTTTTCGGTAGCGTCCTTGTCCACCTTGGTAGGTTGTGGCCTGATTGGTAACTATCAAAACATTTACTTCTATCCTGTGAATCAAGAGAACCTGTCCCAGGCACTCAAGGGCACGATATATAACCTCAGTGGAAAAATCAAACTGACGTCGCCCAAGGGCGAGGAATACACCGGAGACCTGTTTCGACCTGGCAGACCACAAGATCCTAGTGACTCTCTGTACTCCATGGAATTGGAATTCCCGAGAAATTGGGACCAGGTGTACGGCGATTCCTATTTCTCAAAGCACATACTAGGTTCAAGTGGATGCAGCCGTGGCAAGTTGGTGAGTTCATCTGGGGCATTCATCTATGTCGAAATCATCAGGCCTAATCCGAAATCGAACGAGCGATTGGGTGTTGCAATCGACAATAACCGGTTGATTTATAAAATCACTTTCTAAGCATTCCGATCTCGGCTTCGCCCCTAGCCTCAGTGCAGTCCCGGGTCGCTTCGCTTCATTCAGATGGTCACCCTTCCCGCATCAGGTAATCGAGTGAACGTAAAGCAACCACCTACTCCCGGCGTCCGATTCCCACCTCCAGTGATCTTCGGAGTCAGCCTTGCAATCGGGTTCCTACTCCAGCGCTTCTTCCCGGTGGCGCTTCTCGAGACTTCTGGAAATTCCCCGCTCAGACTCATTGGCGGGATCTTCCTCATCCTCGCTGCATCGCTAGCCCTCTGCGCCTTTCTCGCGCTCCAGGGTGTACACACTCCCATCAGGCTCGACCGCCCTGTCTCCTCGCTCGTAACACATGGGGTTTTTCGACTCAGCCGAAATCCCCTGTACCTCAGTCTTTCATTAGCGCACGCAGGGATCTCCCTTTCAGCCAACGCACTGTGGCCCCTGCTATCTCTTCTGCCAGTTCTCCTTGTCATCCGCTATTCCGTCATTGCACGTGAAGAAAGCTACCTCCTCGAGCGTTTCGGCGCGGAATACGAGGCCTACCTCCATTCGGTTCGCCGCTGGATTTAGAATCATCCAGCCGGTCCGCACAGCGCCTGAGGCCTCGCTCCAGGGATTTCTAATAGGGGAATCGACATGATCACTCGCAAGACGAAGGGCTGCCTCCTCGCCGTTCTACTGGCTATTGGCTTGGTGTCAGTCTTTGGTTGGCAGGTCCAGGAACCCAGCCGACGTGCCGATTTTGTCCATGACAAAATTCAGATTGGCATGAGTGTGCTAGAGATAGAGCAGTTCATGTCAGGTCGGCACTACACCCTCTACAGGGTTCGACGGTCCGGTGAATGGAAACTTGTCTCGCGAGAAGAATTCTCAGCCGCTATAAAGACACCACAATCCGAGGGAGCACAGGAGACTGAGTTGGTGTTGCAGTTTTTTGGCATAGCCAATCGCACTGCGATTATCGTTCATTCGGACAGTGTCGGAAGGGTCTTGAACGTCAGTGGGCCCAAAGGATGGGGCTGAGCATGTCTCCAGACTCTGAATCAGGTAGCGGCCTGCCCTTGCGCTCAACACGGAAGTTGCCTGCCGGGCCTTTCGTGCTTGCCCTTCTTCCAGCTACCCCGGCTGCGATCGGCGCATCGTTGCAGGCGGGGCTGTTGGCCACCTTGGTTAGGCCGCTCAAGGAACCTTGATGCGACTCTGGTCCATCCATCCTCGCTACCTGGATTCCAAGGGCCTCGTCGCCCTCTGGCGGGAGGGCTTGCTTGCCCAAGCCGTTCTTGCGGACGCAACCAAGGGTTACAAGAATCACCCGCAGTTGGAACGGTTCAAAGCCTCTCCAAACCCGGCTTCGTTCATCGCCTCCTACCTGAAGGAGGTTCATCTCGAGTCACTCCGGCGGGGCTATCTGTTTGACGAAAGGAAGATCCAAAGTGTTGTGCCGCTGGGCCTGCTCACAGTCACAGAAGGCCAAATCGAATATGAGTGGGGGCACCTTCTGGCCAAGCTGGAATCGCGCGATCCTGCTCGGTACCTGCAATGTGCAGACATTAAACGGCCGCTCCCACACCCACTTTTCCGTGTCACAAAGGGCGGCATAGCCTCATGGGAAGTCATCACGGCCTAGCCCTCTGCCCACAGTGACTCCGCTCTTTCTCTTCGTTCCGCTTCCACGGTTCGGAGATCCGCCTCCTGGGAGTCGATCCAAAGCACCGGGGGCTTGGCGTAAGCAGGGCGTTGATCCAGGCTTGCATCGAGCTGGCTGAGGAGCAGCATCACTCCGAAGCCATCCTCCATACGACCCAGGCGATGCAGGTGGCCCTGGGTCTATACCTGCGCTTGGGTTTCAGGCAGTCCGAGGACCTGGATATTTCTCAGCTGGAATCATCAGTGTACGGCTTCAAGCTCATACTGCCACGGTGACACCCCGGAGGGGCCTCCGTGGACCGCGATCCGCCTGCGTGGAGGATGCCCTGGTCGACGTCAACTACATTTCACCTCCAGCGACAATTACCATCCACCACAAGATAAATTGGTGCCCAAGGGGGTGGCCGAAGCTAAGGCCGTAGGCCGCAGCGGAGGGCACCCCCTTGGGCACCGTCGCATTTGCTGAGTCCAATCAGATGTTGGCACTGTGACCTATGGCTTCTGCCGTCTGACATCGCCGAAACAGCGAACCACCCACTCTCAGCCTCTCCCAAGAGGTTCGAGGTGCTGCTGAAGTTCTCTCATGCTGAAGGGCTTAGACAGCAGGGTGACTCCAACATGGGCCGAGGCAAGTTCTAGGGCTGTCTGGTCGACCCGGCCAGTGCTCAAGAGAACCGGCACCTTGGGGCGCAGCTCCCTCAGACGTGGCAGTGTGCCAATGCCACCCAACCCCGGCATGTTCATGTCGAGGATGACCAGATCGGGCTCGAACCCCGCTTCCAGCCTGGCAAGAGCTTCCTCACCGCTGCTGGCGGTGGTAACGCTGTGGCCGAGGACTTCGAGGATGGTCTGCATGGAACTCTGGATCAGTTCATCGTCATCCACGAGCAGCACCTTCATCACCAGGAGGGGGCTCAACATCTGGTCTATCTCTGAAGGGGCAGTGGTTGGATGGCTGCTCTCACAGGCCGGGAAGCGCATCCGAACACGCGTGCCTTGGCTTGGCTCGCTCAGGATTTCCATCTGACCCCGGTGGGCCTTCACCGTTTGATAGACGATGGACAGGCCCAGGCCCGTCCCCTTGCCGATTTCCTTGGTAGTGAAGAAGGGGTCCATGGCCTTTTCAAGAATTTCTTTGGGCATCCCGGTCCCGGTGTCCTCCACCATGACTTCGATCCAGTCATTGTCGACATTCCTGGTGCGGAACGTGAGGGTGCCGTTATCTGGCATGGCATCCACGGCGTTGACGCAGAGGTTCATCAGCGCATGGGTTAGGGCGTTCACATCTCCGCTGATGGGCCGAAGGTCTGGGCCGAGGTCCAGAACCAGACGGATCTTGGATAACGTCGTGCTTTCCAGAAGATGAACTTCCTCCTGAAGCACCGCATTCATATCCAGTTGGAATGTTTCGGCAGGGCTCTTCCGGGCAAAGGTCAGCAGACTCCTGACCATCTTGCCGCCTCGCTCGGCGGCCTTGATGATCACTTCAAAGGCCCTTCTAGCGGGGCTTCCTGCCGGTTGGACCTCGATATTGGCAGAGGCCAAACCGAGAATGGCACCCAGCACGTTGTTCATGTCGTGAGCAATGCCTCCGGCTAGACTGCCCAGGTTTTCCATTTTCTGGACATGATGAAGCTGGGCTTGGAGTTGGGTGTTCTGGTCCTCCACCAACTTTCGCTCGGTTATATCTTGAATTGTGCCAATCATCCTGATCGGGTTAGATTGCCCGTCGTATTCGAGTTCGCCTGTTCCTTGAACCCAGCGTTCCTCTCCATCATTGACGCGGATGATTTTGTACTGATGGTCGAACCGTTTTCGTTCGTCTACAACCTGCTTGTGATAGGCGAGCAGTTCTTCCTTTGAATCCGGGTGAATGAACCCGGCCCAGCCTTCCAAGGTGTGAGGGTAAGTGGAATCAATTCCAAATATTTTGTAGATTTCGGGTGATGCCTTCCATGTATTGGTGGCGAAATTTGTGGCACTCAGGCTGGTTATATATGAACCGATATGGGCGACTGCTTGAGAATCCTGCAACATACGCTCACTTGCCCGCAGGACTGCCTCGGCATCCTGGTGTTCCAGTTCGGCGGCAGCCCGGACTGCCACGAGATCCAGAGTCGTTTTCACTGTGTCGGGATCGCCCACGGGGCGGCGTCCAATTAGCGCGATCAGACCTATGGGTCGCCCATTTGACCCCCATAAGCCTGAATCCGTGAGGTTAGGACGCTACCAATGAGTCCAAGACAAGCAATGTCATCAGTTAAAGGTGGTGCAAGCTCACTTCCCGGCTTCACAGAACCTGTGAAATCCGCCTTCATCACTGTCCTGCACTGCCGCTGGCCACCAAGGCTTGGCCCAAGGCATCACGAAGCTGCTCAAGGCTAAACGGCTTGCTCAGAAATGCCTGCGGGCGATCAGAGTGAGTACCCCCCAGGACCTGCGTCTTGTCGTAGCCACTGGCCAGGATGACAGGCAGGTTCGGGTCGAGTTGCCGCAGGGCTGACAGCAATCCCCAGCCATCCAGGCGCGGCATGGTCAGGTCGGTGAGCACGCAGCGGATTTCCGTCTGATGCTGACGGAATACCTCCAGGGCTTCGATGCCGTCCTGCGCGGTAAGCACCGTGAACCCCAGCAAGTCGAGCAGCGCGCAAGCCGACTCCATCAGCATTTCGTCATCATCCACCAGCAGAAGGGTGCCGCCGCCTTCATGCTCTGGTGCTTGAACCGCCCTTTCCGGCAGGCTGGGGATCTCTTCGGTTGATATGGGGAGATAGACCCGGAAGATGCTGCCCTGGCCCGGTGGGCTGGCCACCGTGAGGGCCCCGCCATGCGCCTGAACCAGGCCCAGCACCACGGACAGGCCCAAGCCCCGACCAGTGAACTTGGTGGAGAAGAACGGATCAAACAGCTTTTCGATATCCGCGCTCGCAATCCCCACACCGGTGTCCGCAACCTCCAGGCAGGCATAGTCCGGCCCTTGCGGTTGCCAACCGATGGGGAAGCGGTGGGCGGTGGGGACTTCGGCCGCTGGGCAGGTGCTGAGGCTCAGGCGGACGGATCCCCCAGCAGCGCCCATGGCCTCCCCGGCATTGGTCACCAGGTTGGTCAGCACCTGTTCGAGCTGTTCTGCGTTGGCCTTGCTGACGGGACCCGGCGTAGGGCAAGCACTCTCCAGCGTGACCCCGTCAGGTAGGGCTTGCTGGAGGCGTGGCAGGCTGGCAGTGCAGAGTTCGCCAAGGAAGAGCAGGTTGCGCTCTCCGGGGTTGTTGCCAAGGTAGACCAGCATCTGCCTGCTCACCTCAGCCGCCTTAACTGATGCCAGCTTGGCCATGGCCAAGTATTTGGTCGGGTCCGCAGCCTTGGGAAGCGCGCTCAGCACCTCCAGATTGGCCATCACGGCTTGCAGCTTGTTGTTGAAGTGATGGGCAATGGACCCGGCCATCAGGCTCAGGCTCTCGACCTTCTGGAACTGGCGGTTCTGCGCCTCCAGTTCGGCCCTGGTGGCCTCGGCCTGTTTGCGCTCGGTGATTTCCACGCAACTCCCTATATAACCCAGGAAGGTGCCTACGGTGTCAAAGCGAGGCACGCCACGGTCCGCCAGCCACCGGTAGCTGCCATCCGCATGACGCAGGCGATAGTCCATGTTGAACGCCAGCCTCTGGTCAAAATGGCCCAGGTAGATGTCGAGGCATCGTTGCAGGTCATCGGGGTGAACGCCTTCGGCCCAGCCATTGCCCTGTTCCTGCACCAGCGTGCGGCCAGTGAAGTCCAGCCAGACCTGGTTGAAGTAGGTGCAGAGCTTGTCTGGGCCTGAGATCCAGATCAGGACGGGCGCATGATCGGCCATGAGCTGGAATCGGACGTCGCTTTCCCGTCGTGCGAGTTCCGCCTGTTTGCGCTCGGTGATATCGCGGTTCGAGATGCGATGGCCAAGGAAGTGGCCTGCGGCGTCGTGGATGGGATGGCAGACATGGCCGAACCACCGGATCTCCCCATCGGAGCGGAGCAGCCGGAATTCGAGTTCCTCGCCGTTCATCAAGGCTGCTGCTTCAGGCCCGGTAGCGGCATGCACCATCGCCCGGTGGGCTTGCCACTTTGCGGAATCCTCGGGATGCACCAACCGCATCGCCAGATTCGGATCGTCCCTGAAAGCGTCGGGTGGATAACCGGTGATGCGTTCGCAGGAGGGGGAACAATACCGGATGGCACCGCCTGGGTCTTCCCAGAGTTCCCAGTCATAGGTGTAATCCGCCACGATACGGAAATGCAGCTCGCGCTCGCCCAGGGCCTGGGTCCGTTCCTGAACCTTTTGCTCAAGCGTTGCGTTGAGCGTGCGGACCCGGTCCAGGTGTCTCGCAAGCAGGAAGGCCGTCAGGCCCAGGAGCAAGCTCACCAGACTGCCCAGGCCCAGGACCGTCAGGGAGGTGTCCTGGCCATGCCTGGCCATGAGCCCTGGCAGGGCTTGGATCACCACGGTCCAGGAGTGACCGGCAAAAGAAAGGTTTTGGCGCGCTTTCGGAAGGGCTAAAGCCCCGGCGGCATGGGCAGGGTCCCGATCAAACATCTGTGTCCCGGCCTTTGCTCCCAGTCCATCGAAAATCTCCAGGTCCAGGTCAAGTTCGCCTTCACCGAGCACTCCAAGCATGAAATCGTTCATCCGGAAGGGGGCGTAGACCCAGCCGATCAGGTTCCGCCGCCGGTCCTCGATGGTTTGCGTGGCACGACCGTTCTGATACACCGGGACGTACAGGAGAAACCCCGCCTGGATGGCCTGGTCGGTTTCCTGCACCAGTTGCACTTTGCCGGAGAGGGCGGGCCCGCCCGAATCCGTCGCCCGGCGCATGGCCTCCTGGCGCACGGGTTCGGCGAACATGTCATAGCCGAAGGCCCGCAGGTTCCGCTCCTTGAACGGCTCCAGGTAGATGATCGAGCTATATACCGCCCGCTTGCCTTCGGGGCGAAGGCTGTAATCGGGGAAACCCTGGCCTCGAATCTGCACGAGGTGCCGGTCCAACTCGGAGGCTGGGACCACCAACGCAAAGCCGATCCCTTGGATGCCCGGATAATGCTTGTCTATATCTACCCCGGCGACGAAGGTGGCGAACCCCTTGCGAGTCACCTCTTCATTGGCCTGGAAGAGCCCGCGTGCGCTTAGCAGCGCTTGTTCGTAGGTGCGAAGGCGAGCCTCGACCCGTGCCACCGCATCGCGGCTGCGGTACTCGAAATAGGCATTGATCTCACGCTGGTTGATGCTGCGGTCGTGCCGCCACATTCCAAGGGTGAATAGCAGAGCCAGCGGCAGCACCACGCCAGGCAACCCGAAGCGGACCAGGTTTCGCAAATAGGGAGCAGGGGCAGGAGTCATGATCCTGAACCCGTGAGGCCATGGGTGCTGGAATCTAGTTCAAGACACGCATTGTCATCAGTAAAGAAGAGATCGAGATATCGGACCCTGCTGTTTTCCAGTACCGCTTGCGCCCGTCTCAGTTCCTGGTTCTGCAACTCCTGCTCGATCTGATGCACGCGGAGGTCGTGGTGCACGCGTAGAGCTTCTACGGGCGACAGCGCCTCGAACTGTTCTGGCGGCGAGGCCAAATTCCCTTGGAGGCGCGCTTCGGCCTGCCGGCGCAGTTCGGTGTCGATGGTGGGGGAACATCCTTCAGGATTCGTAAATCCCCCCCCCGCATTTACGGACGGTGCTGAAACAGGCTGCTGCGAGGGCTCCTGCTCAGGCGCTACTGGCTTGGGGATGGCCTTGAACTTCTCGCTCATTTCAGCCCCTTGGACCGATCGCTGACACCCACCTATTGAATCGTTCTTGACACTATGGTCGCTATGCCGTGATTCGACTGGAATTTTAAAAGGTCGTCATCGTTCAGGCCCATCAGGCGCTTGAACGCCAACAAATGAATCAGCACGGCCCAAGATTCAATGCGGGGACGCACAAATACCCGGCGCGGAAGGCAGGGAAACCATCGTCCCCTGAATTGGCGAACTCCAACCCATTGAATATCGATACAAGCCTAACCATGTCTGCAATAGATGCGTATCCAATCTGTCTGCCAACCTCACGGCGACTGCGGGGTGGGCGACATGGTCGGAATCCAGGTTCGGGCTTCGGAAGGGCTGGCATTGACCGGCGTGGGCGGCATTGCTCTGCTGGGCAATCTGCTGGAGCGGTGTACGGACTTCCGGTCTTCTTTCACCGCTGCCTTCACCAAGAGGCGTGATGGCATCCCCTGGGGCGATGTGCTGCTGACCTATGTCGCCTCCCTGGCCACCGGCAAGAGCGATTTTGAAGCCATCCGCCCCTGGCACGGGAAAAGCTGGGTGGGCAAGGCGCTGCGCATCTCGACTGTGGCCTCGCCGGAAACGGTGCGCCAGCACCTCGACAACCTGGCGGATGGGCACACCCATGAAGCCCTCGCACTCGCTGGTCAGGCCAGCCTGGATCTCCTCACCAGAGGTAAGGCCCCCTTCACCCGGTGCTCCTCGGGCCATGTGCCGATGGATGTGGATACAACCCCGCAGGAGAACGGGAAAACCCGGAAGGAAGGCGTATCGCGCACCTACATGCCTGGCGTAGACGGCTTCTGCCCCATTTTCGCCTTCGCCGGGATGGAAGGCTGGTGCATCAACGAGGCGTTCCGTCCCGGTAAGCAACACAGCCAGAAGGGAGCGCCCGACTTTCTGCGCACCTCAATTCGCCGTCTGAAGTCGTTGGGCATCGAGGGGATCCTGACCCGCATGGATGCCGCCTTCGATGCGTCCGAGAACTATGTCCTGCTGCGGGAGGAGGGCTCAGACTTCCTGATCAAAGGCAACCTGGCTCATCTGCGTTGGGATGGGTGGCAAGCCGAGGCCCAGGCACTACCCAAGCAAGCCTGGAAGCGGATCGGGAGGAACCGCCGCGTGGCCTACCTCAGCCGCTTTGAGCCCCGCAGCTTCGAGGGGAAGGAAGTGCAGGTACGGCGGATCCTGAAAGTCACCAAGCGCCTGGGCTGGGAGTTGAAGGATGTGCCACCTGGCCAGCGTCTGCTGGTGAAGCGTTGGATTGTCTTTGACGTGGACACCTGGGTCACCAGCTTGGACCTGCCCGAAGCCTACATCGTAGAACTCTACTGCCAACACGCAACCGCCGAGCAGTATCACAGCGAGATCAAAAGCGAACTCGACTTGGAACGGATGCCGAGCGGGTCCTTCAAGACCAACGAATTGGTCCTGCGACTGGGAACCCTGGCTTACAACGCCCTCCGGCTGCTGGGGATTCTGGGGAAGCGCGTCTTTCGTCACCGCCATCCCACCCAGCGCCGCCGCCTGCGGACCATCATCCAGGAGTTGATCTATGTGCCAGCCCGCATCCTGACCGGCTCGAACCAACTGAAACTGGATCTGGGCCGTGATCTATTCGGCCGGGCGGCCTACCTGGAACTCTGGGCGAGTTTGGCGCGAGCCGCCTGACTGACAACGACACCTGAAATCTCGTTAAAGAAGGCAGGGTGGGCCGAAGGTTCATCGGTGAATACCCAGGCGACGGTCGCCTTGACCATTTGGGTCTGCTGGGGTGGATTCCTGGCCCTGAAAGCACACTCAGATCGACCGTGAGGGGTAGGTCATCGAGCAAATCTGTGCCCGAGCGCCCGGATTCATCAGAACCTCACGGATCCAGGATCACATCGGGCACCTTGGCCCGCACCTGGGCAGTCTGGGCCTGGAGCCAGCCCAACCCCGACATCCCGGCAGCGAGGATGAATCTTAAAACCAGCTGTGCACGGTTGATTCTCATGGGAATCCTCTCGGACAATGATGGCTTGGTTCTGCCATGTCATAGAACCCGGTCTCAGCGCAGGCTAGAAGCGGGGAATCCAATACAATAAATAAAAGCCCTACGGGTCATGATCCTACACCTGACCCCATCGGCACCCCAGGGCAGGTCTTGAATCGTGACTTGGATCACCCTGGGCGCTCCGAGGTCAATTTGGAGAGGACCTGCGCAGACCTACCAGAGGTAGCCCAGGGGTGCCCGGACCTGACCTGCGGTAGACTGTCTGCCCACAGATTGGGTTGATTTCAAACCCTGGATTCCCCAAGGTGCCCTTCCATGAAGCATCTCAAATGGCGTTTTGCCTTTCTCCTCTGCCTTCTGGCCGCCGCGCTTCCCTCCCGGGCGGAGGAACTGAAACCGAGGCAGATCGCCGGCTACCACCTCAAGCCTGGCATCCATGTCACCTGTTTCGACTGCCACCAGGAAGAAAAGCCCACCAAGAGGGCTGTGGCGTCAGAGTCCTGCATGGTCTGCCACGGGGACTACCCGGCCATGAAAGCCTTGACCAAGCATGTGAAGCCCAGCCCCCACGACTCCCACCTGGGAGAGGTCCCCTGCACCGATTGCCATTGTGGACACAAGCCGTCCAAGGTCACTTGCCTCGAATGCCACGAGGGCGAATACAAATTCCGCATCCCTGACACGAATATAACTAAGTAGGGGTCCCCTCCAGGATGGCTGCCCCGACAGCCTCGGGGTCCAGTTCCCCCATGCACTGCCGCCGCTGGCAGTCCCGTTCCCTGCAGGGGGAGCAGGCGATGCCCGTGCGGAGAACGGGGCCCACGCCCTCCGGCAGTCCGGCCACTACGGGATCACTGGCCCCATAGAGCCCCAGGACGGGAACGCCCAGCACCACCGCCAGGTGCAGGATCCCCGTATCAGGTGCCACCACGCGGTCCGCCTGGCGGAGGGCCGAGGCGAGCTGCCAGAAGGTCTGCCTGGGAAGGGCGGCCACCCCGGTCCTCTCCGGCAGCCAGCCGCGCAGTTCCTCTTCGTCCGGTCCCAGGGACCAGCGCAGATCACACCGGCCTCCCAGCCTCCGGACTAGGGCCAGCCAATGGCGCAGGGGCCAGCGCTTGATGGCCCCCCGCCGAGAAGCCCCGGGCACCAGGATCACCCGGGGCTTCCCGGGCTGGGACCAGATGGGGCCTGGGTCCGGAAGCGAAACGTCTTTTAGCACAGGATGGAATCGCCCCAGCCCCGCAACCCCCCGGCTGCGCCCGAAGGCCTCCGACAACCCCAGCGCCTGTTCGTAGCGAGTCTGGTGCCGGAAGGCCATCGAGTGGGTCTGAAGGGAGCCGGCGAACTCCTTGGTGACGCCGTCCCCCCAGCGTTCGGGGATGCCGGCAAGCTTCGGAATGAGGGCCGCCTTGAGGATGCCGTGGAAATCCAGGCTGATGGGACATCCCCGCACCAGCTGGGCCACCCGCTTCAACTCCCCGATGGCCGCGAGGGGATTCGACAGCTGCCTGCGCCGCAGCACCACGGGCTCAAGCCAGGGCAGGGGTTCCAGCAGGAAGGCGTGGCGGTCCTCCACCACAGCCCGGAATCTGGCCCCCGGAAAGGCTCCGTGGAGGTTGGCCCAGGCCGGCAGCACCCGGAGGATGTCGCCGAGGGTGGAGAGGCGGAGCAGGACCAGATCCATACCCCCATGCTACCTGCCACTTTCGATAGTCTGGACAGATGAAGCCCTACGCCCAGGACCAGTCCAAGAATCCACCACCCAGTAACTGGCTGGACCGGCAGTTGCGCCGCTTCTCCCGCCTGGCCTACGCCATCGCCGTACTCCTGATGTACCTCCTCGCCTCCACGGCCCTGGGCCTGGCCTTGGCCCCGGCCCTCTGGATCTGGCCGCACCTCCACCTCTGGGCGCTCCGCCTCCCAGGACCGCTGCCCTGGGTGGCTTCAGGATTCGCCCTGGCCATCTGCTTCTTTGTCTTCGGCCTCGGGCTGCTGGTGGTGGTGCCGCTCTACAACTGGGTCCTGCCCACCCGGGTGAAGCCATTCAAGGGCGGCTACTACACCCTCCACGCCCTGCCCTGGTTTCTCCACAACGGACTCTTCTACCTGGTCCGATTCACCTTCCTGCCCTTCGTGACCCTCACGCCATTCGGGGTGTGGTTCCTGAAGGCCATGGGCATGAAGATCGGCCGCCACGCCTTCATCAATACGGAGTTCATCAGCGATCCCCAGCTCATCACCGTCGGTGACGATGCCGCCCTGGGCGGCAGTGTGCGGATCTTCGCCCACTATGGTGGCGGGGGCA
>Ga0364922_10626_pt1 | contig 14408 bp, 7 predicted proteins | sample ExccelJu500001D4_2_FD_206955 | JGI IMG/M metagenome (GOLD analysis project Ga0364922, IMG submission 206955) | Enriched cells from Trout Bog Lake Hypolimnion, Wisconsin, USA - BchlTB.June20.5000.01.D4 | ecosystem: Environmental > Aquatic > Freshwater > Lake > Hypolimnion/Profundal zone | place...
CGCACGCATGGAATATGTGTCGTATCAGTTGGCACAGCCACCGTTTGACGTTAAAGAATGTCAGCAACGTGGTTACACCTATAACTCTGCCTTACGTGCAAAAGTTCGCTTGATTATTTATGATCGCGAAGCGCCTACAAAGGTTAAAGAGGTAAAAGAGAGCGAAGTCTATTTGGGTGAAATTCCGCTCATGACAGACAACGGCTCTTTCGTTATTAACGGTACTGAGCGCGTTATCGTTTCTCAGTTGCACCGTTCGCCAGGCGTGTTCTTTGAACACGACAAGGGTAAGACACATAGCTCAGGAAAGTTACTTTTCTCAGCACGCGTTATTCCTTACCGTGGTTCATGGCTCGATTTCGAGTTTGACCCAAAAGATATTCTTTATTTCCGTGTTGACCGTCGTCGCAAGATGCCAGTTTCTATTTTGCTTAAAGCAATCGGTTTAAATAACGAACAAATTCTTGCAAACTTCTTCAACTTTGATCATTTCTCATTGAGTGCAAATGGCGCGTCAATGGAGTTTGTCCCAGAGCGTTTGCGCGGACAGATGGCTAACTTTGATGTGCTTGATAAGAATGGCGTAATCGTTATTCAAAAAGACAAGCGTATTAATGCTAAGCATATTCGTGAACTCGAAGCTGCCAACACCAAGAAAATTGTTGTTCCAGATGACTACTTAATTGGTCGTGTAGTTGCTCGCAACATCATTGATCCAGACTCTGGTGAAATCTTGGCTTATGCCAATGATGAAATTACTGAAGAGTTATTAGCTACATTGCGCGATGCAGGCATCAAGCAATTGGAAACTATTTATACCAATGATTTAGATTCTGGCGCCTATATTTCACAGACTTTGCGTACTGATGAAACTGCCGATCAAATGGCAGCTCGTATTGCCATCTATCGCATGATGCGTCCTGGCGAGCCTCCAACAGAAGATGCTGTTGAAGCCTTGTTCCAGCGCTTGTTCTACAACGAAGATAGTTATGATTTATCTCGCGTTGGCCGTATGAAAGTTAACAGCCGTCTTGGTCGTTCCGAGATGGAAGGCTCAATGGTTTTGTCGAACGAAGATATTCTCGATACCATTAAGTTGTTAGTTGACTTGCGTAACGGTAAGGGTGAAGTAGATGACATCGACCACTTGGGTAATCGTCGCGTACGTTGCGTTGGTGAGTTGGCGGAAAATCAATTCCGCGCTGGTTTATCACGTGTTGAGCGTGCGGTTAAAGAACGTCTCGGCCAAGCCGAAACAGAAAACCTCATGCCGCATGACTTGATTAACAGTAAGCCAATTTCATCTGCAATTCGTGAGTTCTTCGGTTCATCACAGTTGTCGCAGTTTATGGACCAAACAAACCCATTGTCAGAAATCACGCACAAGCGCCGTATTTCCGCATTGGGACCTGGTGGTCTGACACGTGAGCGCGCAGGTTTTGAAGTGCGTGACGTACATCCGACCCACTATGGACGTGTTTGCCCAATTGAAACTCCTGAAGGACCAAACATTGGTCTGATTAACTCACTCGCGTTATTTGCGCGTTTGAATGAGCATGGATTTTTGGAAACACCATATCGCAAAGTTGCTAATAGCAAGGTAAGCGATGAAGTGATGTATTTGTCTGCTATTGAAGAGGCGAAATACGTTATTGCTCAGGCGAACGCAACAATCGATAAGAGCGGTACCTTGGCTGATGAATTGGTTTCCGCACGTCAAGCTGGTGAAACCATGATGGTTAGCCCAGAGCGTGTTGATTTCATCGACGTTGCTCCTAGTCAGATCGTTTCTGCTGCTGCTTCGCTCGTTCCATTCTTAGAGCATGATGATGCGAACCGTGCGTTGATGGGTGCGAATATGCAACGTCAAGCGGTTCCTTGCTTGCGTCCAGATAAGCCATTAGTTGGTACAGGTTTAGAGCGCATTGTTGCGGTTGACTCTGGTACGGTTGTTTTGGCAACGCGTGGCGGTATCGTTGATTACGTTGATGCGAATCGTGTTGTTATTCGCGTAAACGATGACGAGACGGCTGCCGGTGAAGTTGGTGTGGATATTTATAACCTCATCAAGTACACACGTTCAAATCAAAATACCAACATCAATCAACGTCCAATCGTTAAGGTTGGCGATCGCGTTGCTCGTGGCGACGTGGTTGCAGATGGCGCTTCTACTGATTTAGGTGAATTGGCTTTAGGTCAAAACATGACTGTGGCATTTATGCCATGGAATGGTTATAACTTCGAAGATTCAATCTTGATTTCTGAAAAAGTTGTTGCTGATGACCGTTACACCTCTATTCATATTGAAGAGTTGTCAGTCGTTGCTCGCGATACGAAGTTGGGCTCAGAAGAAATTACACGTGATATTTCTAATTTGGCAGAGTCACAACTCTCCCGTTTAGATGAGAGCGGTATTGTTTACATTGGTGCTGAGGTTGAGGCTGGTGACGTTCTGGTTGGTAAGGTAACTCCAAAGGGCGAGACAACTCTTACCCCAGAAGAGAAGCTCCTTCGCGCGATCTTCGGTGAAAAAGCATCTGATGTTAAAGATACGTCCTTACGCGTTCCTTCGGGAATGATTGGTACCGTTATCGATGTTCAGGTCTTCACTCGTGAAGGCATTGAGCGCGATGCACGTGCGCAGTCGATTATTCAGGAAGAGTTACAACGCTATCGTTTGGACTTAAATGACCAATTGCGTATTGTTGAGGGCGATGCTTTCATGCGTTTGGAAAAGCTGTTGATTGGCAAGCTAGCCAATGGCGGCCCTAAGAAATTAGCCAAAGGTGCTTCAATCGACAAGGCTTACCTTGACGATTTAGACAAATACCATTGGTTTGATATTCGTCCAGCGGATGATGAAGTTGCCTCACAAGTTGAAGCGATTAAATCCTCAATCGAAGCTAAGCGTAAACAATTTGATGAAGCTTTTGAAGAGAAGCGCACCAAGTTGACACAAGGCGATGATTTGCAGCCTGGCGTAACTAAGATGGTTAAGGTTTACTTGGCAGTTAAGCGTCGCTTGCAGCCTGGCGATAAGATGGCTGGTCGTCACGGTAACAAGGGTGTGGTTTCAAAGATTGCTCCTGCAGAAGACATGCCATTTATGGCTGATGGACGTCCAGTTGATATCGTTTTGAACCCTTTGGGTGTTCCTTCCCGTATGAACGTTGGTCAGATTCTCGAAACTCACTTAGGTTGGGCTGCTCAAGGTATTGGTAAGCGTATTGACGAGATGGTTCGTCAGCAAGCTAAACAAGCTGAGCTCCGGACTTTCTTGAAGCAGCTTTACAACGAAACCGGTCGTATCGAAGATATCGACAATTTCACTGATGAGCAGATTACTGTTTTGGCCGAGAATTTACGCCAAGGCTTGCCGTTTGCTACACCAGTGTTTGACGGCGCTACTGAAGCAGAAATCGGCAGAATGCTCGAGTTGGCCTATCCAGAAGATGTTGCCGCATCTTTGAAGATGACCCCATCACGTCAGCAGATGATTCTTTGTGATGGCCGTACTGGTGATCAGTTTGAGCGTCCAGTAACTGTTGGTGTTATGCATGTTTTGAAACTCCACCATTTGGTTGATGACAAGATGCATGCACGCTCAACAGGACCTTACTCGTTAGTAACGCAGCAGCCATTGGGCGGTAAAGCTCAATTTGGTGGTCAGCGCTTTGGTGAGATGGAAGTTTGGGCCCTCGAAGCATACGGTGCTTCATATGTCTTGCAGGAAATGCTGACAGTGAAGTCCGATGACGTCGCAGGCCGTACCAAGGTTTACGAAAACATCGTCAAGGGCGAGCACACGATTGATGCTGGCATGCCCGAATCCTTCAACGTGCTGGTAAAAGAAATCCGTTCGTTAGGTATTGACATTGACATGGAGCGCAACTGATATGAAAGCATTGCTAGATTTATTTAAGCAAACGCAGGGCGAAGAGCAGTTTGATGTCATCAAAATTGGTCTCGCTTCTCCTGAGAAAATTCGCTCATGGTCTTTTGGTGAAGTTCGCAAACCAGAAACCATCAACTACCGGACTTTTAAGCCCGAGCGTGATGGTCTGTTTTGCGCCAAGATTTTTGGCCCAACTAAAGACTATGAGTGCTTATGCGGCAAGTACAAGCGTTTAAAGTTCCGTGGCGTTATTTGCGAGAAGTGTGGAGTTGAAGTAACGCTCGCTAAGGTACGTCGTGAGCGTATGGGTCACATTGAGTTAGCTGCCCCAGTAGCACATATTTGGTTCTTGAAGTCATTGCCATCCCGCTTGGGTATGGTTCTCGACATGACTTTGCGTGATATTGAACGTGTTCTTTACTTTGAAGCATATGTAGTCGTTGATGTTGGCATGACACCTGAAGGCGCGATGAAGCGTGGTCAGATCATGTCTGAAGATGAGTACTACGCTAAGACCGAGGAATATGGTGACGGTGCCTTTACTGCCATTATGGGCGCTGAAGGTATCCGCGATCTCTTGCGTTCGATTGATATTGATCGTGAAGTAGAGACTATTCGTGCGGACCTTAAAGCAACTGGTAGTGATGCCAAGATCAAGAAATATGCTAAACGCTTGAAAGTGTTAGAGGCATTCCAGACTTCAGGCATTAAGCCTGACTGGATGATCATGGAAGTGTTGCCAGTATTGCCACCAGAATTGCGTCCATTGGTGCCATTGGATGGCGGTCGCTTTGCTACCTCAGATTTGAACGATCTTTATCGTCGTGTTATTAACCGTAACAACCGTTTAAAGCGTTTGTTAGAGTTGCGTGCTCCGGAAATCATTGTTCGCAATGAAAAGCGGATGTTGCAAGAAGCGGTTGATTCATTGCTTGATAACGGTCGTCGCGGTAAGGCTATGACTGGCGCCAATAAGCGTCCGTTGAAGTCCTTGGCCGAAATGATTAAAGGTAAGAGCGGTCGTTTCCGTCAAAACTTGTTGGGTAAACGCGTTGACTATTCAGGTCGTTCAGTCATCGTGGTTGGCCCAACATTGAAGTTACATCAGTGCGGCTTGCCAAAATTGATGGCCCTTGAATTATTCAAGCCATTTATTTTTAACAAGTTAGAGACTTTGGGTATTGCAACCACTATTAAGGCTGCAAAGAAAGAAGTTGAAAGTCAGACTCCAATCGTTTGGGATATTCTCGAAGAAGTGATTCGCGAACATCCAATCATGTTGAATCGTGCGCCTACTTTGCATCGCCTTGGTATTCAGGCTTTTGAGCCGATGCTGATTGAAGGCAAGGCTATCCAATTGCACCCATTAGTTTGCGCGGCATTTAACGCGGACTTTGACGGTGACCAAATGGCGGTTCACGTTCCTTTGTCGCTCGAAGCGCAAATGGAAGCGCGTACATTGATGTTGGCTTCGAACAACGTATTGTTCCCGGCTAACGGCGAACCATCAATTGTTCCTTCGCAGGACGTTGTTTTGGGTCTGTATTACGCTACTCGTGACAAAATCAACGGTAAGGGCGAAGGCATGGTCTTCGCTAATATCACTGAGGTTGTTCGTGCATATGAAGCAGGTCAAGTTGAATTGGCTTCCCGCGTAGCGGTGCGTATCACTGAGCATGAAATTGTGGACAAGAAGGCAGAGGGCGATGCCCGTTTTGCTGAAAAAACTTCGATTTATCAAACTTCAGTTGGTCGCGCAATCTTGTCAGAGATTTTGCCTAAAGGCATGACTTTTGAGGAAATTAACAAGCCTCTGAAGAAAAAAGAAATCTCTCGCTTGATCAACACGTCATTTCGTAAGTGCGGTTTGCGTGAAACGGTTATTTTTGCTGACCGCCTCTTGCAATCTGGTTTCCGTTTGGCGACTAACGCTGGTATCTCAGTTGCGATCGACGATATGCTGATTCCAACCTCTAAAGAGCGGATCATCACTGAAGCTACTAATAAAGTTAGGGAATATGACAAGCAGTTCATGTCAGGTCTCGTAACCAATCAAGAACGTTATAACAACGTGGTTGATATTTGGGGTGCTGCAGGCGATCAAGTTGGTAAGGCCATGATGGATGAGTTGTCACACGTTGACGTACTCGACCGTAACGGTAAAACTGTACGTCAAGAATCTTTTAACTCCATTTACATGATGGCTGATTCTGGTGCGCGTGGATCTGCAGCGCAGATTCGTCAGTTGGCCGGTATGCGTGGTTTGATGGCCAAGCCTGATGGCTCCATTATTGAAACCCCAATTACGGCGAACTTCCGTGAAGGCTTGAACGTATTGCAGTACTTCATCTCCACTCACGGTGCGCGTAAAGGTTTGGCCGATACTGCATTGAAGACAGCAAACTCTGGATATCTGACACGTCGTTTATGCGACGTTACTCAAGATCTAGTGGTTATTGAAGATGATTGTGGCGCAACAAACGGCGTAACAATGAAGGCGTTGGTTGAGGGTGGAGAAATTATCGAAGCTCTGCGCGATCGTATTTTGGGTCGTGTATGTATCGGTGACATTGTTCACCCAGACACACAAGAAGTGATCGTGCCTCACGATACCCTGCTTGACGAAGATCAAGTTGATGAGATCGTTGCGTTGGGTATTGATGAAGTTAAAGTACGCACAGTACTTTCTTGCTTAACGCGTTTTGGTCTGTGCGCTAAGTGCTACGGTCGTGATTTAGGTCGCGGTGGTTTGGTTAACGTTGGTGAGGCGGTTGGTGTTATCGCTGCTCAGTCCATCGGTGAGCCAGGTACACAGTTGACTATGCGTACCTTCCACATCGGTGGTGCCGCGTCACGCGCCTTAGTTGCAAGCAATATTGAAGCTAAATCAAATGGTTCTTTAAGATTCTCAAGCACGATGCGTGTTGTGAAAAACGCTAAGGGTGAGCAGATCGTGATTTCACGTTCTGGCGAAGCCTTGATCGTTGATGACAATGGACGTGAGCGTGAGCGTCATAAGGTCCCTTACGGCGCAACTCTCTTGTTAAAAGAAGATGCAGCAGTTAAGGCAGGCGCAAGCTTGGCAGCATGGGATCCATTAACACGTCCAATTATTTCTGAGTATGCTGGTATCGCTCGCTTTGACAATGTTGAAGAAGGCGTAACTGTTGCTAAACAGGTTGACGAGGTTACTGGACTTTCTACCTTGGTAGTAATTGACGCTAAGCGTCGTAGTGCTGCTAGTAAAGGTGTTCGTCCATTCATTAACTTGATCGATGAGAAGGGCGGAGAAGTCATGATCGCCGGCACTGATCATCCAGTAAACATCGGGCTTCAAGTGGGCGCGTTGATTACCGTTAAAGATGGTCAGCAGGTTGAAGTTGGTGAAGTATTGGCGCGTATTCCTATCGAATCACAGAAGACTCGTGACATTACCGGTGGTTTGCCACGCGTAGCTGAATTGTTCGAGGCACGTTCACCTAAAGATGCTGCTGTATTGGCTAAAGTCACTGGAACTGTTTCCTTCGGTAAAGAAACCAAAGGCAAGCAGCGTTTAGTGATTACCGATATGGATGGCGAAGCTAATGAATTCTTGATTCCTAAAGAGAAACAAGTTCTGGTTCATGATGGTCAAGTTGTGAACAAGGGCGAGATGATTGTGGAAGGCCCAGCTGATCCGCATGACATCTTGACGCTCAGAGGCATTGAAGAGTTGGCAATCTACATCGTGGATGAGGTTCAAGACGTTTACCGTTTACAAGGCGTGAAGATTAATGACAAGCACATTGAAGTTATCGTGCGTCAAATGTTGCGTCGTGTTCAAGTAACTGATGCTGGTGATACTGCTTACATTACTGGTGAGCAAGTGGAGCGTTCAAAACTTTATGATGCGAATGATCTGGTGATTGCTGCAGGTAAGCGTCCAGCTCAGTTTGAAAATGTGTTGCTTGGTATTACTAAAGCATCCTTGTCAACTGATAGCTTTATTTCAGCAGCCTCTTTCCAAGAAACCACTCGTGTATTGACCGAAGCTGCAATCATGGGCAAAACCGATACACTTCGTGGCCTCAAGGAAAACGTCATTATTGGTCGTCTGATCCCAGCGGGTACTGGCTTGGCTTATCGCCGTGCACGTAAGGTCAGAGAGCAATTCGAGCGTGATCGCGCTCAAATGATTGCTGCCGAAGAGGATGCAATGGCTAGCCTGCCTTTAGAAATAGAGGCTGAAGTCGTTGCTCCTGCTGGGGAGGCAGATCCAAGCTAATTCAGAGTTTCTGGCTAGAAATGGCCAGTTCTTTCCTGTTTTCTTGACGGAAAGGCCTGGCCAAGCTAGAATGCTGAGTTCTACTGATTCAGAAGAGGGTCGATTTGACCTAAGATTTATCTAAGTCATTGATTTTCTTTAAGAAAGCAACAAAGAAGTACTAACCGAGCTATTTTATGCCAACAATTAATCAATTATTACGCAAGCCAAGAAGTCGGCTGATCGTTAAAAGCAAGAGCCCTGCGTTGCAAAACAGCCCGCAGCGCCGTGGTGTATGTACTCGCGTATATACAACAACTCCTAAGAAGCCTAACTCTGCGCTGCGTAAAGTAGCAAAAGTTCGCTTAACCAATGGATTTGAAGTTATTTCATACATTGGTGGTGAAGGCCATAACCTCCAGGAACACTCAGTCGTATTGATCCGTGGTGGTCGTGTAAAGGATTTGCCAGGTGTTCGTTATCACATCGTTCGTGGCTCACTTGACTTGCAAGGTGTTAAAGACCGTAAGCAATCACGTTCCAAGTACGGTGCTAAACGTGCCAAGAAAGCTGCTTAATAGCAGTTTTTAGAGCAGCTTTAAGAATTTGCAGTAAGTCATTGTTTGCCAGACTTAAAAGGCAAGTAAGTGGTTGCTCCGTCTGGAAATTATTCTAGATAGTAGGGCAACTAGAGCGGGTAATCCATCTGGACCACCCCTAACTGAACTGATAGGAGTTGTTATGCCACGTCGTCGTGAAGTTCCCAAACGGGAAATCTTGCCTGATCCAAAATTTGGCAATGTAGAAGTAGCAAAATTCATGAACGTCCTCATGTTGGACGGTAAGAAATCGGTTGCAGAGCGTATCGTGTACGGTGCCTTTGATCACATCGAGAAAAAAGCAAATAAAGAGCCACTCGAAGTTTTCTCAACAGCTATGGGCAATGTAAAGCCAATGGTTGAGGTGAAGAGTCGTCGTGTTGGTGGCGCTAACTATCAGGTACCTGTTGAAGTTCGCCCATCACGCCGTTCTGCTTTGGCAATGCGCTGGGTGCGCGAAGCCGCTAAAAAGCGCGGTGAAAAATCCATGGCTCAACGTTTAGCTAACGAATTATTGGAAGCTGCCGAAGGTCGTGGCGGCGCAATGAAGAAGCGTGAAGAAGTTCACCGTATGGCAGAAGCTAATAAAGCTTTCTCGCATTTCCGCTTTTAATCGCATAGTAAAGAAAAGGCACCAACAGTGGCACGTAAAACCCCTATCGAACGATATCGTAATATCGGTATCTCTGCGCATATTGACGCAGGTAAAACAACTACTACAGAACGCGTTTTGTTCTATACAGGTGTTAATCATAAAATTGGTGAAGTTCATGATGGCGCAGCTACCATGGACTGGATGGAGCAAGAGCAAGAGCGTGGTATCACGATTACTTCTGCTGCGACCACCACTTTCTGGAAGGGCATGGCCGGTAATTTCCAAGAACACCGTATCAATATTATTGACACCCCAGGACACGTAGATTTCACTATTGAAGTTGAGCGTTCAATGCGTGTGCTCGATGGTGCTTGTATGGTTTATTGTGCTGTTGGTGGTGTACAGCCTCAGTCTGAAACTGTTTGGCGTCAAGCGAATAAATACCAAGTTCCACGTTTGGCATTTGTAAACAAGATGGACCGTACTGGTGCAAATTTCTTCAAGGTCTACGACCAAATGAAGATGCGCCTCAAAGCAAACCCAATCTTGATTCAAATTCCAATCGGCGCTGAAGAAAACTTCAAAGGTGTTGTGGATTTGGTAAAAATGAAGGCCATCTATTGGGATGAGGCTTCACAAGGTACAAAATTTACTTACGAAGATATTCCAGCTGAATTACAAGCTTCTGCTGAAGAATGGCGCGAAAAGTTGCTCGAAGCAGCTGCTGAAAGCTCTGAAGAGTTGATGGAAAAGTATCTCGGTGGTGAGCCGTTGACCGAAGAAGAGATCAAGAAAGCATTGCGTCAGCGCACTATTGCTAATGAAATCGTTCCAATGTTATGTGGAACTGCTTTCAAAAACAAAGGTGTTCAGGCAATGCTAGATGCAGTAGTGGAGTTGTTGCCTTCTCCATTGGATGTTCCTCCAGTCGAATGTGAATTGGAAGATGGCACACCAGCTACACGTGCAGCATCTGATAACGAGAAGTTTTCTGCGTTGGCATTTAAGATCATGACCGACCCATTTGTTGGTCAGCTCATTTTCTTCCGCGTTTATTCAGGCGTGATGAAGTCTGGCGACACAATCTACAACCCTATTAAGGGTAAAAAAGAGCGTGTTGGCCGTTTATTGCAAATGCATGCAAATCAACGCGAAGAAATCAAAGAGGTTTATGCTGGTGATATCGCTGCAGCCGTTGGTCTCAAAGATGCGACCACTGGCGAAACTTTATGTGACCCAGATGACATCGTTATCTTGGAGCGCATGGTTTTCCCAGAGCCAGTGATTTCACAAGCAGTTGAGCCAAAAACTAAGCCTGACCAAGAAAAAATGGGTCTTGCTTTGAATCGTTTGGCACAAGAAGATCCATCTTTCCGCGTTAAAACTGATGAAGAATCTGGTCAGACAATTATTTCCGGTATGGGCGAGCTCCACTTGGAAATTTTAGTTGACCGTATGCGTCGTGAATTTGGTGTTGAAGCAACGGTTGGTAAGCCACAAGTTGCTTACCGCGAAACTATTCGTAAGGTTTGCGAAGAAGTTGAAGGTAAATTTGTTAAGCAGTCTGGTGGACGCGGTCAGTATGGTCACGTTGTTTTGAAACTTGAGCCACAAGCTCCAGGCAAAGGTTTTGAATTCGTTGATGCCATTAAAGGCGGTGTAGTTCCACGTGAATACATTCCTGCGGTAGAAAAAGGCATTATCGAAACATTGAACTCCGGTATTTTGGCTGGTTATCCAGTTGTAGATATCAAAGCAACTTTGTTCTTCGGTTCATACCATGACGTTGACTCCAATGAAAACGCATTTAAGATGGCGGGTTCAATGGCGTTTAAAGACGGTATGCGCAGAGCGGCTCCTGTATTACTAGAGCCAATGATGGCTGTTGAAGTTGAAACTCCAGAGGATTTCATGGGTAACGTAATGGGTGATCTCTCATCACGTCGCGGTATTTTGCAAGGTATGGATGACATTCCAGGCGGCGGAAAAATTGTTCGCGCTGAAGTGCCATTGGCAGAGATGTTTGGTTACTCAACTGGCTTGCGCTCGTTGACCCAAGGTCGCGCTACCTACACCATGGAATTTAAGCATTATTCCGAAGCACCTAAGAACGTTGCTGAAGCAGTTATGGCTGCTAAAGCGAAGTAATTTATCCACATTATTTTGATTATTGACTAGCTAAAGAAGGCAGACAAAAAAATGGCAAAAGAAAAGTTTGAGCGGACAAAACCGCACGTAAACGTAGGCACTATTGGTCACGTTGACCACGGTAAAACCACATTGACAGCAGCGATTGCTACAGTGCTTTCAAAAGCATTCGGTGGCGAAGCAAAAGCGTACGACCAAATCGATGCTGCTCCAGAAGAAAAAGCACGTGGTATTACGATTAATACAGCTCACGTTGAGTACGAGACAGCTAACCGTCACTACGCTCACGTTGATTGCCCAGGACATGCTGACTACGTTAAAAACATGATTACTGGTGCTGCTCAGATGGACGGCGCTATTTTGGTTGTGTCTGCTGCTGACGGCCCAATGCCACAAACTCGCGAGCACATCTTGTTGGCTCGTCAGGTTGGCGTTCCTTACATCATCGTGTTCTTGAACAAATGCGACATGGTTGATGATGAAGAGTTGTTAGAACTCGTAGAAATGGAAGTTCGTGAGCTTCTTGCGAAGTACAAATTCCCTGGCGATGACACACCCATCATCCGTGGTTCTGCTAAGTTAGCCCTTGAAGGCGACGAAGGCCCATTGGGTAAAGAAGCCATCATGAAATTGGCTGAAGCTTTGGATACCTTTATCCCTACTCCAGAACGTGCTGTTGACGGTGCATTCTTGATGCCAGTAGAAGACGTATTCTCTATTTCCGGTCGCGGTACTGTTGTGACTGGTCGTATCGAGCGCGGTATTGTTAAAGTCGGCGAAGAGATTGAAATCATCGGTATCAAGCCAACATTGAAAACTACCTGTACTGGTGTTGAAATGTTCCGCAAATTGCTCGACCAAGGTCAAGCAGGCGATAACGTTGGTATCTTGTTGCGCGGTACAAAACGTGAAGAAGTTGAGCGTGGTCAAGTATTGGCTAAGCCAGGTTCCATCACTCCACATACTCACTTTACAGCCGAGGTTTATATCTTGGGTAAAGACGAAGGTGGCCGTCATACTCCATTCTTTAACAACTATCGTCCACAGTTCTACTTCCGTACAACTGACGTAACAGGTTCGATCGAGTTGCCAAAAGATAAAGAAATGGTAATGCCTGGCGATAACGTATCTATTACTGTAAAACTCATCGCTCCTATCGCGATGGAAGAAGGTTTACGTTTTGCGATCCGTGAAGGTGGCCGTACTGTTGGCGCCGGTGTGGTTGCAAAGATTTTGGCTTAAGTAGTAAAAATAATTTAGCGGTTTGCTAACCGGTGACATCAGTGCTGTTGATGTCACCGTGCTCTTTAGTTATATAACGCGGCAGCACCGCAACGCTCTTTGGAATTAATATGCAAAACCAAAAAATTCGCATTCGTCTTAAAGCATTTGATTACCGTTTGATTGACCAGTCAGCAGCTGAGATCGTAGATACGGCTAAGCGTACTGGTGCAGTTGTTAAGGGTCCAGTACCTTTGCCAACACGTATTGAGCGTTTTGATATCTTGCGTTCACCACACGTGAACAAGACATCACGCGATCAGTTAGAGATTCGTACCCATTTACGTTTGATGGATATTGTTGATCCTACCGAGAAAACTGTTGATGCATTGATGAAGTTGGATTTGCCAGCAGGCGTGGATGTAGAAATTAAGTTGCAGTAATTACAGTATTTCCCAGCTTTACGCTTGTCAAGCTGGGATTTTCGGGATAGAATCTAAGGCTTCGCTCGATATTTGAGCGATTTTATGGTTTTATTAGCATTAAATAATGTTGTAACTTATTGATTTAGAAGTACTTTTACTTGTAAATCACTTAAATTAATTTTGCCGACCAATCGAAGTCGGCGTGGAGCATGAATATGAGCTTAGGCTTAATCGGTCGTAAGATCGGCATGACCCGTCTATTTACGGACGAAGGGGAAGCGATTCCTGTCACCGTAATCGACGTGAGCGATAACAGGGTTGCTCAAATCAAGACCCAGGAAACTGATGGCTACGATGCTATCCAGTTGGCCCATGGAACACGTAGAGCTACTCGCGTTACTAAATCAATGGCTGGTCACTTCGCTAAAGCGGGTGTAATGGCTGGTAACGCACTCAACGAATTTCAATTAGATACAGCAAAAATTGCAGAAATGACAACAGGACAAGTAATTCCTGCTGAAGCTGCTTTCACAACTGGTCAAAAAGTAGACGTTCAAGGTGTGACTATTGGTAAGGGCTATGCCGGTACCATTAAGCGTCACCACTTTGCATCTGGTCGCGCATCACACGGTAACTCACGTTCACATAACGTGCCAGGTTCTATCGGTATGGCGCAAGATCCAGGACGTGTATTCCCAGGTAAGCGCATGACTGGCCACCTAGGTGACGTTACACGTACAGTTCAAAATTTAGTCATCGCACGCATTGATGCAGATCGTAATCTCATCATGGTTAAAGGCGCTATTCCAGGTGCCCCAGGCGGTAAAGTTATTGTTACTCCAGCGGTGAAAACACCGTTGAAGAAGAAATAAGGAGAGCGAATATGGAACTTAAGCTTCTCCAAGATAACGGTACTTTAGGCGCAGGCATTCAAGCCTCACCAGAAGTATTCGAACGCGAATATAACGAAGCCTTGGTACACCAAGTTGTTGTGGCTTACCAAGCAAATGCACGTAGCGGTAATCGTGCTCAGAAGGACCGTGAGCAAGTTAAGCACACAACCAAAAAACCTTGGCGTCAAAAGGGTACTGGTCGCGCACGTGCTGGTATGAGTTCATCACCACTGTGGCGTGGAGGCGGTCGTATATTCCCAAATTCTCCAGAAGAGAATTTCAGCCAAAAAGTAAACAAGAAAATGTACCGCGCTGGTATGAGATCTATTTTGTCTCAGTTAGCTCGCGAAGGTCGTTTGAATGTTGTTGATCAATTTAATCTTGATGCT
>Ga0364922_10627_pt1 | contig 14404 bp, 13 predicted proteins | sample ExccelJu500001D4_2_FD_206955 | JGI IMG/M metagenome (GOLD analysis project Ga0364922, IMG submission 206955) | Enriched cells from Trout Bog Lake Hypolimnion, Wisconsin, USA - BchlTB.June20.5000.01.D4 | ecosystem: Environmental > Aquatic > Freshwater > Lake > Hypolimnion/Profundal zone | place...
GTCTTGGCATCGCACTTCTGAACTGGAAAACGGACAGGCCCTTTGCCTTTACGGAGAACAGTTTTTCATTCAAACGGTATTTCACCTTGTTTCATGCCATGCAGATTGATCGTCCAACGCCCAACCCCTCCACATCTGCAGTGGGTGTGGGCTTGGGCGAGAGTCTTGTTTCACTGCGCGTCCAGGTTCATCCGCGTGTTGCGATCGATGTGAGCGACACGTATTTTCGCGACGTGCCTACCTACGATCCGACGCTTGTTGGAACCGGGCTATTGGACAAATACCTTTACCAGGGCGTGAATGGTGGCGTTCGCGCAACGTTCCCGCTGCATCTTACCGGCTACTTCAGCCTGGGGCGAAGCAGTAACTCGAGCGATACAAAGAGCTCGCTTAACGAGCTCTTTGGGGTGACGATGGCGAACATATGGAAGACCGGGCTACAGGCCGATGTCCGGTACTCGAAATTCGACAGCGCCTTTGCAGCGGGAACGTACCGAACCATAACTCTCAGCAGAGATTTAGGGGAGCGGTTCACTCTCAATTTGCAAGGAGGAAGTTACATCTACAATTCGTCACTTGCGTCAAACAGTAACTCGAACTTCATAAACTTGTTGTGCGATACGAATTTGGGAGCCAAGTTCTTTCTCGAGAGCGCCTTTACGAGCGAACGGGGAGGAAGCTTGAACTATAACCAATGGACTACCACCTTCGGCTACCGGTTCGACAATCGATCGAAACTCAGGAGAGCAGCTCATGCGAATCATCCCTAAGCCTAACTATTTGTTGGCAGGTCTTCTGCCTTTGCTTGCGGCGATCTTTGCCGCCGGCCAGTCCGCGTCTTCAACCAATCCAGTCGACATAGCGCAGCGAAAGATTACAGCGTATTTGACCAGTCTGGCCGATCTTCACTGCACGGAGTCGGTAACGCAGGAAAAGATCAGCCCAAGCGGCCATGTTGCTGCAACTGAGCGAGCGAAATACGACTACCTGATTATGATGGACGGAAACGGGGACGACTTTCAGTTGAATGAAACGCGGCTCTCGTCTGCTAAAGGCGATTCAAAATCGTCAGCGATATCGATGCTGGTGAGCAATGGCGTGCCCACGGTGCTGCTGGTGTTTCATCCCTATTACCGGGACAGCTTCAAATTCGAAGCAGGCGTAGAGGAGATGGTTAATGGCAAGGCGCTGATCCCGATCCATTTTGAACACATCGAAGGCCGGCGCACTCCGGCCGCGTTAGCACTGCGCGGACGCGAATATCCACTTGAGCTGAACGGTACAGCGTGGCTCGACAAACAAGCCGGAGAAGTAGTGAAGATCGACGCAAGTCTGGAAAGAGATATGAGCGACATAGGCTTACGTTCACTGCATATCCATGTTGAATATAAGCCTGAAGAGGTAGGCAATAAGATTTCGACTATAGACTTACCGGCACTAGCTGTGGTCGATGTGACGACTCCGCGACAGCACTGGCGCAATACGCACGTATTCGATGCGTATAAGAGTTTTTCTATCGATGTTGAACAGGACCCGAATGTGAAGATTCGCGCGGCAGAAAGTGTGAGCGACAACGGCGATAGTGCGAAGGTAAATCCCCCAAGTTCGAAGGAGAAGCCTTAATCATGTCCCTGACTCAAACCACTGTATCTGCAGTGCCAGCAGCACACACGAGAGCGAATAAGGAGCTTGGCCATCGAATACGCGTGATGATTGCGGCATCGGCTTCAATCGTATTGCTGGCATCGATCGCTATCTATGGGGCTAGCTACTATATTCTTCCGCCCGAGCAGCGGCCGTTCTCAGACAAGCACGAACTGCTGAGACCGAGCGGCAGCATCGGGATAAAGCTCGGTGTCCTGGGCACGGTTCTATTCTTTATTATTTTTCTCTATGCCTTGCGCAAGGTAATTCCGTGGCTCGGCCGCATGGGTACTGCGCGGCACTGGATGGACTTTCATGTGATAGCGGGAGTTACGGCACCCGTGTTGATCGCGTTTCATGCTTCGTTCAAATTTCAAGGCATTGCTGGTTTTGCTTTTTGGATTATGCTGGCTGTTGCTATAAGCGGAGTCATTGGGCGTTATCTTTACGCGCAGATACCACGATCCTTAAGCGCTGCTGAGCTGTCGCTGACAGAGTTGCGGTCGAGCGAGCGGGAACTCTCCGATGCGCTTCTCGGCCAGTCCATCTACACAGCGGAACAATTGGCGCGGGCGCTCCATGTTCCAACAGCGGAGCACATCCGTAAGATGAGTCCCGTACGTGCGATCGGTGAAATGATGTTGGCCGACGCGGGGATCACTTTCCGTGTAGCGAGTCTGCGCCGAGCTCCGTCGAGTTTCGGCGTTAAAGTTCGCTCCATGGGTGGTCTCTTTTCAAGCGGTAATCGGGAGATTGAAGTGATAGTACGCCTGGTGCGGCAGAAGGCATCACTTTCCAAGCGGGTTATTTTTCTTGATCATACACAGCGCGTCTTTCATCTTTGGCATGTGATTCATCGTCCCTTCAGTTATGCCTTTGCAGTTCTTGCCATTCTTCACATTGTTGTCGTGATGGGTCTTGGATTTATGACGATTGGGTTGCGGTAACAAATGGACACTCTCTTCACATGGTTGATCGCGGGAAGCATTTTGGGCTTTTTCCTAGTGAGGTACTGGCGTGCGCATAAACGGGATATGGAAAAGGCGAGGGAATCTGCTGAGCGAGGGGCGCTGTTTTCAGATGGACCCAAGGCGCAACATCCCAAGATTGCTACCGACTGCTGCATTGGCTGCGGAGCCTGCGTAAAGGCTTGCCCGGAAGGCGATGTGCTTGGGCTAGTGGATGGAAAAGCGACTATCATCAATGGTCGCAAGTGCATTGGACACGGGTTGTGCGCGGAGGAGTGCCCAGTAGGCGCCATTGTCATGGTGATGGCGAAACCCAGTTCAGGAGCCGACGTTCCCGCGATCAGCGAGGAGTTCGAAACAAGTGTGGGTAACCTGTTTATCGTGGGTGAACTGGGTGGCCTGGCCCTGATCAAGAATGCCGTTAACCAAGGCAGGGACTGCGTGGATGTGATTGCTCAGCGCATGGGCAACCTGCCCCCGCAACCGGTGGAGCAAGGTGTGCTTGATGTGGTTATTGTAGGGGCCGGACCGGCAGGCATAAGCGCTTCACTGCGAGCCGCGGAACGTGGACTCAAGGCGCTCACTCTGGAACGTGAGGCAGTGGGTGGGACGGTCTCAAAGTACCCACGCCAGAAACTGGTGATGACCAGTCCCGTCGAGTTTCCGCTGCATGGGAAGTTCAGTAAGACGGCTCTTTCCAAGGAAGATCTGCTGGCGTTCTGGGAAAAAATTATGCAACGAACGGACCTGAATATCCATACAGCAGAGGTTGTTGAGACAGTTCAGAAGGAGACAAATGGGCTCTTCCGTGTGCGGACTGCACGGGAGGAGTACAAATCTCGTGCGGTGGTTCTTGCTCTGGGGCGCGCAGGGACGCCGCGTAAATTAGACGTTAAAGGGGAGGAGCTTCCTCATGTTCTTTACCGTCTGATCGAGGCCGATCACTACACAGACAAGAACATTCTTGTGGTTGGCGGTGGAGACAGCGCGATCGAAGCGGCGATGGGCCTTGCTCACCAGCCTGGCAACAAGGTTACGCTCTCTTACCGGAAGAGCGAGTTCAGCAGGTTGAAGGATCGCAATGAAAAGCGAATCGCAGAGAACATTCGTTCCGGGAAGGTCGAGGTTCTATATAACTCGATACCTACGGAGTTCCGCGTAGGCAGTGTGTCGATCGATGTGGGTGGTGAGGTTCGCGAACTCGCCAACGATTTTGTGTGGATTTTTGCTGGAGGTATTCCGCCTACCGATTTTCTCAGAGCTGCGGGCGTCGCTTTTGGGGCAACCGTGGCGCCGGAAGAGAAAGAATTGCTAGAGAAACCAGCGTGAGGGCGGCTGTGTGAATTCTACTGAACGACTTAGCAAAGCGAGGTCGAAGCAACGGACTCTTTGCTTTCCGTCAAACGAAAAATAACGCAGCTATCGGAGAATTTGAGAATGATAGGGTGCCAGAGATCCCTTCCCCAGTTTGTGCTGATGTTTCTGATGTTCGCTGGCTTCGCGCAGGCGGCTCCAATCACTGGAACAGTCACCAACATGACCACCGGCAAGTCCTCTGCCGGCGATCAAGTCGTTCTGGTCGATGTGCAGGCGGGCATGTCGGATGCTGCCCATGCGACGACGGATGCTCGCGGTCATTATTCGATTGAATCACCGGGGTTGGGGCCATACCTGATCCGGGTAAACCATCAGGGCGGAACCTACTTTATTGCTGCGCCGCAGGGCGGAGGCCCGGGAGACGTCACAGTCTATGACGTTGCAGCGAAATTGGATGGTGTATCGATCGACGCCGATATGCTCCTGGTAGAGGCCGCAGGTGGCATGCTGCGCGTGCAAGAACGATATCTGGTGCGCAACAGGAGCCTGCCGCCTAAGGCGCAATTCAGCAACAATACTTTCGAGATTGTTCTTCCACAAGGTGCGGAACTCGATGGGGCTGCGGCGACACGGCCCGGCGGTCTGGCCACCAACACACGGCCTGTACCGTTGGGGCAGAGTGGCCATTACGCGATCAATGTTCCTATTCAGCCGGATAAGGGTGAAAAGGAAACCATGTTCGAGGTGCAATATCACATCTCGTACAGTGGGAAGTACACATTCACTCCGCATGTGCAGATGCAGGCCGATAATCTTGTGGTCTATGTTCCCAAGAGCATGACATTCGCCGCGGGCAATGGCTCGAACTTCCAGTCTGCGCAAGAAGATCCAAGAGTGCAGACGTTTGTGGCCAAGGGCATCCGCCCCGGACAGGCAGTGGCATTTTCGATCTCCGGTGAGGGGCAGATGCCGCGTGAGGCGCAGGGCGGGGCTATGGGGGGAGGAGTGGCGGAAGGCACTGGAAACAGGCCGGGGGGCGGTATTGGCGTCCCGATCGATACTCCCGATCCACTCAGCAAATACAAGTGGTGGATTTTGAGTGGCATGACTCTGCTGCTTGCCGCGGGCGCCGGATATTTTCTTCGCAATCGAGCTGCTGTCGGCGCAGGTGGCGGGCAGGTCCAAGTGCAGGAGGCAGTTCACGAGCATAGGCCATTTGAAGGATTCACGCGTCAAGCAGCAACCTCGGCTGCGCCTCTCGAACATTCGGTCTCATCCGTTGCTACCGAGCGGCGTTCTTCCGCGACTCCAGACATCCCGATGCAGGGAAGTGGCAATGCGGCACTGATGAACATTCTGAAGGAAGAGCTATTTGCCATCGAAAGCGAGAAGCTTAGCGGCACGCTCTCCGCAGCAGAATATGCAGAGGTCAAGACGGGGCTTGAAGCTGTTCTGAAAAGGGCGCTACAGAAGAAGTAAGTAGATGGCGCAACAGTTATCGGCTGGCTCGATCTGCTATTGCGGAATGTCAGGAGATGCAGGGGCACCTCCCAACGGATTCGTCGGGGATGCTCCGGGATTAAAGCCGGGGCTGCCGGCGTTGGGCGGCGGTCCTGGATTGGGTTGGCTCAAGATCAAGCCACGCATGTTCATATCTGCAAGCGGGTCGTAGACAAATTCCCACTCGTTGTAGTGATCCTTTGTTTTGTAAATCAGGATGGATTGTTTTGTGCTTGTGGGAGAAAAACCGATGATCGCGCCACCGCCGAAAGTCTGGCCCGTCAGGTTTGTGCCTGAGGCAGAGCTGTTGGAATCATTGCTTCCCGAACCAAGCTGAGAGTCGGTTGCGGTTGCGTTTCCTCCGCTGAGTCCGACGCCTGCAGCAGGTACGCCTCCAGGGCCCAAGGGCTCTCCAAAAAAGCCAATGATCGTTGGAAGCTTGTTCTGCCCAAAGTGGATTGGCTGCCAGTCGTCCTTGCCTGTGATTGGGTCGGAGTATCGCCTGCGCAAAAAGCGGACCTCATTGGTATTTTCCAGCGCATCAACGTTCGGCGGGTATGTATGGAATCTCCTGTAATAGAGCTGGATTGCGCGGACGTATTGTTGACCGCGGTGCATCGCTTCAATTTCCTGATCGCGCTGGATGTCCTCTCGCACTTTGGGCACAGCGACGGACAACGACATGACGAGCAGAGCCACCATAAGAGTGAGGGCGGCCAGCATATAGCCTTGTTCCGAAGGCTGGGGACGACGGTTCCCGCGGAAGATTGTCATGGCAGCAGCCTCTTCACTTTTCAGAGAGAGCAATTGTCTGCGTGTTGTTGAATCGCAGATCGGTTACCTGAACACTGGCCGGCTGTATGGGGCCGACTTTGTAGTAGTGAAAGATGACTTCTCCTGTTCTGGCGAGGAAAGAGTCGTCGCCGCGGATGACGAGAGCGTTATAGATCTTGTCGTTGCCTTGAACATAGCCGAGGTATTTGAGGTCGATGACCGGCGGTTTAGGCCGCTCAGGCAAAGGCGCTACAGCAACTGTTGGAGCGGGCCGCGCTGGGGCTACGGGAGCTTCAATTAATACGGGCGCGGATTCGCCGGAGAAGATGTTCCTACCGCTGGTTGCGTAGGCCACCTGCTCGCTGCGAACCAGGGTGCCGATTTGCAGCTTGGGCTCGAGTCCGGCAAGGCCGGGTCTTTGACTAGAGGCAGCTTTGCGTTGAGCCGCGACGATGCGTGCGGCAGCTACAGGCGCCGGACCAGAGGAATTTCCGAAGGCGTTGCGGAGTTCCCATGCAGCGATCAGGGTGACTACAGCGAAGAGAGCTGCGACCAGATACACGTGTCGCTTGTTTTCTGTTCCAAGAGCAATGGCCATGACTATCCGCCCTCCTTTCCGGCTGCAGGTCGAGGAACTACCCGGCCAGCAGGTGGAGTCGCGGGCAGTCCGCTGGCAGCCGCATCGGCGGGCCGCAGCCAGGTGGAGACGCGGAGCCGGAGGTTTACCAGGCCGCCCTCCTGACCTGTCAGCGCCATGGCCCGGATGACAAAGAAGTCCTGATCGCGTTCCAACTCGTTGACGAAACGCATAATTTGCGGATACTCGCCACTGATGCCGGCGTCCATTGAGATTTCAGTCAGGTCAGCGCCGGGGAGGCCTTGCGTGTATTGGACCCTTGATAGACGCACGCCCGATTGCACCTCCAATTCGCCGATGCGGATTGCGATCGAGGAGTAATTGGCAGGAATGCGCCTGGTGTAGAACGATTCGATCTGTTGCTGTGTGTCGACGAGCCGCTGATCAAGGCCATGCAGCGGAGCAGTCTCCAGCTTCAGGGTTTTCAACTCGACCACTTTTGCGTTCAGAGCAACAGAGGCGCCGGAGTCCATGGCGGTCCAGTCGATGCAGAGCCATACAAAAAGTCCGACGACAAGTATGAGCAGTGACGCTAGTCCTGCACAGTGCGTGGCGAGCGGCGCGCTGAGACGGGTTCGCCAATTCTTGCGGGATGGACTGTTCATTGCAGGCCTCCGGCGCGGAGTTGTTGGTGGGCGACGGGAGTTGAGATGCCGGTGCGAAGAAGATGATGTTCTCCGAGGCCAGATTCCCGCGGGGTAGTCAGGTTTGCAGGAGCTGCAGGCAGAGCGGGTACGGAAGCCAACGTTGTGAATTCGTCAGCGGAGTTAGCGTTGTACTCGGCGAGCAGATCGAAGTCTGTGGGAGTGGAAGCGGAAGGCGGCCCCAACTTGCTGTTGGGCTGCATGGTGGTGTCTGCGGATTCAGCGACGATTCGAGGTTGAAGGAAGCATTTGGAGTGTTCGAGGTTCTGGACCAATTCGATGCTGCGGTCGCGGGGTCCAAGCACGCGCACATGAAGAGTGATGTGGCCGTTCTTGGCTAGGGTTGGCTCGATGACGGTTACTTTCACCCCGGAAGGCAAGACGGTTTCAAGATCCTCCATGACCAGTGTCCAGGAGAAAGCCTTTTGATTGAAGAGTTGGTTGAGGTTGGCGGTTTCAACGCGAATCCGCGCATTGCCGGGCCGATTCAACAGGGCCTCGTAGCCCTGCTGCTCGCGTACGATGTTTGCAATCTCTCCGTCGATCAAGTGAATGTGCGCGTTGGCTTCGTATGCTTTGCGGTGAACAACACGCAGCACAACTCCGAGAACGATCGCGGCCAGGGCAAGTGCGCCCATAGCGATGCGCATATGCTTGAGCAGCGGACGCAGGTCAGCGAAAGGGCGGGTAGCGAGATTGAGAGCGATCAACATAGTTGTTCACCTTGCCCCAGCCAGGGCGCCCGCTAAGCTGGCAAAGCCTATGTTTGCGAGCGGCATCGGCGTTTCAGTTTCCGGCCACGCAGCCAGATCGACTACGGCGATCTCCGGCGCATTGAGCACGCTCGAAAACGCCTGGGCGGCGCCGATGCCGGAGTAGTAGAGGCGCTGCGGACGGTTCATCAGTTTGTCTTCGTAGTAGGCGGCGGCAACTGCAATGTCACGTCTCGTCTCGGTGAGCCTGATGCTAGGGTCGGTTGCCAGATCGAGCGTGCGATAAAGCAACAATTCATTTCCCCTGGTGATGCATGTTGTGAGCCATCGATCGCCAAGGCTCACGGTCAGCGCGGGATCAGGTGAGTCGAGCGCGGCCAGTGCAGCCAAACTAGAGGACAGAACCACGCCAGGCTCGTATTCGGCCGCGCGTACGACTGCTTCATACTCTGCAAGAATGGCGGCCGGCATGATGGCCACCAGAACCTTGCATCCTGTATCGTCCCGCGAAAGCACCTGATAGGTGATGCTTGCGCTCTCCACATCGAAGGGAACAACCTTGCGCAGTCGAAAGCGTAGGATGGGCACGGCGCTGGCATTGTCGCCAGGCAGGGAATCGAAGTCCAGCAGGAAAACGCGGATGGAGACGTCGGGCAATACAAGGGTGACGTCTTGAGTTTGCGGACTTACCTGATTGAGCGCGTCCCGAATCGCATTCGATACGAGTTCCGGCGATCGCAAATTTGGCTCGTTGATACTGGGCGTGACGATGTCTGGCGCCAACGCCTGAAATGCGCAAAGCGGCGCTTTCCCCTGCGCTGGCAGAGCAGCAGCAAGCACGCCGCCGGGCGCAATCTCGACCACCGCGGGCGGGCGTCCCACTCGCTCGATGCCGAATTTGAACCTGGTCAGGATTGAACGCATTTTCTAAAGCCTCGGTTTATCCAACCTTCAAAGGATGTAGTAAAGCGCGGTGGAGGCCGGCGGAGAAGGTTAGTCAAGTGACCAAGCTTGACCGACGGCCTAACTAGGGGTGTTGCGGCACCGCTGTCGGGTTTTGATTTGCCTGTGCAGGTAAAGGCGGAATTTGCGCCTCTTTCGCGTCTGCCCTTCGGTAGGTTACGGAGTTTTCAGAACCGAGGTCCACCATCTTCAGGTTTTCGTCGGTCACGTCAGTCCAGCGAACGATGTGAGGGATGATCGCAAAGACGATCTCATTCTGCTGACGCTGCTTGGTCTCTTGTCCAAACAGATACTTGAGGATGGGAACGTTTAGAAGCCAGGGGTAGCCGCTTAGCGATTTGGACTCGGTGTCTTCAAGGATTCCGCCGATGAGGTTGACCTCTCCGTCGGCAAGGCGCACCTCGTGTTCAATGCGCCGCTGTCCAATTGTTGGCTCCGTTACACCGTCGATGGTTTGCTGTCCAGTGACCGAGGAGACTTCGAGGCTGAGCTTGAGGGTTACGTCATTCTGTGAGTGGACATACGGAGTTATATCGACGTTAACGCCAACGTCAATGTACTGGAATTGAGTATTAACTCCCTGCGTGAGACCGCTCTGAAAGGAGCCGGTCGCGATTGGGATGCGATCACCGATTTTGAGTGTTGCTTTTTCGCTGTCAAGGACGCGAATCTCAGGCCGCTGAATAACCTTCGTGGCGCCATCCGATGCAATCGCGCTGAAACTTGCGCCGGGGACAGTGACGGCGATGTCACCCGCGGAAAGCCCTGAAAAAGAATTCAAAGTCAGCGACGACGATCCGGAGGAGGAGGCGCCACCTGGCGCAATCGAGGCACTGACACTTGTGGGCGGAACGGTGCCGAGCGTGCGCAGTCGGTTGCGGCTGACTTCCATGACGATCACGTCAACGAGCACTTCAGACTTTGCCTTGTCGATATCTCCGAGCAGTTTCTGAGCGAGCACCATCTGTTCCGGAGTCCCGCGCAGAGTGAGGGACCGGAGTTCGGGAGTTACCTGAATATGGTTGATGTCGAGAATACCTTTCAGAGTGCCGGCGGCCTGTTGCAAATCGGCAGGTGTGGAGGCGTTGCGCAAATAAAACGTCTTCATGACTGACTGTTGAAGCTCTTTGCGCTTGGAGTTGTTATCGGCCGACACGATGATGGTATTGGATGATAGCGGACGCCAGAATGTTCTTGACTGGACTGCCAGCATGCCAAGCGCATCTCGCAGACTAACGTCGGATAATTCGAATGTTATTTTCTGTGGCTTGTAATCTGGATCCATCAAGATATTCAAGCCGCCAAGCCTGCCAATGGTCTTGTAGATCGCATCGACATTCGCTGTCATATGAATGGAAACAGGGATGTTGGACTTTAGATCCAGCATCACAGGACCAGCGGCGTTCCGGGCCTCTTTCTCCAGTGCAGTGGTCTGATCTTTTTGTTTGCCACCAATATCCTTGTCCCGAATCTCCTTTTGAATTTCATCGGCTATACGTCGAACCAAACCCATAGCTTCGAAGTTGCTTGGATCGATCTGCGATGCCATCTGAAACTCCGCAAGCGCCTCCTGGAGTTTACCTTCATCACGGAGGGAACTGCCGGTATGGATGTGCTGCGCGGAAGCGTAAAAACGCAGGCGCACATAGGCGGCCATGTACTTTGGATCGGTTGGCCTGGCGTCGTGCGCACGCTTGAAAGCCAGGTATGCAGCGTCAAGGTTGCTCTTTTTCTCGGCTCGTTCGCCAGACTTGTAGGCGGACTCCGCGCTCTCGCCAAGAACCGCCACCGTAAATACACAAGTCAAGATAGCCAGGAACAGAAACCGTGATCGCATCATTTTGCCTCTTACCCGGTAACGTTACGACCGTCAAAGCAAACACTGTATCTACCCTAAGCAAACACTCTAGACGGTCAAACCTGTTGGCTCCTTGCTTAAGATCAAAATTTGGCAGTAGTTTGCTTGCGAACAGACATTAATTGCAGGGCTGGGAATCCAGGTCCGTGGGACGATCAGTGGGTTCATTGACTCAGGCCGATGGCGCATAATTCAGGGTTTACTTCAGAAAAGTGGGCGATTATGTTAATAAAACACCACAAAAAGCGTGAAATTCAGCAGGTGTCATTACTGGTTAATTACTGTCAGCGTTTTGTAAGTTGTTTATTATTAGTCGGTCATTTTCTGTGTGCACAATCGTTTTTGCAATTGACGGGGGAGGGGGAGGGGTAGGGCAGATAAATCGTGAATAGGGAAGCGGGCCGAGATTTGAATATAACTTTTATATGGTCATTGTGCGCTAATCGCGGGTAATTATCGGCAAATGCGGGGAACAGGTAACAGGAAATAGAAACATTGTCCGGTTGCGTACATGGGAAGTCAGGTCTCAAAAGCCAGTCGATCTTTCCAGAATTGCCAGCTCAATGTGAGGGTCCCGGCAGAGCAGCCGGCTTTACGCTGCCACAATCCGCGCTCTTGAATACGGAAGTCGACTCTGTAGTCCACTCGACAGGTTGAGCCTCCGCACCCACCTGAAACGTCCCCGTAAAGTGAAGTGTTCCCATTTCGTGCTCAGTGTCGGACCATGTGGCCTTCAGGGCGCCTTTGCCGGTCATAATCCCCTGGCACACATAATCAGCGGATATGGAGCCGGGCATGATCACTTTGTTGGCAATCGAGCATTGACCGCGTGACTGGGGCAGCAAGGCACCATATTTATCGATCATCTGCGGAGTAAGGCAAACCTTCGCGGTGTGGGTGCCACCCATTAAGCGGCTTCTTTCCTCGCCCGGAACCGAGGGCGCCTTTTGCCAAGTCATGGTGGTGGTAATCTCCCATAGACCTGCTTTTCTGCTCTCCGCGGAAAGGATGAGTGCTCCAGTGCTCAGCACTAATCCGAAAGCGACCCAGGGCCGGAAATGGTGCATAAGTACTCCTTGTCCAACTGTTGTTTCAGAGTTTTGGCCGAGCTGTTCGCGCAGCAACTTGTTATCGACCCTGGCGTGCATTGAAGCCTCATGAGGATCTGCTGCCGGCGGTTGAAGAGCGCCTTAGAATTCCACATCACCCACTTGTTTCAGCCGTTCAGCATCACGCACGACTACGGCTTCTCTTCGCGGCACAACCAAACCTTCATCGCTCCATTTGGAGAGGATGCGGCTGATGGTAAAGAGGGTGGTGCCGACCATTTGGGCGAGTTCCTCACGTGAGAGCGAAACCTGGACTCCTTCGAAGCTCGCTTTACCAACGTGTTTCAGTAGCCGAAGCAATGTCAAAGCAAGCCGTTTAGCAACCTTTTCTGTTGCAACTTCGCGAAAGCGTTCCTGGAGTTCCTCCAAACGGCTTGCCAGGATTTGATTGATGTTCTCCCTGATTTGGGGATGTTCCGTCAGCAGGCTCTGGAGTTTTGAGTACTCCCAAGTTAAAGTTCTGCACTGCTCCATCGCGCGCGCAGAACAGGTGTGATTACAACCAGGATTTTCGACATGTCCGCCGACAGCGTCACCTTCCCCATTCATCCAAAGGATGACTTCGTTGCCGTTGGAACTGAGTTGGGTGAGCTTTACGCTGCCGCTCTGAAGTAGCACTAGGCTTCGGACAGGCTGTCCTTGCATAAACAACAGTTCGTCGCGCGCAAACTTGCGCGCACTTGCGCAGGAGGCTATCTCCCAGCACTCCTTTGATGTGAGCCCAGCGAATAGTGCTGATGCACACATCAGAACCACCCGTTCTGCAACGTTGGATTCTCTGGAGGGCGATGCGCCAATTGGCTTGATTGCTGCCAAACGTGAAGACGCCATGGACGTTCTCCAAGACACTTGATTTCGATCAGCCCTTACTACAAGCGGTACATTGTCAAGGGCAGGTGCAAATTCGAACAGTTTAGAAGCCGCTATAGACTTTCTGAAATCGATTGAAGTAATTGCGGATCTGACTGCTGGGCTTGCCAGTACTCCTAGTTTCGGTTTTTTTAACATGAGCCGGGCGCGTTGTCAAGATTACTTCGCCTTCCGGGTGTCTGTTAGAAGAAGCGCTTTTCTGGGGAAAAGGGGAATTAAGACGAAGCGACAAAAAAGGAAGACGCACTCAGATATTGACAGCGTCAAGTTACCACGACGGTGTGTTTAAAGTACATAGAAACCCCGCGTCTTATTTGCGAAAGCGCAAAGACAAGCTAAATCCATGAGCACTTAAGGGACATTATTTTCAGATACGCAAAGTTGATTGCGTTGGGTCAACAAGCAGGTGCCATCGGTTGTTATTCCGCAAAGTTTGATCTCCTGGCTTACCGTGAAACAAAAAGTGATTTTGCTCGCAAGCAAACACTCTTTTTAGTCAGTAGTGACTTTGAGCTTCCTACACATATTCTTACGGCTTTAATGGAGGTGCACTGGAACCCGCGACGCGTTATCGTGCGGTGGGATTGTCCTCTGGTTCATACCGATCGGTGCGGGGAGAATCTGATCGTTTCCATTTCACTTGCTCCAGCGCAAACATTCTGGTTGTTCGTCAATGCTAGTGTTTCTCTCACTGAGATTGCTCTGGCCCAGAAATCCGTATCGGCTGCAATTGAACGGGATACGCAGGGAGGCATCTGGTGAAGAGAAGAGGGCTTTACGTTCTTCTGACGGTGGTGGGCTTAATTGCAGGGCTCGCCTTAGGAAACCTTCGCCATGGAAGCAAGACAAATGCAGCGCGCCGTATCCTCTATTATCAAGATCCGATGCATCCGTCCTATCGCTCGGATAAGGCAGGCATTGCACCTGATTGCGGTATGGAACTGGTTCCTGTGTATGGGATCAGGCTGGCCAAGGCCGAGGTGGATCAAGGGCGGGGAAGCATTCAGGTGTTTGCTCACGTGGAAGCCGACGAAACGCGCATCTATCGTGTGACTGTTGGAACAGAAGGTTATGTCAAAGAGACGCATGGCGATGCAGTTGGCAACCATGTTGCGATGAACCAGCATCTGGCCACCGTATACTCACCGGATTTTTTAGCAGTCGCTGGGGGGTACCTGGCCGCAAATGAGCGATCCCCGGGTTCGGCTAACATGGCAAGGGAAAATACTGCCGCATCCACCGCCCAAGGGTTGGCGAGCGCTCAAGCTCGCGCAGACAGGTTGCGGAATCTTGGCATGAGTGATTCTCAAATCGAAGAGATGAGCCAGAGTCACAAACTTCCGGAAGACGTGTATGTCGTTTCTCCTACTGACGGTTTCATCCTGAGCAGAAATATATCTCCGGGAA
>Ga0364922_10633_pt1 | contig 14051 bp, 13 predicted proteins | sample ExccelJu500001D4_2_FD_206955 | JGI IMG/M metagenome (GOLD analysis project Ga0364922, IMG submission 206955) | Enriched cells from Trout Bog Lake Hypolimnion, Wisconsin, USA - BchlTB.June20.5000.01.D4 | ecosystem: Environmental > Aquatic > Freshwater > Lake > Hypolimnion/Profundal zone | place...
ATCGATCAATATCACCCTCTGAAATAAATAAGCTATCAAAAATATCCGATATTCTTACCCAGTATTTTTTAAATTCATTGGCATTCTGAGAATTTGTAAGGGCAGACAGAAATTCCTCCACTAGCCTTTCGTGAGAAGCATCTAATGATATGCCTCCCTCTTCCAGTTCGTCGCAGATCAACATTAGTTCGGTAACTTTACTAATAACATTGACTTGCTCCTGAGAATCCGGAATGGAGATTGAGATCTCTCCTAATGTCCCTTGTGACAAGGCCGGGACCGAGGTACCTGCCTGATACTTACTTAAATCGATACTTGATAGTTGCAAATAAACCCACTCAGGGAGAATATCATTTGCAGGAATAATTCCTAGACAATTATTATCAATTGCAGTTCTTTTACTTAAAATTCTGCGCTTATTGGTTGCTATAGCTCCACCAATTTTCGGAAAAATAATCGTTCCAGGTGGATGCACATTAACTTTTAATCTTTTTGCAGTATCTACGCTTATTGAATTATTGGCGCGTTGAATGTATTTCTCATTCCCCTCGAGATTCATATCGCTTACTTTTACAAAAAGTATTTCAGCATCCGCTAAACCTTGCTCAATAGACGGAAATCCACTACCAACTGCCCAAACACCCAGATCTGATAGCTTCCCGCTTCGCCAACCATTTTGATGGTCAGATAACTTTCCACTAACAGCCAAATCAAGTATTAAAGCGCGTAATTTTTTAATCCCATAAATACTTAATGCTCTTGGGGATGACCTCCCCCTTCCAGAGTTAATTTTTAAGTCTACTGAGCTCCATAAATCAAGATGGTTAATAAGTAAATTCTTATTAGAATTCATTAATTATCCTTACGCAGTAGGGCAACTCCAAGAGTGACTTTCAAATGCTCTCTTAATATTTTTATGTTGGCTTGCATAGTTTCGTATTCAACAAGGAGCTTCTCAGGGTCATGTATTTCTTGATTGGCGATATGGGGATTCTTAAGATCAAGGTTGTAATGCCCATCCTTAATCTGTTTAAGAGTTATCTTCCAAGCATGCTGACTCTCGAATCGACCTTTAAATTCATCGCTTTCATTACCCCACCAAGATTTTTCAACTTCAAATTCTTCAATCTTCATTGGCTTGGTTTTGTTATAGCTCTTTACGCCCTCTGGATAAGGGTGCTCATAAAACCAAATATCTTTTGTGGGGCTTCCCTTGGTAAAGAAAAGGAGATTGGTATTTATAGCTGTGTAAGGTGCGAATACACCCTTAGGCAATCTCACAATAGTATGCAGATTACATTCTTCTAATAGCTTTTCTTTAATACGGGTCTTAATGCCTTCGCCGAACAGGAAGCCATCTGGCAGAACTACTGCAGCTCGCCCTCCTGGTTTAAGCATTTGCATAATAAGTACCAGAAATAGATCCGCTGTTTCCCTTGTTCTAAATGCAGTTGGGAAGTTGGTTTCAATCCCATCCTCTTCCATCCCGCCAAATGGTGGGTTGGTAACAACTACATCCACCCGCTCTGATGGGCCCCAGCTAATTAAGGGTCTTGCCAGGGTGTTGTCGTGGCGAATATTACTTGGCACGTCGATGCCATGAAGAATCATGTTGGTTGTGCAGAGCAAGTGTGGCATTGGTTTTTTCTCAATGCCGAAGATGCTGCCTTGAAGTTGTGCTTCGTCTTCTAATGTTTTTACATCTTGTTCTCTGATATGTTCAATTGAGCATGATAAGAATCCGCCTGTGCCACAAGCTGGATCCATCACCTTCTCACCAAGGCGTGGGTTAACCATTTGCACCATGAATTCAGTTACGGCTCTTGGGGTATAGAACTCGCCTGCATTACCTGCTGCTTGCAAATCCCTGAGGAGTTGCTCATACATGTCTCCAAAGAGATGACGCTCTTGGGCTTTGTTGAAATCAACACCCTCTTGTATCTTATTAATTACCTGGCGAATCAACTGACCAGACTTCATATAGTTATATGCATCCTCAAATACGGAACGAATAACGTAAGCCCGCTGATCACCGCCTTTAGCCTCAAGGTTTTGCAGTGCTGGGAACAGGTCATTATCTAAGAATTGCTTTAGCTCATCGCCAGTCATCCCTTCAGGATTTGCAGCCCAATTTCTCCAGCGATACCTTTCTGGAAGCGGTGATTTGTATTTATCTTGCAGTAACTCCCACTCGCTCTCACGATCATCAAAGATCTTAAGAAAGAGCAGCCACACTAATTGACTTAAACGCTGGGCATCACCATCGACACCTACGTCTTTGCGCATGATGTCTTGGATTGATTTAATAGTTGAACTAATGCTCATAAGTAGTAAAGCCTATCTGTTGGTATTGCTATGAATTTTAGGCGTAGAGCTGGTTTTCTAGCTCATGCAAAGCAGCTATATAGCCTGACTTACCGCCAAAGGCTGATACAAGCTCACTTGCTGTGCCCATTTTACTAAATGGGTCCAGGGTCAGAATCTTAATATCGTCGATATTCTCGATGCCGGTATCCGCATACTTTTCAAGCAAAGCCTCGAGAACCTTACGGGCTTTTTCCCCATACTTAGTGAAATAGTTACGTTTTTTCACATGCTCAGCACGCTCTCTACGAGTTAGCGGAGGTTGATCAAAGGCTACGTGACAAATTAGATCAAATGCATCGCAGTCTTTGCTTACCTCCAGAGCTAGTGCCTCAAGGAGGACTCCATGCTCTTCAAGCTCTTTAATAATCGCCGCTTTACGGTCAGCAGAAGTCCATCTCTTCAGGAACTCATCCAACGTTGAATAGTCTTTGCGCACTGCCTTTCGGGTGTAGTCTTTCAATGACTCAGTAATTAACTTACCTTCAGGTCCGTAATACTGAACACGTTCAGCAATCACATGGACTTCTACATCACCAATATAGTATTTAGCGCGTTCGCCTTCTGGCCCAGGTGGAAAACCTTCCCCGCCAATATCCCCACCTTCACCACCCGTTAAACCACCTCCACTACCACCGTCTTCGCCAGGCTCTTCAGGTGGCGTAGGCGGATCATTTGGTCCAGGGTTGTACACAACAATTGGTGGCCCATCAAATGCTTCGTCTGCAAAAAGCTCTGTAGCCTTTTTAAAGTCCATGATGGTGAACCAGTACTTACCGTAATCTTCATTAATACGGGTTCCGCGCCCAATCATTTGCTTGAATTCAGTCATGGACTTGATATGTTGATCAAGCACTACTAATTTGCAAGTCTGAGCATCTACACCGGTAGTCATCAACTTAGAGGTAGTAGCAATAACTGGGTAACGCTCTTCTGGGTTAATGAAGTTATCAAGCTCAGCTTTGCCTTCTTGCTCATCTCCAGTAATACGCATCACGTACTTGCGATTTTCTTTAACTCGTTCTGGATTGAGATTAACCAAGGCTTGGCGCATACGCTCTGCGTGATCTATGTCATCACAAAATACGATGGTCTTTGCAAATGGATCGGTAGCCGTTAAGAACTCGGTGATTTTCTTTGCGACCAGCTCTGTACGCTTTTCCAAGACAAGGGTACGATCCATGTCATTCTGGTTGTAGATGCGATCCTCAATCAATTGACCACGCTTATCCACTTGCCCAGCGCTGGGTCGCCAGCCTTGGAGGTCTCTATCGATATCAATACGGATGACTTTATATGGGGCAAGGAAACCATCTTCAATCCCCTGCTTTAGTGAATAGCTATAAACAGGATCACCAAAGTAAGTAATGCTTGATATTTCCTTAGTTTCTTTTGGCGTGGCTGTTAAGCCAATGTGTGTGGCAGAAGAAAAGTAATCTAAGATCTCACGCCAAGCCGAATCTTCAGAAGCGCTGCCGCGATGACACTCATCAATCACGATCAAATCAAAGAAGTCTGGTGAGAACTGCTTGTAGATATTCTTTTCTTCATCGTTACCAGTAACAGCCTGGTAAAGGGATAGGTAAATTTCGTAGCTCTTATCAATCTGACGCTTGCTGATCTTAGTCATTGCAGCGCCAAATGGCTTGAAGTCGTTATTTTTTGTTTGATCCACAAGGATGTTGCGGTCAGCTAAGAATAAAATACGCTTCTTTGTGCCAGACTTCCATAGGCGCCAGATGATCTGAAAGGCTGTGTAAGTCTTGCCAGTGCCAGTAGCCATTACCAGCAAAATACGGTTAGCGCTATTGGCCACAGCTTCAATTGTTCTGTTCACTGCATTGACTTGGTAATACCTTGGAGCGCGCCCAGTGCCATCATCGTAATAAGGCATCTCTACGGTATTTTTTGCCTCAGGGGTATCAACACCCTTCCATTTGCAATAACGCGCCCATAGATCTTCTGGTGACGGGAATGAGTCCAATGAAAGCTCTTGCTCTACCTTATCTGCCAGACCAGTTCGGTCGTGCATTAAGAATGCATCACCGTTTGAACTAAAGACAAAAGGAACATCAAGCGTTTCCGCATAATCCAGTGCCTGCTGCATTCCGGCACCCACGCTTAAATTATTTTCTTTGGCCTCTATTACGGCAATTGGGATATTGGATTTGTAATAAAGGACATAATCGGCGCGCTTTTGTTTTCCACGCGTATGCAACTTGCCGCGAACAATGATGCGCCCCTTGGTGAAGCTTAATTCTTCACGAATTTGAGTATGAAGATCCCATCCAGCCTTCAAAATGGCCGGGGTAATGAACTTAGTACAAATATCACGTTCGCTTAGGGATTTCTTACTCATTCAATAATGCCAAAAGTTATATGTATCCCTTAATAATATAAGGAAATCAGTGATTTACTGGCATTTTTGGAGTTTGCTTACGAAGCTCACTATCTGAGCCTTTATGGGCATACACTTATCACCACACACGGGGGAATGCTCATGAAATATCAGTTTTGCTTAGCTATGTTGCTAATATCGGGCATTGCCCATGGTCAGGCCGTATACGGACCAAATGGAGAGTACAAGGGTTATATACAAACCTCACCTAACGGTGTCTCTAATTCATATAGCGCCACTGGAGCATTTCAAGGTTCCGCCCAAGTGCAAGGTAACCAAACAAATTTCTATGGGCCCCAGGGGCAGTATCAGGGAAATATTCAGGCGCCTATTTACACACCTCCAAATACAACCATCGGAACACCCCCACAGGTAAATCAAGTACCTAGCATCAAGGGCTGGTGATTGGATAATGGAGGTATGACTACATACTCTTCATCCAATTGCCCTCAAAAATTTTCAGTAGATGTGTTTAGCGAGCGCCGCCCTCTAAGTGAAAGTCCTTGGCTGCACATGGGTAAATTCGATGATTTGAATCAGGCCATCAATACCTGTAAAAAGATAGTTGATGATTTTTTGAGTTCTCGCGGAAATGTAGCTGAAAGTGCTGACCAGCTAGTTGCCGACTTTCTGCATTATGGTGATGTACCCACGATTAATGGAGCAGAAAATCTCAACTGCTTTGATATTTATGAGTACCTTACGCAGCGCTGTGGTGAGATTTTGAATGCAGAGAAACTCAGACTTAGGTAATATTTACTGGTAGGCAGCACTTAAGCAGACCTGCCCTAGCAGCTTGGTATGTCAATACACCAACCTGGGAGAATAAAGAGTTTGTTTATGAGGCCTTGCTTCAATCCTCAAAATCTAATGTGTAATTTTCGTTGTATCTTGGATGAATTTTATCTACCAGTTTTAAGAATTTTTCCTTCTCTTCGCTTAATTTAAGTAAAGTAACAATGGAAGATAGATGCTCCCTCAGCTTTGGATGGCCAACATCAGATGTTAGATATTGGTGAAGCCTTGCTTTTTTCTCTTGTTTGCTTGCAGCCTTTTTTAGCTCCGGCAGTAACTCAGGCGCAAGCCTAGAGTAAACCGCATTATTTGTTATGTGTCCAAAAAATTGTGGGAAATTACCGCTTGGCGGCGGAAAAGGGACGCCATATAACCTGCATAACTCCTTGTAATACTCAACTGGGAATGTTTTAACCCATGGCTGCAATTCTTTAGCAACAAATTTTTCAAGAATTTGTGCTAACGCATTTTTTGCTCTAGCATCCTGATACCCGGTCGCCTCATCTACAAGGGCAATGATTCCCACTCGAGCAAATCCACGCACAAGAATTTCGCATTGGTCCGCATATCTTGCTTGGGCTATACGCAAAACACCATCTTTCCTTGCCATTAAAAATACTTCGCAAATATCGGCCAAAAGTGTAGCTTCAAAGCCAAAAGTTAAGCCGCCCCCTCCAGTTGGCCTAAATTTAATTGGATTTTTGATTCGCTCAATCACCTGAGTAATGCGCACGCTTAATTCGTTTAATTCAATTGATTGCGTGTGTATTTTCTCCATTAAAACTGCAATTCTCTGCTCGCCGCCCGACCCACCACTAACCGACATTCCAAGGCTGGTCTGTAGCCCACGCTGTGACAATACTCTGGTGCCATCCTCCAAAACATAACAAGTTATCTCAACATCACCAAGCTTTAACGGATGGTCGGCTGACCCATGCGTTGCCTTTGGTAAATTAGATAACTCTCTTTTGGCATCAACCCCTTTTTGCGATATTTCCCGTCTCTTTTCAGGTGTTAATGAGCGCGCTCTAGCGTTTCCGCTATTGGATTTACCACCCGATTTTGGTGTTTTGCTATTTGACATATATGCTCCAAATTTTTCCCGATTTCAGAAAATTATACCAAATATATTTGCATTACAAGTAATTTACTTGTAATTAGTTAATTTTCGGTTTATTGTTACAGAATCATAAAAAAATAGTTTTTAATTAGAGAAAATAACTCCAATGAAGTCAATAACAACCAATCCAACACGTGGCGATATTTATGACTGCCTTTTTGGCAACTACCTACCCCTAGACCCCTCTCAACCGACTGGACCATTTGATAAAACTGCATACGATCACCGAATTCCAAATGAAATGCGGAAAAGAAGGCCCGTTGTAGTCCTTGGAGAACGAAACAACCAGTTATTAGTAGCGCCAATTAGCTCAACGAGGGATGTCCATAAGAAACCTCACCGAACTGGAGAGGCGTTGGGGTTTCATATAAAGCTAACTGGAAACGAAATTCCTGATAACGGGTTCTATACTATTGGTGTAGATCGCTGGGTAAAAGTAGACCTTATTCAGTCGGTTGATGTAAAAAGGCTTAGAGAATTTAGAATGCCGGATGGATCACATATGACTGGGCAACTTTCACGACAAACCTTAGCAGAAGTACAGTTGGCCGTTTTACGGGTATTGGGATTTTCCATTAAAATTCAAGAGGTTAGGTCAATTTTATTTCCTATTCCGCAGGATCAATAATTAAACAATTAATAAGTTGACTTTCCTGTATTGGCAGATCTAAAATGGGTCGTTGTCGAAAGACACTGTTTTTTATTGCCGAAAGGCACTAAGGCCCATTGAAAAATGGGCCTTTTTACTTTGGAGTAAGATCCACCAAAAATCCACAACCTCGCCACAAACTATGCGCGCAGGTTGCTACCATTCAGGTACTCAAGAACCAATCGGTCGCACTCTCGATTTTTAGCAATGCTTGACTTGGATCACCCTTAATTCCATAGCCTTAGCAAAAGGCACGAACTACAGTTGGTGATATTTTGTTTGCGAAATTCAAATTTTCTTAGCTTAGGCCAGGCGTTTGTTTCTCAAGAGGGTAACCCTGTTAAGCAGCGTATCCGCCAACCCAATAATTTCAAGTAATGTTTTACTGGTGGGTAGAGTGGTGGGTAGAGGAGCCTCAAAAACATAGAGTCCGATGGTTAGGAGCTCTGCTGTCGTATATGGCGGAAGAGGTGTACGTATGACTCTCCTTATATAGCTAACCCCCTCAAAATATAATGGCAGCTTAATCAAATTGTACGAATTAAATCTGGGGGTATTTTTGGGGGTACTCTTTGAAATTCGTACCTTTTTGGTAATACGTAACCTATTGTTTTTGATCTAGAAAATGGGATTTAGTTCGATCTCCGCCGACCCACCATTTAAAGCAAACCCCTCTGAAGCTAGAGGGGTTTGTCTTTTGCTCTTGATCTTTTTACTTTACTCTTTACTTTAAAGAGAGTCGCCACAGCGATGTAACTTCTTTGCTGCGAGCAGTATACAAAGCATCTGCTTGATCAAACACTTTTTTATGATGCGGCCTGGTATCCATTCGATGAATGACTTTCATTCCGGCCTCATCAAACCAAAGCTCTAGCTCTCTCCGACTTCGTAATCCTAAATGTTCGGCTAGATCAGACAAGATTAACCAAGCCTCACCTTCAGGCAGTAAATGATCTTGGAGTTGCGCTAGAAATCCTTTGAGCATTTGACTGTTGGGGTCGTAGACCGCGCCCTCTATTGATGAACTCGGCCTAGCGGGTAGCCAAGGAGGATTACAAACAATCAGCGCCGCTTTACCAGGGGGGAATACGCCCGTCTTCAGTAACTCAATCTGCCCAGCAAACTCTGATCGATCGATATTATCTTTTACGCAATCCAGTGCTCTTGAATCCAAATCTGTCGCAATGATCTTTGCTATACCTCTGCTTGCCAATACGATGGATAAGATCCCGGTTCCGACGCCAATATCGAAGGCAATCGCGTTTTTACTCAGTGCTTTAGGTAAAGGCGCCTGGTTTACTAAATCAATATATTCACCCCGTATTGGTGAAAACACACCATAGTGAGGATGGATATAAAACGCTTTCTCTCCGCTCAAGGCAGGAATGAGAACACCTTTCTTTCGCCACTCATGTGCGCCCACCACACCCAACAACTCTCGCAATGAGACTAAGTAAGAAGACTGAGTATTGCCATAAGCCTCTTGGCAAGCCTGGGCAATATCGGGCGCCCGCCTCAAATGAATGTGGTGATCAGCATTACATTCAATCAGGAGCATACCTAAAATACGAGCTCGTTGAGATTGCGCCAGACGATGCAAATTAAAAAGATCGAGTGGGCTTTGATTAGGCTCTTTTTTGACCCGCTGTGATTTTTTAGAAGGCTTATCCAGCCTACGGGCTAGCGCTTGCAAAAGCTGACGGGCATTTTGAAAATCTCCGCGCCATAGAATGGCGGTCCCCTCGCAAGCCATTCGATAAGCGGCGTCTGCAGTCAGGGTGTCATCGCCAATCACCAATTTTTGGTGAGGTCGAATCCCATTTTCGGAGCGCCAAAAGGCAGAGTGGCTAACACCATCCTCTTCCCAACTGATGGATTGATCAGGGCTCAAGGGTGGAGTCAGTGATCTTCGGGGGTGACGTCTAAAGCAATCAGAAAGCGTGAGACCATGTTGTAGGCAGCAATCACGCTCACTAACTCAACTACTGCAGTATTGCCCAGCTCTACATGTAAGCGCTTCATTAACTCTGGATCAACTTTGATATTGCGAGTCATCTGCAAGGTGAGCTCTGCAGCATCTTGCTCAATTGGACTAAATAATGCTTTCGGGAAACTTGCTTGTCCCAATAAACGGAGCGCATCCACTTGCTCTTGTGTCCCACCAGCCGCTTTGAAGGGTGGCGCATGATGAATGAATTCGTATTCAGCGCCATTCAAAACAGCTACTCCACACATCCCAAGTTCACGTAACTTGGGATCCAAGGAAAGGTGGTTGCGGATTGCCCCGATGTAATGATTCCAGCCCTCAGCAATCGGCACACTATGCAAGAGCATGCGATCTAAATTAATAAACTTTCCGCCGCGTCGTTTCCGAATGGCAGCAACCAACTCGGCAGGTTCAGACAAATCCATCGGCTGGTAGTCAATTAGTCGCTGAGAGCGTTCCTTACTCATTGGCTTTATCACTCAAATAATTTATTGGGTTTCTTTAATATTGTTCTCAATAACAAACTTACCCCAGATTGCAATTTGTTTGCCAACGAAATCACCTAATACCTCAGGGCTACCACCCACGATTTGAATGCCCTGGGCTTTAAACTTATCAGACACCGCAGGATTCTTAAGAGCCTTGTTGAGCGCTACATTCATCGCTTTCACAATCGCAGGTGGAGTCTTGCCTGGAGCTAACAAACCCCACCAAGCAGGCGCGTTGAAGCCCGGAAAACCACTTTCAGCAACCGTTGGAACATTAGGTAATTCAGGGGAGCGCTTGGCAGTTGTAATCACTAATGGCACAACTCCGCCGTTTTCAATATGGGGCATTACCAAGAATTGGGAACCAACACCCAAAGGCACCTGACCGCCTAAGACGTCTTGCATTAAAGGGCCGCCGCCACGGTACGGTACGTGGATCCAATCAAAGCCTGCCGTCTTGGCTAAACGGGCCATGGCCAAATGTCCAAGACTACCAATCCCAATTGAGCCATAACTAAATTTCTTGCCTGCTTTTGACTCTTCAACCAATTGCTTGAAACTCTTGATCCCTGATTGTTTACTGGCCACAAGGACCATTGGGGAAGTTCCAATCAAGCCAACGGGAGCAATATCTTTAATCGTGTCATAGGGGAGCTTGTCTTTCAGACTAGGATTGACGCCGTGAGTATCAAAGACCACCGCGAAGGTATAACCATCTGGTTCGGCCCGCGTCATTGCGGAAGTTCCAATGACGCCAGATGCACCGCCCACGTTATCTACAATAACGCTCTGCTTCAATTCTGCCTGAAGCGCTGGCGCCAAAATACGGGCCACCTGGTCAACTGACCCCCCTGCTGGAAACACTGCAATTAAACGGATTGGCTTCTGGGTAGGCCAAGTACCAACCCCAGGATCTGCAGCTAGCACGAGGCTGCTCATACCGCACAAAATAAGGCCCATCGATAGGGCTCGAGTGATTTGATTAAATAGGTGTCTCATGACAGGTCTCCTCCACTTAAGGACATAAGATTACCACTCCCAGAGCTCCTTGTTTGATAATAGAGAGTGCAACAGAGACAAAATCCATGAAACCCATTCTGAACATTGCTGCCTATTTATTCGTCAGCCTAGATAAGCTCGAAGAACTGCGCTCGCGCATGCTTCAGGAGTGCAATGAACTTCATTTAAAAGGCACCATTTTGCTGACTGGCGAGGGTATTAATCTCTTCCTTGCTGGCGCAGAGCTAGAGATGCGTGGCTTCTTAAAATGGCTACGTAGCGACCCCCGCTTTGCCGCAATTGAGGCAAAAGAGAGTTGGTCAGATGAGCAGCCCTTTAAAAAAATGCTAATCAAACTCAAAAGTGAGATTATTCGCATGAATCACCCGAGCATTCAGCCAGAAAAGGGTCGAGCTAATTTTATTGCCCCCCAGAAGTTAAAAGAGTGGCTAGATCGTGGCACTGATGATTTGGGACGACCAGTCGTGATGCTCGATACGCGGAATGCATTCGAAATTGACTACGGCACTTTTGAAAATGCCCTGCACTTCAATATTGAAAAGTTCACCGAATTTCCTGAGGCGATTAATAAGCACAAAGAAGAGTTACTAGATAAAACGGTCGTCAGCTTCTGTACTGGTGGTATTCGCTGCGAGAAATCTGGCTTGTATATGCGTGAGATCGGTATGGAGCACACCTACCAGTTGGAAGGTGGAATTTTGAAATACTTTGAAGAAGTTGGTGCAGCCCATTACGAGGGGTCCTGCTTTGTGTTTGATGAACGTGAGGCACTCGAGCCGAGTTTGGACATCATTCCACCCGAGAACTCGATTCGTAAAAAAATTCAAACTGGCTAATTGATAAACTCACTACGCCGACTTACCCACCAAATCAAAGTGCTCTACCACTGGTGGTTTCAGAAAAAATGGCCCCACAATCGAGCGCCACTCCGTGAAGGCAGGAGATTCCCGAAAGTCTACGGTGTGATTCTCGAGAGTGTCCCAATAGTTCATGAGTAAATAGCGGCCAGGGCTTTCCTGACTGTGATTCACTTTAAAGCCTTGAAATCCCTTAGCCTTCGAAATCACGGTCTGGATGCCCCGCAAAATAGCCTCTTCAAACTCTTTTTGCTTGCTTGGATCAATTTCAATATCGGCAACTTCCAAAATCATGGCGTTTCCCTTATTTCTGTAAGACTAAATAGTAGAATTCCAACACAACAACATATTAATCCAAACCTAAGGATGCGAGACATGTCTAAATATTGCAATCGGCTGCTGCCGATTTTTTTATCCTCATTAGCACTGACAAGTAGTTCCCTATTTTTCAGCCCTGTCGCGCATAGCCAAAGTGCTTACCCCACCAAACCGATTCGACTAATTGCACCAGTATCTGCTGGCGGTGGATTAGATAATATTGCCAGGGCAGTTGCAGAACGCTTATCCAAGAATTTAGCTCAAAGCGTGATTGTGGATAACTTATCTGGTGGTGGTGGCGCAATCGCATCCATTACTACGGCCAAAGCCAATCCGGATGGCTATACCCTCATGATTGCCTATGTCGGAACCCATGGCACAAACCCGGCTGTTCGCCTTCACCAGCTTGGCCAAACATGAGGCCCATGGCACAGCCGTGATAGACACTGAATTTTCCTTCTAAACCTGTTTTTGGGGTTTTCTTGCCAGTAAGTTCAAGTACGAGTGGGTGAACACGCAGTTCAATCCGCTCGACATCATCTGCTTTAACTCCTTGAGCACGCAATTGTGCGCAAGCATCAATTGCAGGATGAATCACAATACCGCAAGCGAAGGGTTTGTAGGTATTCAGTGAGATTTCAAAAGATTGACCGAGATCACGATCAATTTCCGACCAATCATTTTTGGTGGAGACAGTTTGCATATACCCTCGACCAGCCTCTAATGCACGCAAGCTTGCAGTAAAGCCATGTTTCGCTAACAGAGCTGACATCTGTCCAGCGCGGGCAGCTGCTCCAGGATGAAAGGGTTTAGTCATCGTTCCGAATTGCTCGCGCATACCAATCGGTTGTGAGGCGGCAATACCTAAAGCCATGATGGTTTTATGAGTGTCTAAACCCAAAATACGTGCACAGGCTGCTGCTGAACCAAGCATGCCAGTTGAGCCAGTAATATGCCAGCCACGATGGTAGTGATCGGGATACATCGCATTACCCACTCGACATTCCACATCGATACCGAGAACCATCGCATCAATGATTTGACGACCATTGGTATTAATGTGCTCGCCAAGCGCCAAAATGGCAGAGGCTACTGGACCAGCTGGGTGAATGACGGTCTTGAGGTGTGTGTCATCAAAGTCAAAAGTATGTGAGCTAATGCCATTCACCAAAGCAGCGCCACCCATATCCACGCGCTCTTTGCGTCCAAGGATGGAGGCTTGAGGCGCTGGTTGAAACTCTTGAACAGCTGCCAGCGAAGATGTAACGCTCTCATGCTGGGCTGCACCAATTGCGCAACCTAACCAATTTAAAAAAGTACGGTGAGCCTCATGCTCAACCTCTGCAGACCATCCTTGAGATGGGTGAGTGCTGACAAACTCCGCTAGGGTTTTGGTGACTGGTGGAGCGTTCAAATCGGCTGCTGCGGCGATAACTTGTGACATAAGAATTCCTAAAAATTAAAGAGTGGAGTGATTATTCGATTTCGATGTGGCGGTCTTTGGCTACTTTGCTCCAGCGTGTAATGTCATCCTTGATATAGGTAGCAAATTGTTGAGGATTCATTGGCATCACGGTAAGCGCCTCAGCAGACATTTTTTCTGCGAACTCGGGACTAGAAAGCACCTTATTGAGTTCGGTATTTAATTTGGCGACTACCGCTGGCGGCATATTGGCAGGACCCGCAATGCCATACCATTGCTGACCTTCAAAGCCGGGATAGCCTAATTCTTTAAAGGTTGGAATCGAGGGATCAGCAGGACTCCGCTTAAGGCCAGTAACTGCGAGGGGGCGAGCTCGATCCGTTTTGATGTAAGGCAGTGCTGCAAACAATCCTGGGAACATGGCGTCGGTTTGGCCGCCAATCAAATCTGTAAAGGCGGGCGCAATGCCGCGATAAGGAATGTGAACCATGAAGATCCCAGTCGCCATTTTGAACTCTTCCATCGACAAGTGCGTTAGGGTCCCTGGACCAGAGCTACCGTAACTGAGCTTAGATGGATTCTTTTTTGCATAGGCAATAAATTCACTCAGTGTTTTTGCGGGCACCTGAGGA
>Ga0364922_10634_pt1 | contig 13999 bp, 15 predicted proteins | sample ExccelJu500001D4_2_FD_206955 | JGI IMG/M metagenome (GOLD analysis project Ga0364922, IMG submission 206955) | Enriched cells from Trout Bog Lake Hypolimnion, Wisconsin, USA - BchlTB.June20.5000.01.D4 | ecosystem: Environmental > Aquatic > Freshwater > Lake > Hypolimnion/Profundal zone | place...
CTCAGGCATTTTATTGAAAAATGTTTTCACAGCTGCCTGATTCGCCGCATCAATCAGTTTATCGAAATTGGCCTTCATGAAACGGACTTTCGATCCTTCAGGCACATCCCCTGCAAAAGTCATACTGTTTTCTTCGTTATCTATCGAAATAATAGTTCTTACTATTGGTTCATCGCCTTCATTCATTTTCACCGACAGTGGAAACAACAAAGCCGAACCCGGCAATTGTTCTATATAGGTTCCAAGATATAGTTTATACAGTTCCAGTGCATTTTTATAATCAATCTCAAACAGTTTATTGGATACCGATTTGGTAACGGTTCTTTCCAGACCAAATATATCCCATCCACCCATCGAACCATGGCCCACCTTGATATTGCTGCCATAAAATCCTACAGCTATCACTCTTCCTCTTACCGCATTTTCATTCAATCCCGACAAGGTATAATCAAAGTTGGCAGCATCACCTGCCAGGCCACCGGTTACAGGCACTTTTGCATGATTCACCGAGTCAATCCCTTTCACCAGTTCACTGCCATTCACCGTAGTACCATCCGAAATAATCATCACATACGCCAGTTCTTCAGTCGGCATTTTCTTCATCAGTTCGGCACCGGCCACAAAACTGTTTTCATAATTACCTATGTTGATAGCCGCAGTTTTCACAGGCGTCTTATCAAATTGTATAGCCGTAACCACTACTGTATTATCAAACACACTCTCGTCATATATTTCTCCCGAAGTAGAGCAGGTAACTATTTCAGCATTCGGATATTTAGCCCTCAGCTTATCATAAATATTATCAGTACTCAGTATTCCTTTTTCGCCAAATCCCAGTACCAGTGATACTTTTTCAGCATCTACTTCATGACTTTTTGAACTTACCTGAAACTGACCTTCCTTATACAATTGTAATGCAGCTTTCATAATGATAATTTTTTTACTTTATTTCTTATGGTATTAAATTGTTGTCTCTTTGATTATTATTTATACAGCTTATCAGGATTCCACATTTGATTTCCCATGACAAGACATGTGTCAAATATATATAATTATTTTAATTTCCGATATTCTGCAACAATATTAATACATAGAAACGTATTCAATCAGGAAAATATTGGTAAAGCCTGAAAAAATAGTCCGGTATATTTTCAAACAGACTGCATTTTTTATTTTCTATACATCTGATATTAAACAGTTCAAAGACATTTACTCTGATTTGACTTTTATTTTATTTGAACCAATCAATCATTTACAGATTAGTCAAAGTTAACTTTCGGGGATTGTTTTATCATTGATTGATCTGGTGATTGATTTCAGTTCCTGGAAAGACTTATCGGAGATTACTTCGGATATTCCCTTAACAGGATCTGGTTTAAGTTTGTACAGAGGATGTGTTTTGGGTAAGAAATCATTTTTATCAGGAATCCATTGCAATAAATCGTTGGGTTCACAGACTAATGTCCTACATAATATTTCAAGATGTAAGATGCTGACACTTCTGATACTTTTATCGAGGAGGCTTGATGCAGAATGGCGGGAAATACCGGCTTTCATCAGGAAACCTAAAGGACTGTGAATACCTCTGACAGTGAATACAGGCGCTAAATTGAAGACTAACATAGTTGTAAAGTTTACAGTAATTAATTAATTTACCATTCGACCCAGTTTACAGAACCATAACAGATCAATTATAAAGAACTGACCTGCTAATTTACTAATAAAACAGTTGATATCAAAGAAATCATTGAGTGTTTAATAAAATATCATGATCGTACAGGGGAAAGTTATGTATGTTCAGGGGAAAATGATTACTGTACAGGGGAACGTCATTGCTGTTCAGGGGAAATTTATTATTGAACAGGGGAAAAGCATGACTATTCAGGGGAATGTTGTGTATGTATTGGGGAAAATGATTATTGTTCAGGGGAACATTATCCCTTTACAGGGGAAAATGATTGCTTATCACGGGATAAATGTTCAACATACGGAAGAAGGAGAAAGGAGTCAGGAGATAGAATACAGGAGTCAGGAGAATTGAAATTTGACAATCCGGCAATTTGACAATAAATACAAAAACCAAAGAAGGCTTCTGATATTTAATCAGAAGCCTTCTTTTATAATTTTATGGTAAAACTGATCTTTACATCGAAGCCAGTTGTACTTTCTGGGTTAGCTCCATTACGTTTTCCTTGAACATAGAATCGGTATCCATCAGATCTTTTACAGTCTGACAACTATGAATTACCGTGGTATGATCGCGGCCACCAAAATGTTCACCAATACATTTCAAAGAATTTTTGGTAAATGATTTGGCCAGGTACATGGTTATCTGACGTGCCTGAACAATTTCACGCTTCCTTGTTTTCTCCAGCAACTTATTGAAAGGAACAGCAAAATATTCGCAAACCATCTTCTGAATTGCTTCGATGGTAATTTCCTTAGTACTCGTGCGTACAAAGTTTCTTAAAACCTTCTTGGCAAGCTCTACATCCACTTCTTTTCTGTTTAAGGAAGATTGTGCCAGCAAAGATATCTGAGCACCTTCCAGCTCTCTTATATTCGTATTGATGTTGTAGGCAACATATTTCACAACTTCTTTTGGAAGCGAGAAACCTTCGTCGCGCACCAGAAAGATAGCAGTGGCGACCCGCCCCTGCGGCGAATTGGAACAACTATAAAATATTTAAGGACAATCTTATTCCGGAGCAGATGCCGCAGGGGCGCGCCCAAAGAAAAATCAAAAGTAAAAAAGCAAAAGTAAAAAGAATACAAGCTACTGGCTTTTGGCCTTTAGTAAATACTGATAAAGACAAAAGACTAATAGCTTTTATTTACTTGCTTCATTCAGGTAAAACTCCAAAGCAGTTACCATATTGGGGCATTTTGGAACGGGTGCCTTTATCTGCACTACAAGCCCTGCACTTTCGGTAAACTCTATAGTGCTTGCACCAAAAGCTCCTATCAGGGTATCGCCCTGTTTAAAGTCGGGAAAGTTCTCCAGCAACGATCTTGTACCACTACGGGTAAACAGGCAGATAATATCGCATCGGTTGGTTTTGAAAACTTCTTTTATATCGTTGCTGACGGTACGGTACATAAAGCCAAGACGATAATCGCATTCATTGGTCTTCAGCCAGCTTTCTATTTCATTATCCTGCTGATTTTCGCTGCATACATACAACATCTTTTCGGTGTTTCGGTATTTATTCATCACATCAAACAAACCTTTGTTAGTACCATCGGCACCAAAAAAAACTTTTCTTTTTCTGTATAGAATAAATTTCTGCAGATACAGTGCCACGGCTTCGGAAATACAGAAGTATTTGGTATTCTGATTGATAGCCAGCCTCATTTCTTCGGAGAGCTTAAAATACTGATCAATAGCATTGCGGCTGGTTAATATAACAGCAGTCTGTTCTAAAACATTGATCTTCTGAGCACGGAATTCTTTAGGAGTAAGGCTTTCAATTTTAATAAAAGGATGAAAAATCAGCTTTACATTGGTGTACTTCTTCTCCAGATCAAAATAAGGCGACCTGTCGCTATCTGGCCTGGTCTGAGAAATTAAGATGGTAATATTATCTTCGGCAATACCTGAAACTTTGGGGGCTTTTTTTGACATAATAAAACGCTTAAATAAATCAATTAATGGTACCGATATATAAGTTAAACACCTTGAACAATAGCATTAAAGGCAAAACTTCAACGCAGCAAAGGTAAAGAAAAAAGTGTAAGGCATTCACTTGTATTCCTTTTCGGGCAATACTGATGCCTACTATATAGCGGTAAACAAATAATAATATGAGCAAACAAACCGAAATGGTAACGGCTACCTGCTTTATACCATCGGTGGAAAATGCTATCAGCCACAGGAATGGCAGGAGGCATACTCCTATAATTTTGTTCAGGAGGAATACCACAAAATTGTAGGACTGAATCATTTCTTTTGTATTGAATATCCATCCAAGCAGTGATAAAAAAATAAATTTAAAGAAATAAATGACCGATACGGCAATACAACCATAAATTACCAGAGTAGTGAACGACAGATTGTTGGCATCGAAATAATTGGTCATCAGACTTATATAAATGCCGCTGCATAAAATAAAGATGACATTCATTAAAAGTGAAGCCATGCTGTTCTGCGAAATCTGATCGCGGGTCTGATTCTGCCGGAAAGATGTCTGAAAGAAAAGCACAAACAAACTGCGGATATATTTGGTAAAAATGATTCTGATAATGGCCAGTATCATGACTGTGGCCAGCAGTATATAAAAAATCATGTCCTTGCTGTTGGGAGTACGTTCGGGCATGAACATGTTGATGGGCGCCGCAAAAAAAGGATAGTAATCGCCATTCATCAGATAGCGGTAGGTAGAAGTATCGTTCCTGTTCATACCGGCCCTGACAGCCATTACTTTCCTGACTGAATCGACTTTCAAAGAATCTTTGAGTAAGATGGATGCAGCAATAGAATCTTTTATCTTAATGGAATCAACCGGTACTTTTACGATAGTATCGCTAAGAGCAGAATGTTCCGAATCGTTTACCTCCACAGATTGTTTCATTGAATCGTTTTGCTGGGCAAAACCATTCAGACAACTTAGTAGAAGTATCAGTAAATAAGAAATATTTTTCTTACGCATTTATGCAAAAATACATTCGAAGGGTGATTAATTAACCTCCATCAGGGTTTTATGTTTTAATATATAGTGCATTTTAATAGTCAGCGACATAAAAAGCATCTTACCATTGGCATTTCTTTCTATATAATAGGCAGCTTTATCCAGTTCTTTTATAATCACTTCCTTTTGTTCTATAGTTGCTATCTTATCCAGTTTCATAGCAATCTGCTTTTCATTATCAGGACTCAGCACCTTTTCTTCCCCATATACATTTACCCTGATACTTTGCTCCAGCAGATGAATGAAGAAATTGATCAACTGCTTTTGTTTTTCCCTACCCAATGCATTAATCTTATCTACCACCCTGGTTTTATTGGCCGTGTTGGTCTGCATGGTAGCATTCAGCCAGTCCTTCAGTATATTGTGCCAGTCATCGTCGGCATGCTGCATCATCAGCATGGCCTCATGATAATTGCCTTCGCACATACAAGCAATCTGATAAGCTGCTTCGGGCGATATATTGTTTCTTTCTATCAGTCCCTTTTCAATCTCTTCTATCTTTAAAGGCGGAACCTTTACCAGCTGGCAACGGCTTACAATAGTTTGAATAATATTTTCCTCCTTTTCAGCTACCAGTATAAATAATGTATTGGGTGGTGGTTCTTCTATCAGTTTCAACAATTTATTACCTTCCTTACCCAGGTATTCGGGCATCCACATCACCAGTATCTTATACTCGCTCTCAAAGCTCTTTAGACTTAGTTTTCTGATGATATCGTTGCACTCTTCCGCTGTAATGTTTCCCTGTTTATTCTCCGCTCCTATATTCTGCAGCCAGTCGTACACATTGCCATAAGGATTCAGTTTAATAAACTCTCTCCACTCCATCATAAAGTCTTTGCTGGTAGGCTTTTCCCCTGCTTTTTTAGTTATAACAGGAAAGGAAAAATGCAGATCGGGATGTACCAGCTGATCTGCTTTGGAATAGCTGGGCTGATGAATGATATCATCGGGTGTTTTAACCTGCGGTAACGAAGACATAGCAGTCATTCCGCCAAATAAATCTTCGGTTTCTACGGCAGGTGGTGGCAGGCAGACAACATATTGTGCAAAGGCAATGGCAAGCGGCAAAGCACCACTGCCTTCCTTACCTAAAATCAACAATGCATGGCTCAACCTGTTCTGTTGTACCATCTCTACCAGGTGTTGTTTTACCTCCCCTAATCCTAAAACATCTTTCATCAACATAAGGCACGAAGATAAGTGTTGAACCGTTGTGCCGGACGCTTGAACCATCAAAGAATTTTCAAAACCATATATTTGCGGCATGTTAAAGAACACATTATTGAAGGCAACAAATGCTGCTGCCATAATTATTAAGGAACAATTTAATACCAATTTCAAGATTTCGAACAAGGAAGGAATGAATAATCTGGTAACAGAAGTAGATCACATGAGTGAAGAAGCCATATTCGCTGTTATCAAACAAAACTTCCCGGATCATTATATTCTAAGTGAAGAAACAGGTGCAATAGTTCAGGACTCAGCCTATAAGTGGATAATAGACCCAATAGATGGTACAGTGAATTATGCCAATGGCATTCCTATTTGTTGTGTGAGTATAGGCATTGAAAAAGATGGCAAAATGATTATGGGTGCTGTATATAATCCATTTATGAATGAGTTTTATTTTACAGAACGTGGTCAGGGAGCTTATTTGAATGATACCCGTATACATGTCAGCACTAAAAACCGTGTCCTTCACAGCAATATGGTTACCGGATTTCCTTATACCTATATAGATGAGCCAAACGGACCGCTGGAAGTATTCAGCAAACTGGTAAGAAGAGGAATTCCTGTCCGCAGATTAGGTAGTGCTGCAATGGATCTTTGCTGGGTAGCTGCCGGAAGATTTGATGGATTTTACGAACATAAACTAAATGCCTGGGATAGTGCAGCAGGATTTATATTAGTTGAAGAAGCAGGTGGTAAAGTAACCAATCTGAAAGGAGATTATTACAATCCTTATCAGCCGGGCATTATAGCTACCAATGGTTTTATTCACGATGAACTGGTAGGAATTGCCAATGGTGGAAATCTGATAGAAGACTAATTTCAATTGATAATTGATAATTGATAATTAATACTTTATTCAGATTTAAGGTAAATATGGACTTTACTGATATAGAAAATAATGGTTACCGTATAGTAACAGATAATGAAATGATGGATATTGAGATGATTCATCATTTCATTTCTACACAATCGTACTGGGCACAGAACATTCCAGAAGAAACGGTAACAAAGTCTATCAGAAACTCATTCTGTTTTGGAATATTTCTACAAGATAAACAAGTAGGATTTGCCCGGCTGATAACCGATAAAGCAACATTTGCCTATCTGGCAGATGTATTTATTCTTCCCGAACACAGAGGAAAAGGACTCAGCAAATGGCTGATGAATTTCATCCATCAGCATTCTGAATTACAAGGATTAAGAAGCTGGATACTAAGAACAAATGATGCCCATGGATTGTACGAACAATTTGGATGGAATAAACTTACCGAAGAACAGGTTGGAAGGTATATGGTTAAACATAACCCGGATGTTTATAGGAAAAGAGAGTAGATTAGAAATCTACTTTAGGAATAATTACTATTTATTATTACGGTTAAATACTCTTGAATCTCTGATGTTCGCTATAATTTCTTCAGCAGATTCATCAGATTTATAAGCTCCAAAAAGAGATTCCAAAGAACTTTGAGGAATAGATTCCTGTTCTTTCAAAGACTGCGATAATTTTGAGATAAGATCAAGTTTACTGGCTGAATTCAGATTCTTCAGGAAATCAAAATAATAGTCAGCTAGACTGGTATGTTGTGTTGTAGAAATCATTTTATTCGTTTCTACAAAAATAACTAAAAAGATTTACTATCAAATATTTAAAGCAAAAGAACTTTTAAGTATAAAAAGAGGATAAATCAGAGAATTAATATTCTTTCAACTCCATTTTATCTCCATCCATCACAGCGTAGGTAAAGTGTTTTATCCAGTCTCCTGTATTAATATACCGGCTGTTTTGTGGTAAAGGGAAATCAATAGGAAGATGCCGGTGACCAAAGATAAAATAATCATAATGCTCTGTAGCCAGCATCTCCTTACTATAAATAATCAGCCATTCTTTATCTTCCCCGTAAAAGCCGGGAGCCTCCGATACAGCTGCTTTATCCTTACTCTTCTGACTAAAATAATTGGCTATCCCTATTCCAATGGAAGGATGTAAAAAACCAAATAACCATTGGCATATAGGATTACGGAAAACCTTCTTGATAAACTTATATCCATGGTCTCCGGGACCTAATCCATCCCCATGACCTATGTATAGTTTCTTATTATTGCGGATGAATACCTGTGGTTCGTAATACACTTTTATATTCAGTTCTTCCTGCAGATAATTGTTCATCCACATATCGTGATTGCCTACAAAAAAATGTACAGGAATGCCTGAGTCTGTTATCTGTGCCAGTGTACCCAATAGTCTGACAAATCCACGGGGCACTACTTTCTTATATTCATACCAGAAGTCGAACATATCGCCTAACAGAAATATTTCAGCAGCATCTTCTTTAATGCTGTTCAGAAAATCAACTATCTTCTTTTCTCTTATCAGACTTTCGGCATGTGAAGGAACTCCGAGATGAAAATCGGAGATAAAATATATCTTCTTTTGAGGAGAGGTAGAATCAGCAGTCATTAATTGTTTGACTTTTCCAGCATATACAATAATACATCCCCCGAAGGAACCAATGGTTTACCCGATGTATCTCCATTGAACCAGTATATCCACGCAGTAACTACCTGGTCTTTATATTCTACACTCACAGCATCCCTGCGATAGGCAGAATAGACTCCTTCTTCAGGATTCAACCCTTCATAATCGTCCAGTTGTGCAATGGCAAAATTAAATTCATCGGAATGATTGATACTGAACAATTCACCCTGAATATACATATCATCTTTAGTTGGAACAGCTACAGGATAATCGCCCATATCCAGCAGTTTCCCCTTTACTCTTGCATTACCAATAAAAGAAAAATAACGGCTTATATAATCATACATAGGGCTCTTGAACCCGCTTCTCAATGACCCGTAAACAAAAAGATTATACATGAAATCGATTTGAATTTATAAATAATTTTACTTTCAGCAAAGCTATAATATGCCTGTAATTTAAACCAGACTAATTGTATGTTCCTGCATTCCTCACGACTCACGATATATTCTCACGACTCACGACATATTCTCATGATTCACGATATATTCTCACGACTCACAATGTATTCTCACGACTCACGACATATTCTCACGACTCACGATGTATTCTCCTATCTCCTCACTCCTGTCTCCTATCTCCTATATACTACGACTTGCTCAGAAACTCATCCACCAGAAAACAAAATACTTCTTTCGGTCCATGAACCCCTACAACCAGTGTTTTTTCTATATCTGCAGTACGACTCGGACCGGTAGCAAATGTTATCAAAGATGGTATATTACGCTTATACTTCATCTGCATATTCACCAGACTGTTTTCTATATCGTATACCAGTTGTCGCTGATAGGCAATACAGATATGTACAGGAGCATAAACACTTGCATTTCTGCCATCGGTTTGTGCCGATGTCATGACAATTGAACCTGTTCTAGCCACCAGATTTTCACATCCGGTAACAGACGCTTCACAATGCATGATATCATCCGTCAGCAGTTCCGAAAACCCTGCTTTCTGCAGCAATGTCTTTATTTTAATTTCAGTACAGAATATCTTAGTCCATTTCTTAAATGCTACCAGTTCTTTCAGTTGCTGATTCAATTCATTCGTATCAATACAATAAGAAAACCTACCCTGCAATGCCGAGAAGTTCTCTGCAAATTCCAGTTCAAGTTCCTGATGCGCCGGGGCATAATGATTCGATACATTATCCGTTTGAGGAAAAGGAATAGCCACTTTAGCTGAAAGTGCTTTCCTTATCTTCTTCAATATCGTTTCCCGGGATTTCGATGTCATTTAAATTGGTGGTTCATTTTCTTTTTGTTCATCAATCTTTGCGGATGCTTCAGGAATGCTTGCCACTATCTCTTCCGGCTCCGGAAGATGCAAAATCTTTTCTTCTTTAAATGGTCTCTTACCAATCAAAGCTTCTACATCGCTCTGATGCAGTACTTCCTTATCCAGTAATGCCTTAGCCAGTATCTCTACTTCCGCTTTTTTATCGGTCAGTAATGCTATTGTTTGCTGATAGGCATCACTGATGATCTTTCTTACTTCTTCATCTATTATCTTACCGGTTTCTTCGCTGTAAGGTTTGGTAAAGGTATTCTCCTGTGAAGGGTCATAGAAACTTACATTACCAATCTTATCATTCATACCATATACGGTCACCATCGAATAAGCTATCTGTGTTACGTTCTGCAAATCACTCGCAGCACCGGTCGATATCTTCCCAAAGAATATTTCTTCACTCGCTCTTCCACCCAATGCCATACACATTCTATGTATCAGGTCTTCTGTTCTGTGCAGATACTGTTCTTTAGGAGTGTACTGAGCATATCCTAAAGCAGCCGTTCCTCTTGGCACAATAGTTACCTTCAATAAAGGATACGCATGTTGCAAGAACCAACCAGCAACAGCATGTCCAGCTTCGTGATAGGCAATTATTTCTTTCTCGTAAGGAGCAATTATTTTATTCTTCTTTTCCAGTCCACCAATTACCCTGTCAATGGCATCCTGAAAGTCCTGCATGTCTACTGCTTCTTTCCCATTACGGGCAGCTATCAGCGCAGCTTCATTACAAACATTGGCAATATCAGCACCTGCAAAACCAGGAGTCTGTTCGGCCAGTTTATAAATATCCAGTTTCTCAGAAACCTTAATAGGTTGCAGATGTACTTTAAATATTGCTTCCCTTCCTTTCACATCCGGTTTATCTATCGATATCTGTCTGTCAAATCTTCCCGGTCTCAACAGGGCAGTATCCAGTACATCCGGTCTGTTGGTTGCAGCCAGAATGATAATTCCGGTATCTCCGCCAAAACCATCCATTTCCACCAGCAGTTGATTCAGAGTATTTTCTCTTTCATCGTTGCTCATTACTGCATTTCTGCCACGGGCACGACCTATTGCATCTATTTCATCTATAAAGATGATACAAGGCGCTTTTTCCCTTGCCTGTTTAAACAAATCTCTTACCCTGCTTGCACCCACACCCACAAACATCTCCACAAAATCACTACCACTCAGGCTAAAGAAAGGAACCTGCGCTTCTCCTGCCATAGCTTTTGCCAGCAATGTCTTTCCCGTTCCCGGAGGCCCTATCAACAGGGCTCCTTTCGGTATCTTACCCCCGAGTGCCGTATATTTCTTCGGATTCTTCAGGAAGTCCACAATTTCCATGACTTCTACTTTTGCCTCATCCAGTCCCGCAACATCTGTAAAGGTGATATTTACTTTCTGACCCTTATCAAAAAGGGTAGCTTTCGATTTACCAATATTAAATATTCCTCCCGGACCACCGCCACCTGATGGACCACCCATCTTTCTCATCAGCAATATCCACAATCCTATCATCACCAGTACCGAAATAATGGTCTGCATAATCGGACCAAACATTTCTCCTTCTTCTTTAGGATAAGTAGCCACATGTTCTACCGTAGGATGACTCTTATAGAAATCATTCATCCCATCATCAAACACTTTCCAGTCGGTAATCTTGAATTCGAAAATAGGATTGCCTTTTATTTTAGCCGGATCCTGTTTCTTACCCAGTTTTTTCACATAGTACTCTTTATTAATACTATCTGCCTTGATGTAAACCCTTACTACTTCCTTGTTTCTGATTAAATCCAGGCGTTCCACATCACCTTTCGCCAGCATATTCTCCTTCACCTCCATTTCACTGATCTGCGACGATTCAGGACTGAAAGGCAGGTAATTTGCTCCAAACAATACCAATACTATCAGGAGGTAAATCCAGTATATATTGAACTTGGGAAGTTTCCCTTTAGGCTTATCATCGTTTTCTTTTTCAGTTCCGGGAACTCTGCTGTTATTCTTCAGTTCCTCTTGTTCCTGAGTATTTTTATCTTCTAATGCCATAAAATAATTCTAAACGTTACTTATATAAGTGTTTATCTAACCAGTTGTATTATATCAATCATTATGTGCCGTTGCCAGGGCATCGCTCCATAAATCTTCCAGACGGTAAAAGTTCCTGCTTTGCGTATGCATCACATGAACTACTATGTTTACATAATCTATCAGCACCCATTGCGAATTCTTCGCCCCCTCCTGCTGATAAGGTCTTTCATCACATATTTCCAGCATCTTATCTTCTATCGAATCTATGATAGCTTTCAGCTGTATCGTATTATCTGCCGAACATACTATAAAAAAATCCGCCACCGCTTCATTTATCTTTCTTAAATCCAGACTTAATATATCTTCTCCCTTTTTATCTTTTATCGCCCCTATGATTGTCTTAAAAACCTTCGAGTTCCTCGTTACCTTTGTGGAAGGGTTTTTGCTGCTCACTGCTATCGATGTCGTTGTCAAATAATTCTTATTTTATGCTCCTGAAAAAATCTTTTTTCTATTAATTATTAAGATGTCAAAAATATTGAACTAATCTCATTTAATTTGTTCAAACAATCAAAAGTAACATTCTTTTGCAATCTATCACTGCTATATACACAATTGGTCAATCTTTTTTTGAACTTTCTGTCACCGACAGTACCAATAATCATGCCTTAAAGTCAATTCAGGAAAAAATGGCAGCACATGGCCACACTTTTTTCGCTCACGAACAGTTATCCGGCAAAGGACAACATGGAAAACAATGGAAAACGGAAAAAAGTTCCAATATTATTCTTTCTTCCATTCTCGATATCTCTTTTTTGCCTGCCACCCGTCAGTTTCAGTTAATTGCCACAATGGCAGTTGCCGTCCATCAGTTCTTTCGCAAATACACTATCGACGATGCCTTCATCAAGTGGCCCAACGATATTTACTGGAACAACCGAAAGGCAGGAGGTATCCTCATCGAAACATCTTCTCCCATCCCCGGTTCATCCATCAATGCATGGAAATGGGCTGTTGTGGGCATTGGTCTCAATATCAATCAGGTTATTTTCCCCGCCAACCTTCCCAATCCGGTTTCTTTAAAACAGATTACCGGTAAAGATTATGACCCCATAGCCCTTTCAAAGGAATTATGCCAATCAATGGATTATTGGTTCAAACAATTGCAGAACGATTCTTTCACACCTATTCTTGCGTATTACAATCAATACCTCTACAAAAAGGATACCACCGTCCGTCTCCGCAAAGGCAATATTGCTTTCGACTGTACTATAGAATATGTAGATGAACAAGGCTATCTCCATGTAAAGGGAGCCTCCACTAACAAATTCAGCTTTGGAGAGGTTCAGTGGATAGTGTAGTTATCGTTTTAGTTCCTGTTCTTGTATTATTTTTTACTTTTCCCTTTTTACTTTTTACTTTTCTTTGGGCGTTCCGCTTCGCTTTGCTCGCGTCGTGGCGCCGCTGCTATCTTTTCTTGCGCGCCTTTAACGGTCCCTGAATTTATCGAAGGGCAAAAGGCGCGCAAGAAAAGGATAATCCGCTATGCCACTAACGCAAATACAGAATACATCCACATTTTGTAGAGACGCATTGTCATGCGTCTCCTAATAAACGCCCATCTCCCTCACAACCCACAATTTCAATCGTGGGTAAATTATCAAAACAAACATTAATCAACGGTTTCAACCGTTTTTCTCAAAATCAATAAAAACAAAGATTCCCTCCAACCACTAACCCAACACAAAAACCTCGCTCATCATCAATTACCCATACTCAATTATCAATTACAACTAACCCTGAAAGGGTTTAAAAACAATAGCCCCACATGCAATGTGGGGTTAAATAACAAAACATCAAATTACCGACCCTGAAAGGGTCGAATGTTTATCCCAATTCATCCAATGCCATAGGCATCACCTTATAGTAGTAATAAAAAGTTCAAATCCATTCAAATGCCGTAGGCATGAACTTATGGTAGAAATAAAAAAGTTACATATATCCAAGTGCCGTAGGCACGACCATAAAGTAGAAACATAAAATCTAACATATTATAGTGCCGTAGGCACGATATGTCGGTAGAATAATTATATAAATTTATCCCTGAGTCCCATAGGGACGAAATATTGTATTAAGTTCTGTATTTTGTAGAGACGCATGCAATGCGTCTCCAAATAAACGCCCATCTCCCTCACAACCCACGATTTCAATCGTGGGTAAATTATCAAATCAA
>Ga0364922_10638_pt1 | contig 13925 bp, 15 predicted proteins | sample ExccelJu500001D4_2_FD_206955 | JGI IMG/M metagenome (GOLD analysis project Ga0364922, IMG submission 206955) | Enriched cells from Trout Bog Lake Hypolimnion, Wisconsin, USA - BchlTB.June20.5000.01.D4 | ecosystem: Environmental > Aquatic > Freshwater > Lake > Hypolimnion/Profundal zone | place...
CTTCTCAACAAAAACAGTACAAACCTCGGTGGTAATTGTGAATCCCGGAGGAACGGGAACACCAATCAGATTCATCTCTGCGAGGTTGGCACCTTTACCTCCGAGGAGATTCTTCATCCCTGCTCCGCCTTCAGCCTGTCCATTTCCGAACGTATAAACGTACTTGGTCATAATTTGTATTAATTTAAGATTAATTTAACATCATTAATTTGGGGAGCAAATTTAAAGTTATTTTTCAATTCTTTGAATGACGATCGTCAGATGTTTCGATTTTGTAACCATTAAAAGATAATTTTGCAAAAAAATATTCAGCTTATGAGGATATGTTTGATCGGAGCGGGAAACCTTGCTACTCAACTCGGAATGGCCCTTTCAGAAAAGAGTCACCGGATTGTACAGATTTGGTCGCATACATCGGACAGCGCCACAGAACTGGCCCTGAAACTTAACTGTCCTTTTACGATTGATGTAGATCTAATAACAAAGGATACAGATATTTACATAATCGCCATAAAGGATCAGGAGATATCCAATCTGCTGGCCAGCCATCATTGGGGCAACAAATTGGTCGTCCATACCTCAGGGAGCACTCCAATGGATATTCTGGCCCCCTATTGTGCGAATTTTGGGGTGTTTTACCCTTTCCAAACCTTTACCCGAAGTAAAAAAGTAGATTTTGGCCAGGTTCCGTTTTGTATTGAAGCCAACACTCCTCAAAACCTGGAAGTTCTGAACCAACTCGCATTATCCTTATCCCGAAATATCAGGCATCTCGATTCACTTCAAAGACAACAGATCCACCTTGCCGCCGTTTTTTCCTGCAATTTTGTAAATCATTTTTATGCAGTCGGGAAAGAGTTACTGCAGGAAAAAGGGATTGATTTTGAGCTGCTCAAACCGCTGATCCTGGAAACTGCCCAGAAGGCGTTGGAACAGGATCCGGAAACGGCCCAAACTGGTCCGGCAATCAGAAACGACAAAGCGACCATGGCGAAGCACCTCGGAATGCTGGCCGGTCATCCTGATCTGAAAGATCTTTATACACAGATCAGTCAACGAATAATTCAAACACATAAAATATAAGAATGGCGTTTTTTAAAGAGGAACTGACAAAAGTTAAAGCATTTGTATTTGATATAGACGGGGTTATTTCCACGGCGACCCAGGTACTTACCCCTGAGGGAGACACCGCAAGAACCTCAAACCTTAAGGATGGATTTGCACTGATGTACGCCATCAGGATTGGATACCCGGTTTGTGTGATCACGGGTGGAAAAACGATCGATGTGATAAAACGGTGTGAAAAAGTGGGGATTAAAGACTTGTATGCCGGATCATTGAAAAAGTTGCCCTCCTTAATCGATTTTTTGGAAAAGAATAATCTGAACCCAGATGAAGTGATGTACATGGGCGACGACCTTCCCGACTATCCTGTGATGATGGCAGTGGGAGTTCCGGTTTGTCCCAAGGATGCCGCTCCCGAAATCAAAGCGATATCCCATTATATTTCAGATAAGGACGGGGGACACGGGTGTGTGCGCGATGTGATTGAACAGGTGCTCCGGGCACAGGGGAAGTGGATCAATTGTGAAACGATGAACTGGGAATTGTTTTAATGATTAAAGATTACAAAATTATTCTTGCCTCGAAATCGCCACGGCGCAGGCAGCTGCTTGAAGGGTTGGATATTCCTTTTGAGGTGGTTATCCACGATGTCGATGAGATTTTCCCTGAGGAATTACCTATGGAGGAGATTCCGGTCTTTCTCGCAAAACTGAAAGCTGAACCTTTTACCGAGGAGCTGAGCCATGATGCCCTGGTCATTACAGCCGATACCATCGTTTGGGTTGAAGGGACCGTACTGGGCAAACCAAACGATTATGAGCATGCCGTTGAGATGCTGAGACAATTATCGGGAAAGAAGCATATGGTGATCACCGGGGTTTGCCTCACCTCCAGGGAGAAACAAGTCACCTTTTCGGCAACTACAGATGTCTATTTCAAGGATTTATCGGATGAGGAGATCGATTATTACCTCCAAAATTACCGTCCTTACGATAAAGCCGGATCATATGGTGTTCAGGAATGGATTGGATATATCGCGATTACACGCATAGAGGGGTCATATTTTAATGTGATGGGACTTCCGGTTCAACGATTATACGAAGAGCTGCGAAAATTCTAAAATCAACCAAAGAATAATTCGATCTAAATGCAAAATTCAAAGTGAAAAGTGCAATGTGAAAATAATAATACGATTAATAATCATAGCTGTATCAAGATGTTAAGACAACTATTCATTTTAACCGGACTAATGGTTACATCCTTTTGGGTGAGCGCCAAGGAGGGGATGTGGATTCCCACACTGCTTCAGAAATACAATATCGAAGAGATGGCTCAAATGGGGTTTAAGCTCTCGGCGGAAGATGTTTACAGTGTAAATCACGCAAGTCTGAAAGATGCGGTCGTTCTTTTTGGCGGCGGTTGCACCGGCGGGGTTATCTCTGCCGACGGATTGCTGATCACCAATCATCATTGTGGCTTCAGCCAGATTCAGAAACACAGTTCCGTTGAACACGATTTCCTCACAAACGGGTTCTGGGCCATGAACCGTTCAGAAGAGCTTTCCAATCCGGGTCTGACCGTTCAGTTCCTCGTGAGAATGGAAGATATTACCGCAAAGCTTATTAAACAGGTAAACGGAAAACCGGATCTGACTACCGGGATGGATACCACGAAAGTTAATTTTGAAAAAATTAAAAAGGAGTATCTCGCAGGAACAGGTTATTCTGCTGACATTAAACCATTATTTAATGGAAATCAATACTTTATCTATATCTATGAAGTTTTTAAGGATATCCGGTTAGTGGGGGCTCCTCCGGTTTCGATCGGAAAATTTGGCGGGGATACCGACAACTGGATTTGGCCACGCCATACCGGCGACTTTTCGCTTTTCAGGATCTATGCCGGGAAAAACAATCAGCCGGCCCCTTATTCACCCGACAATGTGCCCTACCATCCTAAAAAATTCTTTCCGATCAATCTGAAAGGGTGCAAGGAGGGCGATTTTACGATGGTCTTTGGTTATCCCGGAACCACACAGCGAAATCTCCCCTCGCAGGGAGTCAGTCTGATCATGAATCAAAGCGATCCTGCAAAAGTAGCGGTGAGAACCGCCAAATTGGATATTTGGGCAGAACAGATGAAAACTGATCCTAAAATAAGGATACAGTACGCCAATAAATATGTTTCGGCAGCAAACGCCTGGAAAAAGTGGCAGGGCGAAGTTAAAGGGCTGAAACGGCTGGATGCCATCAATCTGAAGAAGACCGGTGAGGCGGAATTTCAAAAATGGATAGCAGCAGATCCGGTTCGGAACCAGAATTACGGGTCAATTGAGTCGGATTTCTCAAAGCTTTACAATGAACTCCTTCCTTACCAGGCCACCTATGACTATTTCTCGGAATGTATAAAGTATGGATCAGACATCTTCACCCTTTCCGCAAGGATGGAATCGGTTGAATCTGCAACTGACCCGGAAATCATGGCCAGGGAGTTGAAGAAATTAAAAGAATACCTAACAGGATATTACAAGGATTACGACCTGAAAACTGACCAGATGGTGTGGTCGGAACTTTTGAAAATCCATGTTAAGAATGTCGACCGGAAATTTATGCCCGAAGAACTCAAAAAACTGATCCCTGAAATTGGAACTGATAAGTTTATCAGAAAGTACTACCAGAATTCGATGTTGACAGACAGTGTAAAAATCAATCAGTTAATCAGTCATTTTGATCAGAAAGCAATCAGCCGGCTCCGGAAGGATCCCGTATATTCGCTCTACAAAGCAATCAGTCAACATTACCGGGCAAATATTGAACCCACCTATAAATCTTTAACTGCTTCAATTGTGGCTGTTCAGAAAAAATATACCGCAGCTCTCCTGGAAATGAATGCCGGGAAAAGGATCATGGCAGATGCCAACCTTACGTTACGTATTGCCTATGGCAGGGTGGAGGGTTACGAACCTGCGGATGGTGTGGTATTTAACTCTATTTCAACATTAAAGGGGATAATGGAAAAAGAGAATTCCGGGATTCCCGATTATCAGGTCCCGGAAAAGCTGCGTAACCTTTATAACACTAAAGATTTCGGCCCATATGTGAATGAGTCGGGCGAAGTTCCGGTTGGCTTTTGTGCTTCAAATCATACCACAGGCGGAAACTCAGGAAGTCCGGTCTTAAATGCTCAGGGTGAAATGATTGGTGTTAATTTCGATCGTTGCTGGGAAGGGACGATGAGTGACCTGGTTTATGATCCGGATCGTTGCCGCAATATCACTTTGGATGTGAGGTATGCCCTCTTTATTATCGATAAGTTTGCCGGAGCCGGATATTTATTGAAAGAGATGAAGATCGTGAATTAAAAACTGTTAAAGGTATAGGGCATGAATGATCAACTTTCATTTTACCAAGCAAAACTGGAATATGAGATTGATTCCTGGGATTTGTTTGATTCGATAAACCGGGGATTGGACATCAAGGTAATCGATACACGGTCAAGTGAGGCGTACCATTCAGAGCATATTCCTGATTCAATTAATTTGCCTCACCGCACAATGTCACCAGAAACCACTCAAAGTCTGAATAAGTTGACCATGTATGTGACCTATTGCGATGGAATTGGGTGCAATGCCTCAACCAAAGGGGCTTACAATCTGGCGAAACTTGGATTTAAGGTCAAAGAATTAATTGGCGGTCTTGACTGGTGGAAACGGGATGGCTTTGGAACAGAAGGTGTCAATTCTTCTGCCGATTCGAATATCCGCTGTGGTTGCTAAATGGGGCTGGCAGGTGCTGAAATTTGTTTAAATTTTCTATTAATCGATTTCAGGACCCGACAGTTTCTTTTGCCCCCAGGTGCCATCTCTTTCTTTACTTCAGATTCTCTTTCAGAAAATTGTCAAACATCGTATAGAGATGCATGGTGGTGTTCCCTCCGCGGAGGTTGTGATTCCTGTTAGCATACACCATCATCTGAAACTGGACCCCCGCCTGCACCATTGCTTCGGCAAATTCAACCGTATTCTGGTAATGGACATTGTCATCCGCCGATCCGTGAACGAGCAGCAGTTTCCCTTTGATTCCTGCAGCCAGCTTGATCGGTGAGTTATCATCATACCCTTCGGGATTCTGGCTAGGAAGCCCCATATATCGTTCGCTGTAAACCGTATCATAGAATCGTTGGTTGGTGACAGGTGCAACAGAAATACCTGCCCTAAAAACTTCACCTCCTTTGGCTAGACACATTGCAGACATAAATCCGCCGTAACTCCACCCCCAGATGGCTATTTTCTTCCCGTCCACGAAGGGCAGGCCTGCAAGATATTTGGCCGCCTCAATCTGATCATCCGATTCATATTTCCCCAGCTGACCATAGGTGCACTTACGGAAATCCTCACCACGGGCACCGGTTCCCCGGGGGTCAACGCATACCACCAGATAACCGTTCTGTGCCAGGTAGTTATCCCATCCAATCCCGAATTTGTCGAGAACCTCCTGCGAATTGGGTCCGCTGTACTGGGTCATTAAAACCGGATATTTCGTTCCTGAACTGAAATCAGAAGGCTTGATCATCCATCCGTTAAGCTCAGTCCCTTCACCATTTTTAAAGGTGAAAAACTCCTTCATCGGAATTTTCCTGGTGGCAATCTCTTCTTTTAATTCATTATTCTCCTTCAGGATTCTGAGCTGCTTCCCTGAAATTTCATGCAGCGTAACAACTAATGGAGTGGTCAGATTCGAATAATCATTGATGTAATATTTGAAAGTACTGCTGAATTCGGCATTATTGGTTCCGGTCTGCGTGGACAGCTTCTGAGTCTTAAGTGACAATTTCTTTTTTGGTTCGAAGGTTACCCCGTAAACCTCGCGCTGCATAGGAGAAACGGCGGCAGCCTGGTAGTAGAATGTTTTTCCGGCAGGATCATACCCATAGAATTTGAGGACATCAAATTTCCCCGATGTGAGCTGTGTGACCTTCACTCCACTGTTGTCGTACAAATAAAGGTGTTTGTAACCATCCTGTTCACTTAAAATGACAAAACTCTTATCATCGGGTAGAAACTGAAAGTTATCCAGGTAATCGGTTTCGATATATCGTTTGTTTTTTTCGGTATAGATCAGCCGGGTATCACCGCTATAGGAATTGGCATACAAAAGATCGAGTTTGTTCTGTAACCGGTTCATTTTGAAGATTCCCAGATTTTTACCGCCGTAACTCCAGAGGATTTTGGGGATATAATAATCTTTTTCATTTCCCATATCCATTTCGATGTTCTGTCCGGCTTTAATGTCATAAACCCAGACGCTGACCAGCGAATTTTTTTCACCGGCTTTTGGATACTTGAACCGGTATTCCCCGGGATAGGTGCTGTTTTCAGGATGAGTGGGATTCAATCCCTTATAAACCGGGAAAGCATAGGTGGGAACCTGCTCTTCGTCAAATTTAATATAGGCGATCTGTTTACTGTCAGGGGACCATTGGAAGGCCTTGTTAAACTCAAACTCCTCCTCGTAAACCCAGTCAGGAACTCCGTTAATGATCTTGTTTACTTCACCATCAATGGTCATCTGACGTTCGGTGCCAAACCTCAGACTCTTTACGAACAGATTGTTGTTCCGCACAAATGCAACCCTTTCACCGTCGGGAGAGAAGGTGGCAACCTGCTGCCTCCCCGGCGCAAGACGGGTCAATTCCCTGGTTACAAAGTTGTAAACAAAATAAACTGCAGTAAAAGAGCGGCGATAGATCTGTTTCCGGTTAGTAAGCAACAATACTTTTGTTTCGTCACTGCTGAACACATATTCGCTCACAGAACCGAGCGAATCATTTTTAAGCGACTGAATGTCAAGAATCAGGCTCTGTCGTTCCCCGGTCTTGTAACTGTACTTTACAATCTCTTTTCCTCCATTTTCAAGGGTTGTATAACTTAGCCCGTCTTTGGTCGATGCTAAACCAGCGACAGTCGATTCGTGGAAACTTCTTTTTACGAAAAGGTCCTCAAGAGTGATTTGTTGTGCCTGAATAGTAATGTAACAGGCTGAAATTAAGAACAAAACCAAAACTATTCTGCGCATATTATGGAGTATAAAGGCTGTTTAATTCCTCAAAAATATTAAAAAATGGGGAGTCCTCACAGATTTTTTTCACCCTTTCCAAAAATTAGGTGGATTAAACTTTCCGATATTTTTGAAGAACAGGCAGAGAATCACTAATTTTGCACCTTCGAAAAAAATAATGGTGATGATAAAAATTACACTTCCTGATAACTCTGTAAAAGAATTCGATCAGGGGATTACGGGTCTTGGAATTGCAGAGGCGATAAGCAGCAGGCTGGCTAAAGAGGTCCTTTCGATCTCTGTGAACGGCGAGGTGAGGGATCTTGCCCGTCCGATAGATTCAGATGCATCGATTAAACTGCATTTGTGGGATGACCGTGAAGGACAGGAAACATTCTGGCACTCCTCGGCCCACCTTATGGCAGAAGCGATTGAGTTTTTCTATCCCGGAACCAAGTTTGGAATCGGTCCTACAGTAGATAACGGATTTTATTATGATATTGACCTTCCCGAGGGAAAGGTATTAAGCGACAAGGATCTGACTCAGATTGAGCAAAAAGTACTTGAACTGGCCAGGTTAAAGTCTGATATCGTGAGAAGTGAGATTTCCAAAGCCGATGCCCTTGAACTGTTTTCGGGGAAGGGTGATCCGTATAAGATTGAGCTCATTACAGACCTTACCGACGGCACAATAACTCTGTATAAACAAGGTAATTTCACAGATCTTTGCCGCGGTCCCCATCTTCCCAATACAGGTTTTATCAAGGCAATTAAGCTGACCAATATAGCGGGAGCTTACTGGCGCGGGAACGAGAAAAATAAAATGCTCACCAGGGTCTACGGGATCACTTTCCCGAAACAGAAACTGCTTGAAGAGTACCTGGTTTTGCTCGAAGAGGCCAAAAAGAGGGATCACCGTAAAATCGGGAAAGAGATGGAGCTGTTCCATTTTTCACCTGCAGTCGGGATGGGATTACCGCTCTGGCTGCCGAAAGGGGCAACTTTACGCGACCAGCTCGAGAAGTTCCTGAGAAAGGTACAGAAGAAATTCGGATACGAACAGGTGATCACCCCGCATATTGCAGACGTTTCACTCTACAAGATTTCCGGCCACTTTCAGAAATATGGGAAAGATTCTTTTCAGCCGATCCGTACTCCCAACGAGGGTGAAGAATATCTGCTCAAACCAATGAACTGCCCTCATCACTGCGAGATCTTTAAGTTTAAACCCCGTTCATACAAGGATCTGCCGGTGCGTATGGCAGAATTCGGCACCGTTTACCGTTACGAACAAAGCGGGGAGTTGCATGGATTAACCCGCGTTCGGAGCTTTACCCAGGATGATGCGCATATTTTCTGTCGTCCCGACCAGCTGAAGGAGGAGTTTTTGAAGGTTATTGATATTATTTTTATCATATTCAGGGCTCTTGATTTCAAGGAATACTCGGCTCAGATCTCGCTGCGTGATCCAAACAACAAGGAGAAATACATTGGCTCGGACGAAAACTGGGAGAAGGCAGAAAATGCAATTATTGAGGCTTGTGCAGAGAAAGGGTTGAAAACAGTTACCGAATTGGGAGAAGCTGCATTCTACGGGCCGAAACTCGACTTTATGATCAAGGATGCGTTGGGAAGAAAATGGCAGCTGGGGACGATCCAGGTAGACTATAATCTTCCGGAACGTTTTGGTCTTGAGTATATTGGAGCCGATGACAAGCGGCATCGACCTGTGATGATTCACCGGGCGCCGTTCGGATCAATGGAACGTTTTTGTGCTGTTCTGATCGAACATACAGCGGGCAAATTCCCGTTATGGCTGACCCCTGAGCAGGTTGTCGTATTACCAATCAGTGAAAAGTATAACGAATATGCGCAAAAAGTTTCAAATCAATTAAATATTTCCGATATTCGCGCCGGAATTGACGACCGCAACGAAAAAATCGGCAGAAAAATCAGGGATAATGAGATTAAGCGTATTCCGTATTTGTTGATTGTCGGCGAAAAGGAATTCGAAGGGAATACTGTAGCCGTTCGGCGTCAGGGAGAAGGAGATCAGGGATCTATGACAATAGATGAGTTTAGCGCGTTTATTGGCAAAGAGGTCTCAGAACAATTGGCGGATGCCTGGAAGTAGTCGTGAATTAATTAATTAATAGGAGGATATAGCCATAGCAGTTATAAGAGGCAATGGGCCAAGGGGTCCCAAAGAAGAAGAGAAATCACCATTTCGGGTCAATCATCAGATTCGTGTTCCTGAAGTTAGGTTGGTGGGCGAGAATATTGAAAATCCGGGGGTTTTCAGAATTCAGGATGCCCTGCGCCGAGCGGATGAGCTGGAACTTGATCTGGTGGAAATTTCACCAAATGCCGAACCGCCAGTTTGCAGGATTACCGATTTTCAGAAGTTCCTTTACGAACAGAAGAAAAAACAGAAAGAGTTAAAAGCCAAGGCTTCCAAGATCATTGTCAAGGAGATACGCTTTGGACCAAATACGGATGATCACGATTACAACTTTAAGTTAAAACACGCCGAGAAGTTTCTTCAGGAGGGCGCTAAAGTAAAAGCTTACGTGTTTTTTAAAGGGAGGTCGATATTATACAATGAGCAAGGGGAAATTCTGCTCCTCCGCTTCGCCAACGCGTTGGAAGAGGTGGGAAAGGTGGAACAGCTTCCTAAGCTCGAAGGAAAGAGAATGACTATTTTTATTTCGCCTAAAAAGAAAAAATAATTTAATACTTTGGACAGAGATGCCTAAAATGAAATCGAATGCCGGGGCTAAGAAACGTTTCATTCTGACCGGCTCAGGAAAGATTAAAAGGAAACATGCTTACAAGAGTCACATTCTGACCAAAAAAAGCACCAAACGCAAAAGGAACCTTACCAAGTGGGGTTTAGTTGCCGATGTTGACACCAATCATGTCAAGAGGTTGCTCGCAATGCGTTAATGTTCTCTTTTAAGGAGTTATTTATTTAAGTTTAACCGGGCAATGTGCAACCAAGATTCCTTTAAACGGGAACGCCATTTGTCCTAAAACAAAACAAAATGCCAAGATCAGTAAATCATGTAGCATCAAAAGCGCGAAGGAAAAAATTGCTGCTACTTACCAGAGGTTACTTTGGTTCGCGTAAAAATGTCTGGACGGTTGCCAAAAACACATACGAAAAAGGATTAGGGTATGCGTACCGCGACAGAAAAGTTAAAAAGAGATTGTTCCGTGCATTATGGATCCAGCGTATCAATGCCGCTGTCCGCACCGAAGGTCTTTCTTACTCACAATTCATGGGTAAACTGAAGAGTGCTCAAATCGAAATTAACCGCAAGGTTCTGGCCGATCTGGCAATGAACAATCCCGCTGCATTCAGCGCAATTGTTAATAAGGTAAAGTAATTTGAAAAGTTAGGCGAAATAAATTTTCAGATAGAAAAGGGGCTCTCAGGGGCTCCTTTTTTATTGGATCCGTTCGATCCTTTTTAACGCAATTATCTGACCTGACTTTTGCCATTCACGGAGATGATTCTTTGCAGTATCAGTAAGAATTATTTTATATCTTCCCATAGATTATGAGGATTGATATAGCTTACCTTTCCCTCCTGAACATCTCTAAGTCCACTTTCTAAAGCGTCAATATTCTCCTGATCGGCAAGATAATCGCTTATGGAAGATTTTTTTGAATTCTTACTCTTCGACTGAACCATTATCTTAACGCTTTTTAAATATAGTTGGTAGGCTTTATATTCAGCCTCTGTCATCTCCACCGTTACCATATCCCAATCATTTTAACTAAATCAAAGATACAAGTATCTCGCGACTTATGTTGCAGTAAGAAAAACACTAATACCCATATTTTTTATTTTTTTTTCGTATCTTTAAAAAAGAAAATTAAAGATAATGACCTTCGAAGAACAGACCTCCCGTATCTAAACATTAATCTGGTTGATTGACTGCAATAACACCGGGACCGCCCAGGTTCTCGTTAAAAGACCAGGAGTCTCCCGCAGGACCGTTTTCAATGACCTTGAATTCCCTTTCGATAGCCATACTGCCGATAGTTACCTTCTTGAAAATAGGGGATAAAAATATTAACCAATTTTAAAGATGAGTGAGAAATTTCAGGACAAATATCGAATCCCATCTGCCCGGTTGCGAAACTGGGATTATGGGTGGAACGGTCACTATTTTATTACCATCTGCACTGCAGGGCACGACCCCTATTTTGGGGTAATCGAAAACAAAAAGATGGTATTGTCTGAAATTGGAAAAATTGCCCTAACCTGTTGGCAAGAAATTCCAGTTCATTTCCCATTTATCCAATTGGATACCTATATTGTTATGCCAAATCATGTGCATGGTATTATTGAAATTCAGAAATCCGATAATTCGAATAATTTGCGGGATATATTACGGGAAGACGGGAATTCACCAAATAGTGAAATTATTGATCCTCAGGAAATAATCAATGAAATGGGCATTATTGACCAATGCGGAACAATAAATGAAATGGGCATTACCGTAGAGACGCGATTAATCGCGTCTCTACAACCCATACCCCAACCCATACCCCAATCCATAGCAGAACACCCAATCCCAAATCCACCATCATCAAAAATAAATGGTGGATTTTCCGGGAATAAAAATCCGATGATAAACGATAATTTATCCCGAATTATGCGGTGGTATAAAGGGCGAACAGCATTTGAATCCCGAAAATTCAATTCCGGTTTTGGATGGCAGTCCCGGTTTCACGACCATATTATTCGGAACGAAGAAGAATACCAGCGAATTGCCAATTATATCGATAATAATCCGGCCAATTGGGGAGAGGATAAATATTTTAAATAATGATTGTAGAGCCGCACAGCTGTGTGTTTTTATATAATCATCCCGACCTCCCAATAATCTTTTATGGAAATATTGTCTTTGGCGAATCTCCACCTACTAAAACAACCGTTAGAATTCCTAAATTCATATAAATAATAATTTAAATTATATTTTTTTGTAAACATTCAATTTGTAGCCCGATTGTAAATGATAATAGTCATATATTTGGCTTCGAAAATTAATTTAATTTTATGAAAGGTTCTCGTTCATGGTTGACTTATGCAATACTGACCACCGTATTCTGGGGTCTTTGGGGAGCGTTTAGTTCAACCCCGGAAAAAGCAGGATTTCCCGGCACCCTGATTTATGTTGCCTGGGCTCTGAGTATGCTTATTCCGGCAATTGTAGCATTTTACCGGCTAAACTGGAAGCTGGAATATAATACCAAAGCTATTGTGCTTGGATGTGTGATTGGGCTTACCGGTGCTGGCGGGCAATTGGCCCTGCTTACCCGGGCCCTGACTGAGGGACCTGCCCATCTGATCTTTCCGATCATCTCGCTTAGTCCGATCATCACGATCATTTTGTCTTTTCTGTTTTTAAAAGAAAAAGTCGACAACCGCGGTTTGTGGGGAATCTCGCTGGCAATCGTGGCATTGCCGCTTCTCTCTCTTTCACCCCCTTCCGGGTCCGGATCGGGATTAATGTGGCTTTTTTATGCACTGATCATTATGGCTGCCTGGGGATTTCAGGCCTTTGTGATGAAGTTTGCCAACGAAAGTATGCGTGCGGAGAGCATTTTCATTTATATGACCATCACGGGATTGCTGTTAGTTCCGATCCCACTATTTATGACCGATTTTTCGGCGGTTATCAATACCGGGTTCAGCGGAATGTATCTGGCATTTTTGATTCAGTTGCTCAATTCCCTTGGGGCTTTATTCATTGTTTATGCCTTCAGGTATGGAAAAGCGGTAATAGTCAGTCCGCTGACCAATGCCGTAGCGCCGGTAATTACGATTATTCTTTCACTGATCCTTTATCAAACCATGCCTTCAATGTTTGTGGGGGTTGGAATGCTGCTTGCAATTATCTCCACCTTCTTACTTTCCAAGGAATAATTTATTAATCGCTGCAATATGTGCCGCAGGCACAACCGGTCGGTAAAAAAGATGTTGCCTGATTTCTTTCGTTCCTGACGGGACGATCCTTCTCAGAACTTACTTCTCTTTCTACCGACCGGTCATCCCTGGCGGGATTCAATCCTTAATTGTGTGTTATTGAATAATTTAAGGGCAAATTTTTCGGGCTGATTGTCAGATTATTTCATCCAGTTATTGGTTCTCATCCACTGAAACAAAGGCTTCATCCATTCTTCCGTCGGAATTGAGAGCACAAAGCCATGGTTTCCCTTCGGGTAAATATGCATTTCCGCCGGTACATTATGATGCCTTAAGGCCTCATAAAAAGCGATACTGTTGTCGACATCCACTAATTTGTCATCTCCGGTATGAGTCAGGTAGGCCGGTGGTGTCTGGTCGGTTACCTGAAGTTCATTGGAGAAGAACTCTATTTTTTCGGCTGTCGGATTTTCTCCCAGTAGATTTTTTCTCGAGCCGGTATGGGTCAGTTTATCGGTCATCGAAATAACCGGGTAGACCAGTATCATGAAATCAGGGCGGACGCTGATATGCTCTTTATTGGGTATCAGGCAGGTATTAAAATGGGTTCCTTCAGATGATGCCAGGTGACCACCGGCAGAGAAGCCCATAATGCCTATCTTGCCCGGATCAATATTCCATTCCGCAGCCCGTTGTCGGACTACTTTAACTGCCTGCTGTGCATCCTGCAGCGGACCAATCGATTTATCGGGCATGATGGAATCGGAGGGTAACCTGTATTTCAAAATAAACGCCGCTGTGCCGTGATTCATTAATGTTCTGGCAATATTTAAACCTTCGAGGCGGTAACTTTCCATAGCGTA
>Ga0364922_10615_pt2 | contig 13810 bp, 14 predicted proteins | sample ExccelJu500001D4_2_FD_206955 | JGI IMG/M metagenome (GOLD analysis project Ga0364922, IMG submission 206955) | Enriched cells from Trout Bog Lake Hypolimnion, Wisconsin, USA - BchlTB.June20.5000.01.D4 | ecosystem: Environmental > Aquatic > Freshwater > Lake > Hypolimnion/Profundal zone | place...
GTTATGGGCAGCTGGGCGAGATCAAGACGTAATAGGGATCTGAACGCATCTCTCTGCGCGAACCGAGGTGGAAATGGAAAAGGAAATTGTGGGCGCGAAACCGGAATGGATGTACCGGCAATCGGGCGTCGTGCCCCTCATCGAGGTCGGGGGGGCTCCAGGGGTGGTGCTCATAACCTCGACGAGTACCGGGCTGTGGTGCTTCCCCAAGGGCGTCATAGAGCCAGGCATGACGGCAAGGGACTCTGCCCTCAAGGAAGCCTATGAGGAGGCCGGCTTGCGGGGATTCGCGCTTGAGGCCGAGATAGGGGAATATCAGTACCAGAAATGGAGCGGCAAATGCACCGTGAAGATGTTCGTGATGGAGGTCGAGGAGATCCTGGACGATTGGGAAGACAAGAAGGCGAGAAAGCGGTCGATCTGCCCCGTCGATTAGGCCCTGGGACTGCTCGAGGGGATGGATTTGAAGAACATCCTGCGGAGCGCCCTCGGGCTTCACCAGGCTCGATGCATGAATCAAAGAGGGAGGCCCTAGATGAAACGAATCCTCGCAGCCCTGTCCCTTGTCGCCTGCGGCATCGCCCTCGCGGCGGCCCAGGACTACATAAGCGTCACCGGCAACGCCTATCTCGAGTACAAGCCCGCCTCGGTCCGCATTGTCTGCTATGTGGCCGGCTACGGGGACAGCGCCCTCGAGGCGAACAGGGGCTACGCGCTCAAGAAGGGCGCGATACTTAAGGCGCTCGCGCAGTACGACATCGGGAAGGACCAGGTGCAGCAGGTCAATTTCAGGGTGCAGGCTAACCAGGACCAGGAGGGTGTCCCGGGCAAGGTGAGGGCCGAGGGCTACCTCGAGATCCGCCACGCGTTGTTCGACAAGGGCGACGGCATCATCGAAGCGCTGTGCAGGAGCGGGGTCGGGAGGATCGACACCGTGGAGGTCAAGAAGGCAGTGGACCAGGAGAGCTACAGGAAGGCCTACGCCGATGCCTACGCGGACGCCTACAGGAAGGCCCAGCAGCTGGTCCAGCCCACGAAGCGGAGCGTTGGCAGGATGTCCAACGCCTCGGAGACCAGCTCGGCGGTCGAGGACAGCAACGACACGGCGGGCGCGGGGGACATGCAGTTCATCCCCAGCAGGCAGCAGGTGGTGTCCATAACCTTCTCCTTCACCCTCAATGACTGATGGGGAGCGCGCGCGCTGCCACCAGGGCGGCATCTACTGGTCCAAGATTGCCGAGGGCGACGAGGCCGAGATAGTCCATCCCCAGGTGGTCATCCAGGACGACGCGATAAACGGCAGCAGGATCGGCACGGTAGTGGTCTGCGCCCTCAGCACCAACATGAGGAAGGCCTACGGGGTGGGCAATGTCCTCCTCGAAGAGGGGGAGGCGAACCTGCCCAGGCGCAGCATCGTCGTGGTCTCGCAGGTATCCTGCATCGAGAAGGGCCAGCTTGGGAATACATAGGGACCCTGGGGCCCGAGAGGATCGAGGAGATATTGCGCGGGATGCGGCAGCTGCAGGGCCAGGGGCGGCGGTAGGCCTGCGCGAGGAGGCAGGGGATGGGAAAGAGCGGCATCGAGATCGAGAGGCTCCTCGCGGAGTCCGGCCTGCCTGGGCCCAGGGGGAACCTCGCCCTGCTGTATGAGTTCGCGCTCTCCTGCTCCTCCAAGGAGGCGGAGGCCTGCCTCAAGTACATAAAGGCCGACACCGGGAACAGCCCCGAGGAGTTCGTGGGCATGTGCGGGGTCCTGGGCTACGCGGTCTGCCACAAGGCTGACCTGGACGCGGTCTTCGCCCACCTCGAGCGCTATGCCTCGCACGCGAGCTGGAGGATCAGGGAGGCAGTCGCCATGGCCATCCAGGAGGTCGGCGAGGGGGACCTCGCGCCCGTCCTCAAGCGGCTCGCATCCTTCGCCAAGGGCAATCCCCTTGAGATGCGCGCGGCCGTGGCGGGGCTCTGCGAGCCCAAGCTCCTCACGGAGGAGAATAGGAACATCGAGATCCTCGCCCTGCTCGGGCGCATCACGGCCTCGCTCAGGCACGAGCGAAAGCTCACCGAGGACGAGGTGAGCCTGCGCAAGGCCCTGGGCTATGGCTGGAGCGTCGTCGTGTGGAAGACCCCCGAGGCGGGGAAGCGCGCCTTCGAGGCCCTCGTCTGCGACGGGAACAGGAACCTCCGCTGGATAGCCAGGGAGAACCTCAAGAAGGACAGGCTGAGGAAGATGGACAGCGCCTGGGTGGAGAGGATGGCCCGCCTCGCTGCGGAGCTTGAGAAGTGAGGGGGCGGCGTGGAGCGTGACATTGTTTCCTTCAGCACCCCCGCCGAGTTCGAGCTCTGGCTGGAAGCCCACCACGGGCAGGCGACGGGCATCTGGATCTTGATTGCCAAGAAGGGATCAGAGCGGCCATCGATAAGCTACAAGGAGGCCCTGGACTGCGCGCTCTGCTACGGCTGGATAGACGGGCAGAAGGACAGGCGCGACGAGTCCTCCTGGCTCCAGCACTTCTCGCGGCGCAAAAGGGGCAGCATCTGGTCCCAGGTCAACAAGAAGAATGTCGAGAGGCTCATCGAGGAAGGGCGCATGCGCGCGCCGGGCCTGGCTGCGATAGAGGAGGCCAGGCGCTCGGGGGAGTGGGAGGCCGCCTACCAGGCGACGGCGAGCCGGGACATCCCGCCCGAGCTTGAGGCGGCCCTTGCGAAGAGCAGGAAGGCGCGGGCCTTCTTCGAGACCCTGAACAGCCAGAACCGCTACGCCTTCGTGTTCCGCGTCTCCACCGCCAAGAAGGCCGAGACCAAGCAGAGGCGGGTCGAGGAGTTCATACGGATGATGGAGAACGGGGAGGTCTTCTATCCGAAGAAGGCTAAGGATTCCTGAATGAGAGGGGAAATCGTTGCTACTATTCTTAAGGCGTGGGGGGCATCGATGGGGACTGTCGTCGTATCGAGCAAATTCCAAGTAGCCATTCCCAAGGACCTACGGGAAAGTATGGGGATAAAGGCAGGGACAAGGCTCGAGATCATTTCCTACGCGAATAGGATCGAGCTCGTGCCCGTGCTGCCATTGAAAAACCTCAAAGGGATTTTCAAGGGAATCAACACGGATATTCAGAGAGACGAAGACCGCTCCTGAATGTCAATCCTACCGCTGCCTTGAGTGCTTTGCGGTCAGCAAGGTCGCGGCATAGTCAGCTCCAGCGCTTCCTCAGCATCTCCATCATGTGGACATTGAGCTCCCACTGGTCGACCACCGGCATCCTCGTGTAGGGGAGGGCGGGGAGGTAGGGCCAGGGGCCGAACTCGGGCGTGACGGTCATAGTCTCGGCCTTGCTCTCGCGATGGCGCTTCACTATCCTGTCCCACCAGCCGAGGTGGGCGGCGAGGGCCTCGGCGTGCTCGGGCGCCCGGGGGTCGGAGACCTGGGGGGCCTCGGCGAAGCCGACGCGGGCGTGGATGTGGTCGGCGCGCGAGATGGCGAGGTCGAGGCTCTCGCCCTGGTCGGCCAGGAGGGACTCGGAGACGACGCACCAGTGGGAGAAGTCGGCGCTCAAGTGCAGCTCGGGGAGCTCGCGAAGGAATGCGGCAGTGGTGGCGGCGGCGAAGGAGAACTTGCCGCGGTGGGTCTCGTGGAGGACCCGGAGGCCGCGCGAGGATGCGAAGGCCATGGCCGTCTTGAGGATCTCCCTGTTCTTCTCGAAGGGGAAGAAGTCCCTCCCGGTCTGGGAGTTGATGAAGAGGGGCTTGGCGTCGGCGAGCCACTCGAGGCGGCGCAGGTACTCGGCCTTGTGGGCCTCGACATCGGGGTTGGAGGTCTCCCAGTGCTGGGCGATGAGCAGCAGGGAATTCTTCCTCACGCCCTCGAGGATGGCGTCTGTGCCCGCGCGGTCACCCATCGTGAGGGAGAGCTCGATCCCGTCGTAGCCCGCGCCGGCTGCCCTGGCGCAGAACTCGGCCATGCTCAGTTTCTCGGAGCCCCAGTAGGGACAGAAGAAGAGGATCTTCATGTCAGCCTCCTATTATTTCCACTTGACCGGTGCGGCCGTGCCCGGGAAGGCGGGGATGTGGATGTACGATGGGTTCTTCCTCTGCTCGGCCTTGATCTGGGAGAGGAGCCCGAGGCCCCCGAAGAAGCCCAGCCTGGAGATGGGGTAGTCCTTCTCGACGAGGGCGTGGAGCCTGGGCAGGCGGTGGAAGGGGACGGCGGCGAACATGTGGTGCTCGATGTGGAAGTTCATGTTCCAGTAGAGGTAGCGCATGACGGGGCCGAACAGGAAGGTGTGGCAGGTGACGCGCCAGTCGGGGACGCTCTCGGAGAGGCCGGTGTGCTGGAGGGCGCCGCAGGACTTGCCGAGGATGGTGGCGAAGAAGGAGCCGAAGGTGACGAGGTAGATGAGGACCCAGAGGTGGAAGTAGGCGAAGACGAGGGCGAGGACGAGGTGGGCGAGGATCATGAAGCGGGCCCAGGCTATCATCGAGCGCCGCCTGGGGTCCTCCTTGGGCATGAGGGGCTTCCATGCGAAGTAGTCGGCGTCGGTCTGGCCGAAGGCGTGGAGGAAGGCCACCCGCATGAAGTGGAGGAACCAGGGGATGTCGAAGGTGAACTGGGCGAGGAGGGTCCAGAAGTTGAGCTTGTCCCTGACCGGCCCCTGGAGGACCTCGAGGTCGATGCCCCTGTGGACGGTGTTCTGGTGGTGGAGCATGTGGCTCACCCGGAAGTGGACTGGGTTGTTCCAGGTGAGGAAGCAGAAGAGGTTGTAGAAGAAGTCGTTGAGGGCCTTGTTCTTTATGGCGGTGCCATGGCTGAGCTCGTGGACGGCGGCGGCCATGCTCATGAAGAAGAGGAAGAGGGAGTGGACATAGCAGGCGATGACCATGGGGACCCAGAGCCTCTGGAGGTAGAAGGCGAGTGAGAGGCCCAGGGTGCACAGGTAGATGAGGAGGAAGGAGCCAGCCTGGACGAGGCCCGGCGCGTTGTTCTGCCTGGTGAGGGCCTTGAGGTCGCCCGGCTCCAGCGGGGTCCTGTACCACTCTATTCGATTGTCGGCCATTGCACCCCCCTTCCTGCCCCCGTGGGCTTGACGGCCCCGCCGCCTGGCCCCCACCGAGGTGCCAGCATGATATCCGGGATCCCGCGATGGGGCAAGAAGGAGGGGGAGCCGTTATAGCCTTGACGCGGCTGGCCAATCAGCTAGTATTGTCCATGCAGTCGGATGCTCATGGCTGTTCGATTGACTCTGCGCGCGCGCAAGGGATGGGCTATGGGCAAGACGGGGCCGAGGGTCCTGCTCCTTGTGGAGGATGATGTCCTCGTCGCCACAAGCGAGAGGATGCAGCTTGAGGAGAGCGGCTACGGGGTCATCGAGGCGCATTCGGGGGAAGCGGCGCTCGAGGTGATAGGCCGGCGCGAGGACATCGACCTTGTGCTGATGGACCTGGACCTGGGAGGCGGGATCGACGGCACCGAGGCTGCGATGAGGATCCTCGAGATGAGGGACCTGCCCATAGTCTTCCTCTCAAGCCATACCCAGCCCGAGATCGTCGGCAAGAGCGAGGACATCACCTCCTACGGCTTCGTCGTGAAGAACTCCGGCCCTGCCGTGCTGGAGGCCTCGATAAAGATGGCCTTCAGGCTTTTCGACGCCAAGCTGCGCGAGCGGGAGAGGTCCCAGGCCCTCCTCGAGAGCGAGGCGAAGTATTCCGCGGTGTTCAGCGAGAGCCCCTTCCCCATATTGATCATCGACACCAGGGACGGGTCGTTCAGCGACGTCAACGAGGCCTTCGTGCGGGGCTCGGGGTTCTCGAGGCAGGAGCTGATCGGAGCGAATCCCGTGAGGCTCGGCATAATCTCGGGCGAGTCGGTGAGCGAGGCCCGGTCTCTCATAGCCGCAGAGGGCAGGTTCGTCAACAGGGAAATAGAGATACGGGCCAAGTCGGGGAAGGTGCGGGACTGCCTGACCACCGGGAGCCTGATAGAGGTCAACGGGAAGAAGTTCATACTCCAGTCGATACTCGACATCACCGAGCGCAAGCGCTCCGAGGAGCTGCTCGTCACCAGCGAGTTCAAGTACCGCTCCCTCATCGAGTTCTCGTCGGACATCGTCTTCACCGTGGACAGGAGCGGGACCTATCGCTACGCGAACGGGGCCCTGGCCGCCGCCTTCGGGAAGGAGCCAGGGGATTTCATTGGAAAGACCTTCTGGGACATCTACCCGAAGCACAACGCGGACGAGCGCTACAGGATCATCGAAAGGGTCTTCACCACCGGCGAGAGGGAGTCCTTCGAGATAGCGGTGCCGCTGGACGGCGGGACCCACTACTACTCCTCGACGGCCAATCCCATAATGGACGAGGCGGGGGACACGGTCCTGGTGCTTACCCACGGGACCGACATCACCGAGCGCAGGCTCGCCGAGGAAAGGGTGAAATCCCTGCTGGACGAGAAGGAGCTCATCCTCAGGGAGGTCCACCACCGCATCAAGAACAGCATGAACACCATGAGGAGCCTCGTCGCCCTCCAGGGCCGGTTCCAGCAGGACCAGAACGCGAAGAACGCCCTCATGGACGTCGAAAGCCGCTTCAACAGCATGCTCGTCCTCTACGAGAAGCTCAACCAGGCGCCGGGCCTCGAGAGCGTCTCGGTGGCCAGCTACCTCCCTTCCCTCATTGAGGAGGTGATCTCCACCTTCCCCAACAGGGGCATGGTGAGGGTGGAGACCCGCATCGAGGATTTCGCCATCGGGGCGAAGCAGCTCCAGACGCTCGGGATAATAATAAACGAGGTCCTCACCAACATCATGAAATACGCCTTTGCGGGCCGCGACTCCGGATGCATCACCATGGAGGCCGGGAAGGCCGAGGACAGGATACGCATAAGCGTGCATGACGATGGGGTAGGCCTGCCCGAGGGCGTGGATTTCGAGCATTCCCCGGGTTTCGGCCTCATGCTCATCCGGGAGCTCACGCGGCAGCTGGACGGGACCATCCGGGCCGAGCGCGGGCAGGGGACCAGGGTGATCCTCGAGATCAAGCCCTGACGAAGGGCGCGCACTGGTTATTGCATGGGAACCTAAGCTTTTTCCGCCTTTACGCCCCGGGGAAATGGTTCCAATAGTTGTGCCCATGAAGTCACGAGAGCGGTTCCTGGCGACTGTCGAGCGAAGGCCGGTGGATCGGCCGGCCTGCTGGCTGGGCATTCCCGACAGGAAGGCCCTCCCCGGGCTCTTCAGGCACTTCGGGGTGGACTCCCTGGCTGCCCTCAAGGCCAGGATAGGCGACGATGTCTACCACTTCGAGCTGCCCTACGATGCCCCCGGGGCCAGCGCCATCGAGATGGCCCTCAATTTCGCCAAGGACAGGGTCATCTCCGTCAACGAGGACCGCAACCTCAGCCTGCCCGGGATCTTCGAGGATGCCGAGACCGAGGCCGACTTCGAGGGCTTCGACTGGCCCGACCCCGCCAGGCACATCTCCCCCGACCGCTGCCGCGCCGCCGTGGCGGCCGCCCCCGCCGACATGGCCGTGATGGGGGTGCTGTGGTCCTCCCACTTCCAGGACGCCTGCGCGGCCTTCGGCATGGAGAACGCCTTCGTCAAGATGCTCACCGAGCCGAATCTCTTCCGCATCCTCAACAGGCGGATCGTGGACTTCTACCTGGCCGCCAACCAGATCCTCTATGAGGCCGCAGCCGACTCGATGGACGCCGTCCTCATTGGCAATGACTTTGGAAGCCAGCAGGGCCTCATGGTCTCCCCTTCCATACTGAGGGAGTGGGTCCTGCCGGAGACCAAGCGGCTGGTCGACCAGGCCAAGAGCTACGGCCTCAAGGTGGTCCACCACTCCTGCGGCTCCATAGCTGGCATAATCCCCGACCTGATCGCCATTGGGGTGGACGCCATACACCCGATCCAGGCCCTGGCGAGCGGGATGGAGCCCGAAAAGCTCAAAAGGCAGTTCGGCTCCCAGGTCTCCTTCTTCGGGGGGGTGGATGCCCAGTATCTTCTGGTACAGGGCCAGCCCTCCGAGGTGAGGGAGAGGGTGCTCGCCCTCAGGGAGCTCTTCCCCACGGGGCTTGTGATCTCCCCGAGCCACGAGGCCATCCTGGCCGACACGAAGAGCGAGAACATCGAGGCCCTGTTCGCCGCCGCCCGGGCTTGACGGGTGGCACCGGGGCTGTACTATGAAGGTCCGTTGCTAAGGAATCATCAATAAGGAGGTGTGGGCTTCCGGTTCCGTGAGGCGCTTCCTGTGAAGCGCGTAGAAATCCAAGATTGTAGTCGGGAGGCAACGTATGTCCAAGAAGAGACTGCTCGTAGTGCTGCTGGCCGTGGCCGTCATGTCCGCCGGCATCTCAGCCCAGGCCAAGATCACCATCGGCGCGACGCTGATGGACGCCAAGACCAACTGGTTCCAGTGGGTGCGCGCGGGCATGGAGAGCGCGGCCAAGAAGTATGGCGTCGAGCTCACGATAATCAACACCAACGGCGATCCGAGCACCGAGATAAGCACTGTCGAGAATTTCGTCCAGCGCAAGGTCAACGGCATCGCGGTCGGCGCGGCCAGCCAGACCGCCTCGGCGGCCGCCCTCACCAAGGCAGCGGCGGCGGGGATCAAGGTAGTGGCCTACAACTCCCTCGTCGGCAAGGAGGGGCAGTTCCCCTTCGTCGGCGTCGACAACAGGCAGCTCGGCGCCCTCAACGGCCAGGAGGCCAAGAGGTACATCACCGAGAAGCTCGGCGGCAAGGCCAAGGTGGGGGTCGTCTACTCTCCCAAGTACGGAGCCATCAGCCTCGGCAGGTCCGACGGCTTTGAGGAGGTCATGAAGGCCATGCCCGGCGTCAAGATCGTCGCGAGGCAGATAGCCGAGGACCAGACCCTCGCCGAGAACGTGACCACGAACATGCTCACCGCCAACCCCGACATGGACATCATCTTCTGCTGGAACGAGAGCTCCTTCGAGGGCGCCCTCTCCGCGGTCAAGACCGCCGGCAAGACCAAGCAGCTCAAGGTCTTCGGCGTCGACATGTCCCCCAAGGTGACCCAGGCCTTCCAGAGCGAGGAGGACATAGGCGGCGTCGTGACCCAGGAGCCGGTCAACATCGGCTACACCGCTGTCGAGAACGCCATCCTTGCGGCGCAGGGCAAGAAGATCGCGATGGACACCCGCGTCCCGGTGGTGCTCGTCACCAACGCCAACCTCGCCGAGTTCCTCAAGGCCCATCCCTACTACGTTCCCTGATCCCTGGACTAGCGCGTCTTAAAAGACAGGACCCGGCTGCCCGAAGGGGCGGCCGGGTCCTTGGCGGGTAGCCGCCGGGCGGACACCCGCCAAGCCTCGGTCAAAAAGGAAAAGCCCGTCATGAATTCCAAGCGGCTGCGTATCGGTCAGTTCCTCATCAACAATGGCCTGCTGGGCGCCCTCTGCCTCATGGTCGTCTTCTTCTCCTTCGCCAGCAAGTATTTCATGGCCTTTGACAACTTCAGGAACATCCTGGTCCAGATCTCCATCATGAGCCTCATCGCGGTGCCCATGACCATGGTGATCGTGTCCGCCCAGATAGACCTGAGCATCGGGGCCCTCGTAGGCCTCATGGGCTCCATCGTGGGCGTCCTCATGGTCAAGTCCGGCTGGGGTTTCTGGCCCTCCGTCGCGGTTGCCCTCGCAGCGGGCCTCCTCATCGGCTGGTTCAATGGCTATGTCTCCATCGCCCTCAAGATCCCCACCTTCATAGTGACCCTCGCGACCTCCACCAGCATGGGCGGGGTCGCCCTCCTCCTCACGCAGGGCTACCCGATAAGCGGCTTCCCCGACAGCTTCTCCTTCTGGGGCCAGGGCTCGATCGGGCCGGTGCCCGTGCCGGTCATCTTCATGGTGGTGACCTATGTCCTGGGCTACTGGGTCATGTCGAGCACCTCCTTCGGGCGCCGCGTCTACGCCGTGGGGGGCAACGAGGAGGCCTCGCGGCTCTCGGGCATAGAGGTCAACAAGGTCAAGATCCTGGTCATGGTCGCCTGCAGCGGCGTGGCCTCGGTGAGTGGCGTCCTCCTCGCCTCGCGCATGACCAGCGGCATAGCCACCGCGGGCGACCCCTACATGCTCGACGTCATAGCCGCGGTCATCATAGGCGGGGCCAACCTCAACGGAGGCTCGGGGACCATCATTGGCACCTTCTTCGGCATCCTCTTCATGGGGATACTGCGCAACGGCCTCGTGCTCATGGGCGTGGACGCCTTCGTCACCTACATAGTCCAGGGAGCCGTGGTCCTCTTCGCGGTCGCCCTCAACACCTTCAAGGACATAGCCGCGGCAAGGGGCCGCTGACATGAACGCGATCGAGATGCACGGCATCACCAAGCGCTACCCCGGCACCCTCGCGCTGGACAAGGTGGACTTCACCCTCAAGGTAGGCGAGATCAAGGCCCTCGTGGGCGAGAACGGGGCGGGCAAGTCTACCCTCATCAAGATCCTCTCGGGGGCCGTGGGCAGGGACGAGGGCTCCATAAGCATCCGCGGGGAGGAGGTCCGCTTCCACGGGACCGTGGACTCGCGCAGGCACGGGGTTGGGATGATCTACCAGGAGTTCACCCTCGTCCCCGCCCTCACCGTGGCCGAGAACATCTCCCTGGGGCGCTGGCCCCAGAAGCGCCTCAACGTCGACTGGAAGCGCATCTACGCCGAGGCCGAGGAGCTGCTCAGGCGCCTCAACGCCGACATAGACCCGCGCGGCAAGATATCCAGGCTCTCCATAGCCGACCAGCAGCTCGTCGAGATAGCCAAGGCCCTCGCCACCGACGCGCGCATCCTCATCATGGACGAGCCCACGGCGGCCCTCTCCCAGTCCGAGACCGAGCAGCTCTTCAAGGTCATCCGCAGGCTCCGGGACGACGGGGTGAGCATCATCTTCGTCTCGCACAGGATCGAGGAGATCTTCGAGATAGCCGACTCGGTCGCCGTCCTGCGCGACGGGGCCAAGGTGGCTGACCTGCCCCTCACCGAGGTCAGCGCCAAGTCCCTCATCGAGCTCATGATAGGGCGGCAGCTCTCGCCCCAGCTCTACCACAAGGACAAGAAGCGCGGCGAGGTCATGCTGAGGATGGTGGGCGCGAGCAAGGGGCAGCTCCTCCACGACATCAACTTCACCGCCCACGCCGGGGAGATAGTCGGGATCACGGGGCTCGTGGGCGCGGGCCAGACGCCCCTGGCCCAGAGCCTCTTCGGCATCATTGGCCTCGACTCAGGGCGCATCGAGATAGGCGGCGAGGCTGTCCTCATCGAGTCGCCCGCCCATGCCATACGGATGGGCATAGGCCTCATCCCCGAGGACAGGCGCCGCCAGGGCCTGGTGCTCGGCCTGCCGGTGAGGGAGAACATCACCCTCGCCTCGATACCGGGGATCACGAAGTTCGTCCTCCTCGACAAGAGGCGGGAGCAGGGCCTCGCGCGGCAGTTCCTCGAGTCGCTGCGGATAAAGGCGACGGGGATACTCCAGCGCGTGGGGAGCCTCAGCGGCGGGAACCAGCAGAAGGTGGTCATCGCCAAGTGGCTCGTCAACAAGTCCCGCCTCCTCATCTTCCACGAGCCGACGCGCGGCATCGACGTGGGGGCCAAGGAGGAGATCTACCGGGTCATGCAGGAGTCGGCCTCGGCGGGCGCGGCCATCCTCCTCATCTCCTCGGACATCCAGGAGGTCCTGGGCGTCAGCGACCGCATCTACGTGATACGCAAGGGAGGCATCGTGGGCGAGCTGGACGGCCGCACGACAAGCAAGGAGAAGGTCCTCATGCTCTCCGCGGTGGCAGAGGCATGAACTCGCGGGAGAGGGTGCTGGCGACGCTCGCCTTCCGCAATCCAGGGCAGGTGCCGCGCCACCTGTGGACCCTGCCCTGGGCCGAGAGCCGCTACCCCGCCGAGCTGGCCGAGCTGCGCCGCGCCTATCCCGAGGACATAGTCCAGGTGCCGGCGGCGGCCATGCGCTACGCGAAGGCGCCCGTCACGAGGGGCGACTGGTACGCGCAGGGCACCTACGTGGACGAGTGGGGCTGCGTCTTCGAGAACATCCAGGCGGGCCTCATTGGCGAGGTGAAGAACCCCACGGTGGGGCCGGGGGACGAGGACTGGTCCTCGGGCTCGAGGATACACATACCCGAGGAGCTGCTGAGCCTCGACAAGAAGGCAGTGAACGAGTACTGCGCCGGGAGCGAGCGCTTTGTCCTCGCCGGCGAGCTCGCACGGCCCTTCGAGCGCATGCAGTTCATCCGCGGCACCGAGGAGCTCTTCGTCGACCTCGCGCTGGGCAACAGGGCCATGTACGCCTTCCTCGAGAGGGTCCACGACTTCTACAAGCGCCTCCTCTCGGTCTGGGCGGACACCGATGTCGACGGCCTCTTCTTCATGGACGACTGGGGCAGCCAGAAGAGCCTCCTCATCGACCCCGCGCTCTGGGTCAGGGTCATCAAGCCCATGTACCGCGACTACTCGGACATAGCCCACGCCGCGGGCAAGAAGCTCTTCTTCCACTCCGACGGCTACACCCTCGACATAATCCCCCACCTCATCGACGTCGGCGTCGACGCGGCCAACCTGCAGATCTTCTGCATTGGCCTCGACAGGCTCGAGCAGTTCAGGGGCAGGATCACCTTCTGGGGCGAGGTCGACAGGCAGAGCATGCTGGCCTTCGGCACGAGGGAGGAGGTCCGGGAAGCGGTGCGCCAGGTCCGCTCGAGGCTCTGGGCAGATGGCGGCGTGATCGCCCAGTGCGAGTTCGGCGCGGGGGCCAGGCCCGAGAATGTCAGGGAGGTCTTCGCGGCCTGGCAGGAAGGCTGAAGGCTTGTCCTCCCCTGCCAAGCGGAGCGTCTCGACCCTCAACTCGACGGAAGGCAATCTCGTAATCCTCTGGACAGGGCTGGGCAAGGACATCCCCCCCGACCCCGGACCCCGCGAGCAGTTCACCCAGGAGCAGGACGAGTACTGGTACGACAGGGAGTTCGGGGTCTGGAACCTGCGCAAGCGCCCCGAATGGTCCTCGCTGGGCGACGGGGCAGCCGGCAAGCGGGTCCTCTTCCTCGCCCCGGGGGAGCTCTCCTACCTCACCGAGTTCCAGCACCAGCTCAAGAAGAAGGCCCTGCGCGCCGGCATCGCCCTCGACGTGCTCTCCGGCGACTGGGACCTCGGCCACCACGCCGAGATGGTGAGCGAGGCCATAGCCCGCCGCCCCGACCTGGTGATGATCAACCCGCAGAACCTCGAGATGAGCGCCCAGGAGATCGAGAGGATCCACCTGGCAGGCATACCCGTCATGGCCTGCAACTTCCTGCCCAGCGCCGAGGCCTGCGACCACCTCCTCTTCTGGACAGGGCCCGACGACTGGGCCCAGGCGAGGGCCCTGGCGCGGGAGTTCGCCCGCCTCATGGACTACCAGGGGAGCTACGCCATCCTGCGCCACATCGAGGGCACCTCCAGCTACTACGCGCGCACCTGGGGCGTCATCACCGAGCTCAAGAAGATCGCGCCGCAGATGCAGTGCCTCGAGATGGCCGCTCCTGGGCTCGGCTACGACGCCGCGCGCGAGACTGTCGCCGGCTGGCTGCGGCAACACGGCAGCGAGCTGGGCGGGATAGTCGCGGCGGACGACAGGGACTCCATGGTCGGGGTGCGCGACGCCCTCGAGGAGGCGGGGCGGAACGGCGAGGTGGTCTGCGCGGCCTTCGGCTCGAGCCTCAACGGCCTCAAGCTCATCAAGGCGGGCACCCTCCACGCCCTCGCCTTCCAGGCCTCCTACGTCGACGCGGCCGTCGCCATGCAGACGGTCAT
>Ga0364922_10451_pt2 | contig 13774 bp, 14 predicted proteins | sample ExccelJu500001D4_2_FD_206955 | JGI IMG/M metagenome (GOLD analysis project Ga0364922, IMG submission 206955) | Enriched cells from Trout Bog Lake Hypolimnion, Wisconsin, USA - BchlTB.June20.5000.01.D4 | ecosystem: Environmental > Aquatic > Freshwater > Lake > Hypolimnion/Profundal zone | place...
CAACCAGGCAATTGCCGCATTTTGGGAGCTTGCTCCGGAAGCGGCCAGCTATCCCTCCTTGCGCGAGGTTCAGTTCTTTGCCAATCACGATGACAGCCAACTGTTGGTGGAACTGTTCATCCATCACTCGACCACGCCAGTGTTGCTGGCGAAGTTTGCCAAACTCCTGCGAGAGAAGATGCCGCAAATTGCGGGGGTTGCGGTGTTTGCCAGCGGCACGCTTACCGGCATAACTACGGAAGGCGAACTGGAAGACGGCAACATTGAAGCTTCGCGCCGACTGAGCCGGGCTGGAGTGCCGCACATCGAAGGTTCAGCCAGCATGATTTACAACGTTGGGAGCTATAGCTACCGGGTTTCGGCAGGATCGTTTTTCCAGACCAACCGATTTCTGGCGCCGAAGCTGATTGAGTTGGTGACAGCGAAGCGCAGCGGGCGCGCAGCGCTTGATCTGTTTGCAGGAGTGGGGATGTTCACGCTCCCGATGTCGCGCAATTTTGAGCGCATCACTTCCGTTGAAATCGCGCAGAACTCGTATGACGATCTGGCCGCCAACGCTGCGGTTCCTCACATCCAGGCGGTGCACAGCACGAGCGAGGACTACCTGAACGCGGCTCGTGGACGCTGGGATTTTGCGGTCGTCGATCCGCCGCGTGCAGGCCTGGGCGCGCGCGCGACAAAGTCACTGGCTGGGCTGGCGATTCCGCGCCTTGCCTATGTGTCCTGCGATCCGGCTACGCTCTCGCGCGACCTGGTAACGCTGCTGGCGGCTGGATATCGCGTAGAAGAAGCCCATCTCTTGGATATGTTCCCACAGACGTATCATATGGAAACCATTCTCCACCTCACCCGCTGAAGACTGGTGGAAGAAAGAAGGAGTAGAGAAAATGTACGCACTCATTCTGCTTCGCCACCGCGTTCCGGTGGAAGAGGTCCTCAAGGTCACTGACGAGCACCGCGCCTATTTGCGAACGTTGAAGGCGGCGGGAACGCTGATCGCTTCCGGTCCTACAGAGCCGCGCACGGCTGGAGCACTTCTCGTGCGCGTTCCAGATGACAATGTGCAGCAAAGCCTGACTGATTTGCGCAACGGAGATCCATTCTTCAAGAAGAACATAGCCAATTACGAACTTCTTGTCTGGAATCCCGTCATCGGGAATGAAGATCTGGACAAGATTTAGGCAGACGCTAGGTTTTGTGGACCGAAGCATAGCAGTATGGAAGTGAAGTTGGGCGACCCGATTTTTCGCACCGCAGCTGGCGGAAACATGGGAGTCCGTATCTGCCAGATGTGGTGACGCAAGCCATGCCCGACGGGCCCATCAACCCGGAGATTCCTCGTCGTCCGCCCGCCGCTCCGCTATTTGCTGCCACGATTGCGTTCTCTTCCGGAATAGTTCTTCAAAGTTATTGTTACAAGCCTGCCGCGCTTTATTTCTTTTGCACTCTTGCTTTGGCGTTGTGTTCGCTACTGGCGCTGCGCTTGGGCACGCAAGGCCGTCGTGCAACGCTAGCCTATTGCGGCGCAGCGCTGGCGTTTTTTCCGGCTGGGGCCCTGTTCACAGCCGCGCATCAGTCGCGACCGGCGACGGTGCCAACCGTGTTGAACTACGCGAGCGGCGAGGAAGTTACGCTGACCGGATATGTGGCGCGCGGAGGTTCACTGCGGACGGGCCGCGACGTGCGCGAGTCGCTGGATATCGCGGTTGAGCAGGCGCAGTTCGATGGCGAGGCGGCTCGAGCGGTGACAGGCAAAGTGCGCCTTAGCCTCTACGTGCCGGGCTCACGCGCCAGCTTTGCATGGGAGACCGAAGAGGATACGCGCGACCAAGTAGTTGCACCGCCGGTCTTCGACTACGGACAGCGGCTTCGGCTGCGAGCCAAGCTTCGCCCACCCGTAAACTTCCGCAATCCGGGAAACATGGATTACGTCGCCTGGTTGCACGGGCAGGGAGTGGCGGCGCTCGGTTCGGCTAAATCGACAAATATCGATGTTCTGCAGGGGCCGGGTGGAAGCCGCGTGGAGCGCATCCGCTGGCGCATCCGGCGCAGCGTACTGGAGCGCATGGAGGAACTGTGGCACGCGCCCTACGCCGGGCTGTTCCAGGCAATGGTGCTGGGAGAGCGCGGACTGGTTGGGCGTGAGCAGCGGCTGGAGTTTCAACGCAGCGGGACATTTCATCTGCTGGTGGTCAGTGGGATGAATGTGGCGATTTTCGCAGTGTTTTTGCTGTGGCTAATGCGCTGGCTGCGCCTGCCAAGGGAATATGGAATCGTCGCAGCGATTGTAATTACCTGCAGTTATGCCTGGCTGACTGAGCTGGGGGCGCCGATTCTGCGCTCGCTGCTGATGATTGTTGCCTATCAGATTGCGGCTCTGCTCAACCGCGATCGCGCTCCGCTGAACACGGTCTCACTGGCTGGGCTGGCACTGCTGGTATGCAATCCGGAGGAGTTGTTCGATCCAAGTTTCCAGCTAACGTTTATTGCCGTGCTTACAATCGCTGGGATCGGTGTGCCACTCTTCAGGCGCACGACTACACCACTTCGCGAAGCGCTGGACGACATTGACGACAAGCGGCGCGATCTGACATTAAGGCCAAAGCAGGCGCAGTTCCGGCTTGACGTTCGGGGCATTTCGGCAGGCCTGGGACTGTTGATTGGAGAGCGCCTGGCACGCTGGTTGCTGCCATCGCTGATGTTTGCCGTGGTCGCGATTGCGGAACTGGCGATGCTTTCGGCACTGATGCAGGTGGCAATTACTCTGCCGACGATCTGGTATTTTCATCGAGTAAATGCCCATGCGCTATGGGCCAACATGGTAGTGCTTCCGCTGACGGGGATTCTGATGCCAGCCTCAATGCTGGCGGTGGCGCTCTCCTATGTGTCGAGGTGGATGGCTTCGCCGTTTGCGCTGCTTGCACGCTGGGCGCTCCAATGTATTCTTTTTGCGGTTCATTGGTCGGGGGGAGCCCAAGCAACGGAACGCCGGGTGGCGATGCCCGCACTCGAGGCGATCGTTGCAGTTGGTCTGTGCTATGTGCTGGCGCTGCTAATGGCGCGGCGACACCGGGTGCTGGCGCTGGCTTCCCTGGCGCTGCTGGCAACCTCAGCGTGGTTTGTATTTGCGCACCCTCGGCCTTTTGAGCACAGGGCGCACCAGTTGGAAATTACCGCGATAGACATAGGACAGGGCGATTCGTTTTTAGTGGTCACTCCGAACGGCCACACGCTTCTGCTCGATTCCGGCGGATTGCTGGGGATGAGCCATAGCGACCTAGACATTGGCGAGGACGTGGTCTCGCCTTACCTCTGGGAGCGGGGATTGGGCCAACTGGATGCCGCTGCATTCAGCCATAGCCACGCCGACCACATCGGCGGGATGACGGCGATTCTGCGCAATTTCCATCCTCATGAACTCTGGTATGCGCCCAACTACCCCTCGCAACAGGTGGAGGCGCTCTTTGCTGCTGCCGACCGGCTGAAGGTTCAGCGTATCGAGCGGCGCAAGGGAGAGGCATTTGAATTCGATGGGGTTCACTTTGAAGTGCTCTCCCCGCCAGCAGATTGGGAGTTGAAGCCGCGCGGACAAGATGATGCTTCGATGGTTCTGCGGTTGACCTATGCAGGGCACAGCGCACTACTAGTGGGCGACATTCACAAGCGCATGGAGAAGTTGCTGGTCACCGACGGCCAGGAGCAGCGACAGTCATTGCGCAGCGATCTGCTTAAGGTAGCGCACCATGGCTCAAACACTTCATCGTGCGATGAATTTCTGGACGCGGTGCATCCCGAGTATGCGGTAATTTCTTCGGGAATACGAAATCCGTTCCACCATCCGCGGCCAGAGGTGATCGATCGCCTGGCAGAGCATCGGTCAAAAACCTACCGGACGGATTTGTTCGGGCAGGTCACATTCTATATGGACGCGGAAGGTATTCACCCAAGCGTGGCAAGGTGACAGTGCCGGTCAACCCTCGGCCTCGGATTCGGTGAGACCCTTGTCCTTGTATCCGGCGAGAATGGCGCGGGCCTCTTCGACTTGATCTTCGCGAACCAGAAGCTTCACGCCTCCGACACCGGGCAAAATATCCTGCGGAGCATCGAAATTAGTCATCAGGACTTCGATTCCAGCGGACTCAAGCAGACTCTGAACCACCATTGCCTCTGATTCCTGCTCGCTCACAAATACGATGACCAACGCCTCATTCGGTTCTTCTCGTACGCTCTGGGCCATAAATCTCACCTCGTATACTTCGATGCAAACCGATGAGCGTAGTACCAGAGACTCTTAAGGTCAATCCCTGAAAGCCAAGAAAAGCTAAGAACAAGATATGCCCTTTGATTATTTCCAGTACTGCCAGCCTATTGCCGACATCGAACTACCACGCACGCCGAAGTGGGGAGGGTTTGCATGGACCAGGAGAGAGACGATTCCGCCGAACAACTTGAAGAGGTTCGCCGTATCCGTCGCCTTCAACTGATGATGAATCTGGTGATGCAGGTGATCGCCCAGGATTCCAATCTTACGCTGGAAGAGGCATCGCAGATGGTCGCTGACTCGCGTACGGCGGCGCTGGCAATGTTTCCTGGAAAGGAATTGGCCTACGACCTGCTGTACCGCCCGCGCTTCCAGCGATTGATGCGGGAGCGCTACCGGCTGCAATAAGCCGGAGAAGGGGAAGGACTTGCGCGGATGCTACTTCTCCAAGCGGGTGAGGCGCAGGGTGAGCGTTCCCCAGAAAAGACGGGAGCGCATTTGGACGGGCAGGTGCGACGCATCATCGGTGTACCAGACCCAGACTTTTCCCCGTCCCTTCAATGGACCGTCGTTGGAGTAAACAGCGACACGAACGGTGCGAAAGCTTCCAGCATCGGTCTTTACATCTTCGCGGCCCTCGACGTAGGCGGTTACATCGACGGTCTTGCCGCCGTCGTTGACGGGAAAGAGGTAGGCCGATCCCGGCTCCAGACGCTGCGCGCCCACGTAGTAGATTCCGGAAAGCACGTCGGTTACGCAAGCCGGCGAATCAGTTTCCTGATGCTTGCTTTCGCCACTTCGAAGGTTGCGCTCATCGAGCACACTCTTGCCGCGTGCAGCGTCAAACCGAATCTTGGTCTCACGTTTGTGCAGCCCTTCTTCTGAGTGTTTCAGGATGCTCCCAGAACAAAGGGTTTTGCGGTCGAAGTACGAGTCCAGGCGGTCATGAACGCGATAGAGAATGGCCACGGCGCCAGCGGCTTCTGCGGTTCCGACCACATGCTCGGAATCGCCATTCTGCTCGATCTTCAGGGTTCCCGTGCCAGCCTTCCAGAGCCTCCACTCCGCTTCGTAGTGCAAGGTCTGACTGTTGGGAAAGCGATAAGCATCGCTTGCTGGCTGGATTGACGCCTTGGGACCAGCGGAGATCGACGCCTGCTGGGCGGCGATGGCCGGGATCAGCACGGCGGCTAAGATCAATAGCAGGATTGACTTCAATTTATGCATTCGCTTAGCGAGCCGTCCAGATCAGCTTTGCTGCCAGAGCGGCAATCACTGCCAAAGTCCCGAGCAAGGCATTGTATTCACGATGCTTCCAATAAAGATCGCGCGAAAAGCGTGAGTGTCCCGCGCTTCCAGCACTGACTCTGGGCAGTAGGCGGGGCACTCGCGCACAGTACTCGTTGTAATTCGCAAAGTGTCCTTCCAGAAAGCGCTCCTCGCCGCGAATTACCGGAACGTAGATTGCAGCGAACATGATGACCAGAACCAGGGCAATCTCCCATCTGAGTGCGGCGAGGGCAAAACCCAGAGCAATTACGATTGATCCAAAATACAGGGGGTTACGGGTGTAAGCATAAGGGCCGGTGGTGGCAAGCTCCTCATTCTTATTGACATGGCCGCTGGAGATGGCACGAACCCAGACGCCGATGAGAGCTACAACCGATCCGGCGGCTAGCGACCACCAGTGGGGGCGGGCAAAGACCAGGAAAAACGCCGCAAACAGAAATCCCAGCGGCACCCGAATTCTCTTGGCGACACGTCCCCAATCCATAGACAAGCCTTTGCACGAAGCTCCAGCTCTATTCTACGGCATCGCCTTAGCAGGATTGAGGATGGCAGCATTATTCGGAGGACAGGATTCGGAAAAGAGGACTCAGTCCAAGAGAGCATCGATCTCAGCCATGACGCGCTCGACAGTAATCTTCTCTAGCCCGGCGTCCGAAGTGCGATTGTGGCTGTAACTGGTGGTGCTTGCTGGATCGCGTAAGACTTGCGTGCCCGCCCAGTAAGGGCCATTCCTGGCGGGATCGGTGGGCCCAAAGAGAGCAATGGTTCTCACCCCCAGCAGAGCGGCCAGATGCATAGGACCGGTGTCTCCGCCTACGAATAGTTGGGCACGGCGGGCCAAAGCCATCAACTCGCTGAGAGAAGTGGAGAGCGCCACAGCGCTTGTGCCGCTGGCAGCTACGGCTTCGCGCGCAAGACTCTCTTCACCCGGCCCGTAGTTAATCACGGGCCGCAATCCGCGGGCAGCGAGGCGGGTCGCCAGCTCCCCGTACCGCGCCGGAGCCCACTGCTTGGCACCCCAGCCAGCACCGGGATTGAGAATCGCAAGCGGGGAGCGCGCCAGTCCCATGGTTCGCAGCAATGCATCCAGGCGGGCTTCGCTGGCCTTATCGCGCGGCAACAGGGCGGCGCCGGGCTGCAAGGTGGAGGTGGCGCGGGAAAGGCCGATCTCTTCCAGCCAACGTTGGACTACTTCGAGATTTTGCTCGATCACATGCGCGGGATGACCATCGACAAGAAGACCGTAAAGCCAGCGGGCAAGATGCTCGCGGGGATGGCGGAAACCGAGAGTCAGCTGCACTCCGGCCAGTTTGGCCATCATCGCAGACTTGATTGCACCCTGCAGGTCAAGCGCGACATCGTATTGCTGTGCGCGCATGCCGCCAATGGCAGACTGAAAGTCGCGTCGGGTTTCAGAGCCAAGAAGATGCCTACGCCAAGTGTGAGTGTCCATAAGATGCACGGCATCGACTAACGGTCGGCCTACACTACGCGAGCCTGTCAGCTCGGCCTCCGGAGCGCAAAGGAGTTCGCGCCAGCGCTTCTCGACTACCCAGCCGATATGCGCCTCCGGCAAGGCGCGGCGCAATACCGCAACGGCGGGCAGAGCGTGCAGCACGTCGCCCATCGCACCCAGACGCACTATCAGCGCCTTAGGTACCGTCATTAAATTGGCAGGCTTTACTCGCAAATTCGATCCAAGCGACAACAGAGTCTGCGGATACTCCATTTCCGCGCCGTGAAATCCGACACTCCCAACCGCATGAAGGCTACTTCCCTATTCTTCCCAACAGTTCTGTCGTGGAGTGGTCCTTGGGATCGCCGACGATTTCAACGCGACCGCCATGGGCCATAACCTCATCGCGCTCCGGAACACTGTCGCAGGTGTAATCGGTTCCCTTCACTTGAATATTGGGCTTGATCTCGCGAATCAGGGCGCGCACATCCGGCTCATCAAAGATGACGACGGCATCTACGCACTCAAGAGCCGAAATAATTTCAGCGCGTTCGAGCTCCGGCATGGCCGGACGCCCTGGACCCTTGAGCTTTCTAACGCTCTTGTCAGAGTTGATGGCAACAATGAGCTTGCCGCCCAGTGCCTTCGCCCCACGCAGATAGCGAATATGGCCGACGTGCAACAGATCGAAGCAACCGTTGGCAAGGGTCACCATCTGACCGGCGGCACGCCAACCGGCCACAACTTTGGCTAACTCCCCGCGCTCGACGATCTGTCCCAAGAAATGCTTCCCCCGGGTGAAGATTGGTGACAGCTATTGCTCCAAGGCAGCCAAAAGTTCAGCGCGGCTTACGCATGCGGTTCCGCGCTTCATGACGACGATGCCGCCTGCGTAGTTTGCCAGCTTGGCTGCGCTGGCGGCGTCGGCACCGGCGGCCAAGGCAGCGGTGAAGGTTGCGATTACGGTATCGCCCGCGCCGGTGACGTCCACAACCTGGCTGTGACCGTATATCGGAATCTCCAGCGGAGCTTTCTTTTTCTCGAAGGCCACCATGCCGTCGCCGCCGCGAGTAATGACCAGCGACTCGAGCTTCATGTGGCTCATGAGTGCGGCACCAGCAGTGAGAAGGGTCTCGCGGCTGTCGCCGATCTTAATGCGCAGCGCCTCTTCGACTTCGCCCTCGTTGGGAGTGGCCGCGGTTACGCCCTCATAGTCCATCATGCGATAGCGGCTGTCCAGGGTTACGGGAGTATCGCCGAGCAGGCCCTTGGCGCGAACAAAATTGAAGAGACGCGGCGATACCGCGCCGTAGCCGTAATCGCTAAGCAGCACGGCATCTGCGGCAGGCGCGTACTCACGCGCGGAAGCCACCAGCTCAAGAAGGGCGGGATGAGTGTCCTTGAGAGCTTCGCACTCTCGGTCGATGCGTACCACTTGCTGGCGCGAGGAGTGTGCAGTATAGGCAAGGACGCGGGTCTTAGTCGTGGTGATGTGGCCCTTGAGTTTAGAGATTCCGCTGACAGAAATCTTGTTCTTGCGGAAGATCTGCAACAGGGCCCTGCCCGGCTCATCATCGCCGATCAGTCCGACGGGCAACGCGGTTACGCCCAATGCATTGAGGTTCATCACAGCGTTGGCGCCGCCGCCCGGAACCAGGCGCCGTTCACGATGCTTGAGGATAAGCACTGGAGCTTCGCGCGATACACGGGCGATCTCGCCGGAGATGAATTCATCGGCGATGAGATCAGCAAGCACCAGCACGCTCACTTTGGAGAACGATTCAACGATGCGTTGCAGCTTCTCCCGCTCCGTCAAGCCCTGATGGTTCGTATGCTTCTTGGAAGTTGTCTTTTGTGTGCTCGCCATTTCATAACGATTCTCTCATGCCGGGTGAAGTGCCGCGCGCGGAATTGCGAAAGGGCGGGTTTAGCCAAGCTTTGGACTCGTGGCTATTCCGATGTCGGAAGGGCAACAAAATCGCGCATCATCTGTTCGGACTGGGTTGCGGCGGCCGGGCCAAAGTCCGCAATCCATCTAATCTCCGCATCCCGCCGGAACCAGGTCAACTGGCGCTTAGCATAATTGCGGTGGCCCTGCTGCGCACTCGCAATGGCCTCGTCAATCCCCTCCTCGCCGCGCAGGAACCCAGCCGCCTGCCTGTAGCCCAGCGAGCGCATGGCGAAGACCCCGGGGCCGTAGCGCTCCAGCAGGCCACGGGTCTCCTCAACGAGACCCTGCTCGAACATCCGGGCGCAGCGGCTGTTGATCCGATCGTAGAGCGCAGCGCGTTCAGGAGCGAGCCCGATGCGCAGCACACGATATCCCTGGATGGCATCCCGGCCATTTTGCAGCAGCTCGCTCATGGGCCGCGCCGAAGCGGCACACACCTCTATGGCCCGAATCAGCTTAGGCTCATCGTTGGGGTGAATGCGGGCGGCGGCGGCTGGATCAAGGCGGCGCAGCAGACGCCATAGCGACGCGGGGCGCTTGCGGTTGCGGAGCCGCTCGCGCAGTGACTCGTCGCGCTCCGGCCCAGCGAACAAGCCATCCAGCATGGCACGCAGGTAAAGGCCGGTGCCGCCGCAGACAATCGGTATACGCCCGCGGGCGGTGATTTGGCGGGCGGCGGCACGGGCCAACCGCGCATACTCGCCTGCGGTGAAGTAGGCATCGGGAGCAACTACGTCAATTAGGTGGTGGGGCACACGAGCCCGCTCTTGGCGTGAGGGCTTGGCCGTGCCAATTTCAAACTCGCGATAGACAGCAACCGAATCGCAACTGATGATCTCGCCATCAAAGCGCGTCGCCAAGGCCATCGCAAGCGAAGACTTCCCACTGGCTGTGGGACCGGCGATAACGACGAGAGGAGAGGCGTTATTCATTGGAAGTTCATCGCACACCAAACACCTGGTGAAGGAAGAAGGGAAAGTAGCGAATCGCGGCGACTGCCAAGATCACACACAGGACGACCAGCAGCCCCAGCGTGTATGGCGTTTCAGGCTCGCGATTGAGAATAGGCATCGCGGCCATTTTACGCGATGACGAGCGCAATTGCCCTTGCAGGATTGCAGCTACTGGAACTGTTCTAGCTCTCCGGTTGTCGGGTTGTAGTAAAAACCACCAAGCAACTCGAGATAGGGGCCGTGGAATTCGCGCGGCAGAGGTGGAAAAGGGGCTGAAGCGAGAATTGTTCCAAAGGCGGCACGGTCGATACTGACATCTCCGGAGGAAGATTCAATGTTCATGCCTTTAACGCTGCCGTCCGGCATGATGAAGAAGCGAATGATCACACGGCCATGCTTCATTAATGGGGGTCGCACTGACTCTGGCGCGAGGAGGTACCCGTTCATCATAATCGGACGGCGTATGCGCGCAAGGTAAGGACCAAAGTCCACCCCCTGCGTGTCGCTAAGGATATTGAAGCCACCCTTCACTCTATTCTGGTCAGTTGACCCCAGCCCATAACCCAACCCACCGCCAGCGGTTCCCCTGCGAGCCGCGTTGCGGGCGGCCTCGGCGATGATGTCTCCGGCGGAACCTGGCATCCTGAAGAGGTTCGGATTGGGCTGCTCCTCGGGCGGAACGCTCTGCTGTTGAAAGCTACGCTGAGCCCCCTGAGTTTGCGCCGGGGGCGCTCCTTGCGGCATTTGCGGGGCAGCCTGTGGGCTCGGAGGCATCTGGTTGCCGCGCATCTCATCCAAAGTCTTCTTGTCGATCTGCGGGTGAGTTGTCTGGGCGATGCGGTTCTTGTCGCTCAGCTTGTTGGTATGGACCTTCTCGGGAGGCTTTTGTGCGTCCTGCGGCAATTCGATAAAAGTCGCTTCTTTGGTTCGCGCCAGATCTTCGGCGCGGAGCAAGTGTGGCTGCGCCCAGTTGGGCAAAAGCTGCGGCGAGAAGATAATCAGCAGGACGAAAACGATATGGATGATGACCGAGATCCAAAAAGCTTCGCGCTTGCGCGAACGCGCCAGTTCATCCTCAAGTTGGGCCAGCATGTGCGGCAGGAACTCAGCGTTTACTTCTTCCCCTTCGCGCACCGGTATACGGTGCGGCAGCTGCGGCTCCGGCGGCGCGGGATGGGCTGGGCGCCCTATCTGATTGTTGCCCTGGGAGTCGATCTTGGTGCTCCTCAACAGTTGGATGAGATGGCCGCCGCAAGACGGAATTGCCGGCCGGAAATTGACCGTGCTCATCCCCTGATACTGATCTTTACTTCCTGCCTGTAAGCGCTACCATGATTTTCGCATCTGAGCGGGCATTGAGTCTGGCTAATCGGCAGGCTGCAGGCTTCATAAGTGCGAATTCTTGTTCCTCGGCATCTTCCAGAACCTAAACTGAGCCTCGATCCGCCGCCGCCCCGCCGATGGCCTTATGCATTACCGCAGCCACTTCATCCAGGTGGGCGCGCTTGTTGTGCTCGGCCATTTGCTGCTGGATGTCGATGGCCAGTGCGAGAGCGGCGCGACCGTCTTCCAGAGTGACCTCCGGAGTTGCGCGGAGACGCACGGCATGCAGGAAACTACTCAGTTCGGCGCGGAGCGGTTCTTCATCGCTGACCTGCGGCTTGTAAGGCTCTATCTGAGGTGCTCCGCTTGCAGTAGGCTTCACCGTCAGCGAAAAGACATCGCGCCGGGAATAGTCCAGTGAGACGTACTGCGCAGGCTGGAAGAATCTGAGCTTGCGTACCCGCTCGGTACTGATCCGGCTGGCCGTGAAATTGGCGATGCAGCCGCTCTCAAACTCAATGCGAACACTGGCAATATCAACCTTACCTGTCAACACTGGCAGACCGACGGCCCGCAGTTCGCGCACGGGCGAATTCGCCATCTTGAGCACAATGTCTAAATCGTGGATCATCAGATCAAGCACGACATCCACATCCAGCGAACGCGGAGTAAAGACGCTGAGGCGGTGCACCTCGAAGAACATGGGCCGAGAGAGCAGCGCCCAGGTTGCCCGAACCGCTGGATTAAAACGCTCCAGATGACCAACCTGCGCCACTCGCCCGTACCTCTTTGCCAAGGCAATCATGGCGTCGGCATCGGCGAGGGAGACGGCCAGCGGCTTTTCGATAAGGACGTCGACGCCACGCTCCATGGCCTCGCGTGCGACTGCCAGGTGAGCGACCGTGGGCACGGCAACACTGATGGCCTTGAGCGCAGGAAAGGCTGCCAGCATCGCGCCGAAGGAGCCGAATGTCTGCCCGCCGAATTCCTTAGCCACGGCCTGGGCTCGCGAGAGATCAGCATCCACGATGGCGGCCAACTCGACGCCCTCGCTGGCGAGTTCCTTGTAAACCCTGGCGTGGTTGCGGCCAAAAGAGCCCACGCCCACCACCGCTACCTGAAGCATTTCGCTGTTCACATCTTTAATTCTCGCAGATACAGCCGCCGGGGAGAAGTGCTTCCAATCATCAGGAGAGCTGCTGTAACAATTCTTCACCTTTAACGGTCGCTGCAGGAATCCCTTACAATTCGAATACGCACAGCCATTCAGCGTATTCATTGTTTTGAATTTAGTCAGGAGCCGATCTCGATGGCCGCCAAATCCAAACCCACCAAAGCAGTCTCATCCAAGACCCCGGCAGCGCCGGAAAAGCTTTCGCACTACGACGCTGCGGGAAGAGCCACGATGGTTGATGTTTCCGCAAAAGCAGCCACGGTCCGCACGGCAGAGGCCAGTGCACGGGTGGTCATGAGCCCAAAAGTTCTTGCTGCCCTGCCAAGCAATCCCAAAGGTGATCCCTTCGAAGTAGCCCGGATTGCCGGGATCCTAGCGGCCAAGCGCACTTCAGACCTGATACCAATGTGTCATCCAGTGCCCCTTAGTCACGTAGATATCTCATATTCGCTATGCGAAGATGGCGTTTATCTGCTCTCCCGGGCCACGACTACGGCGGGGACGGGGGTGGAGATGGAGGCGCTTATGGCGGTCTCCGTTGCAGCCCTTACCGTTTATGACATGTGCAAGGCTTTAGATAAGGGCATCGAGATCCGTTATATACAACTGGAGCGCAAGAGCGGCGGCAAGAGTGGGGAGTACAAGCGCCCACGCCGTTAGCATAAGCGCCGATCCTGACGGAATGGAAGACCACGTTATGGGGCAGGACACGCATATTTTGCTGGTGGACGACAACGCAACCATTCGCGAGATGCTGATGCAAGCGCTCTCGGCGTTGGCCACGATACATGCCTGCGCCAGCGCCGCAGAGGCGGTAAGCTTGGCTGAAAAACAGACACCAGACCTGATCATCTCCGACTATCGCATGCCCGGCTTGAGCGGACTGGAACTGCTTGCCAAACTGCGAATTTCCTTCCCGCGGGTTGCCGTTTTGATGCTGGCGTCACGCGCTGACATCTCTGGTCCACTGGCTGGCTCCAGCCCCTGGGTGGAAGAGTTCATCGAAAAGCCATTCTTCCTCGACGACGCGATGACGCGCATAAAGCGGGTGCTCCACCGCGTTTCTCTCAGTAAAGCCGCTCGCGAAGGTGCGGACTCCACGAGTGTTCGCGGCACTCTCTCACAGATGTCAGTGGTTGACTTGCTGCAAACTCTCGACATCGGACGAAAGAGTTGCCGCCTTAAGTTGATTCACGCTGGAGAGCAGTGTGAGATGCACTTCCGGGATGGCCAACTCATCCATGCCACGCTGGACAGCCTGAGCGGAGAAGCCGCGGTTTACAAAGTTGTGGGATGGCCAGAAGGAGTTTTTGTAATCGACTTTGAACGAGTCGAATGCCCGCGCACCGTCAACCACAGTACGCAG
>Ga0364922_10643_pt1 | contig 13749 bp, 14 predicted proteins | sample ExccelJu500001D4_2_FD_206955 | JGI IMG/M metagenome (GOLD analysis project Ga0364922, IMG submission 206955) | Enriched cells from Trout Bog Lake Hypolimnion, Wisconsin, USA - BchlTB.June20.5000.01.D4 | ecosystem: Environmental > Aquatic > Freshwater > Lake > Hypolimnion/Profundal zone | place...
ATTACCAAGGCGATCATGATTATCGCAACGGGCAAGGCAAATCTGGTTTTTCTGGAAAATTTCAAGGAAAAATCGCACGGCATGCTAACCCCGGGGCATCAGGATGCGACAGAGTTAGCCGCAGATCCGCGCATGAAAAAATCATCCATTTTTCATCTGTATGCGATAGGTTTGCGCGAGGTTGAACACCGTTTTAATGCGCAAACGCTGGCAGGAAAGCCGAATACGCTGTCCGGCGCAGCGTTAGATGCGATACGCGCAGCGCTCGATGCGAACATGGTACGGGAGAATCAGCGTCTGAACAGCGGGATGGTGTTGCTCACGATCGCTATTGCCGGGGGGCCGTTCCTGGGGTTGCTGGGTACGGTGGTGGGGGTCATGATTACTTTTGCTGCGATTGCAGCGGCGGGCGACGTGAACGTCAATGCAATCGCGCCGGGTATCGCTGCGGCGCTGGTGGCAACGGTCGCAGGTCTGGGTGTGGCGATTCCGGCGCTGTTCGGTTACAACTGGTTGTCCAGCCAGATCAAGAACGTCTCTGCCGATACCCAGGTATTTGCCGATGAATTCCTGACCAAGTCAGCTGAAATGAATGATATTTAAAGAATGAAATTCATTATGGAATTGAGGCGTACAGCGATTGTGCAGGGCCGGGGAATGCGCTCATGAGTGCCGGTGTTCAGGAAGAGAATCAACCCTTCGACGACATCAATGTCACGCCTATGCTGGACTTGGCTTATGTGCTGCTGGTGATCTTTATCATCATGTGTACCGCCTCGATACAGGGCGTCAAGGTGAAGATCCCCAAGGCGAAGATGACCGCCAGCATGGCCAGGCCGCATGTCAAGGGGGTGACCATTGCCGATAACGGCAGTGTGTTTCTCGACGCGTTTCCGGTGACCATGGAACAGTTGGAAGCGCATCTGAGCGAATTAAAGCGCGCTAATCCGGCACAGCCTATCGTGGTCAAGGGCGATGCGCATGCGCAATACCAGGTGGTGATGGAGGTGCTCGAAGTGCTGAAAAAAGTGGGCATCACCGACATCGGTCTGGTGACCAGTAAATTAAACAATTAAGCAAACCATGTCCGTACAACTAGAAGCTAAACCTTACGACACCATCAATGTCACGCCCATGCTGGATCTGGCCTATGTGTTACTGGTGATCTTTATCATCATGACCACCGCGTCCGTGCAGGGCTTGAAAATCGATTTGCCTAAACCCAGCAATAAACCCAGTACGGATCACAAGGAAGTGCGCATTGTGCAGATACAGCCTGATGGGAAACTGTTGTTGAACGGCGCGCCGCTGACGATTCAGGAGTTGGAGAGCCGTTTGACGGCGGCACACAATAAGGACAAAGATATGCCGCTGATAATCAAGGGCGATCCGCTGGCCTTTTACGATCAGGTGATCGCCATTGTCGATCTGGCTGCGCGTTTGAACATTGCCAATGTTGGTCTGGTCACAGCCAGAATGGGAACGTGAGATGAGTAAGTCCGGTCGGAAAACCCTGTTAATGGCGGGTGCAGGCATAGTTATTCTGGCTTTGATGGCTTGGGGGGTAATGAAACTGATTGGCAACAAGGATAAGCCGGCGAAAACTACTTCAAAGATTTCGCTGATTACGCCCCCGCCGCCTCCGCCGCCCCCGCCGAAAGTCGAGAAGAAACCTGATCCGCCTAAGGAAATCAAGGAGATGAAAACCGCGCCTGCCGAAGTTAAACAGGCGCCGCCTCAGCCTTCGCCGGAATTGAAGATGGAGGGGGCGGCAGGGGATGGCCCCAGTGCGTTTGCCGCAGGCCATGTCACGAGTGATGATGTCAGCAAATTGGGTCAGGGTAAAACAGCAGGCGAGGGATCCGGCATGTTTAACCCGTTTACCAATTATGCCAATTTGATCAAGGGCGACTTGCAGCGCTATCTGCGCAAGAACGATGAGTTGCGCACCAAGCACTACACGGTGGATATTTTACTGTGGGTAAATGCCCGTGGCGAAGTTAAAAAAGCTGAACTGATCGGCAGCACCGGGGATAAGGATACCGACAGCGCAATTAGCCGGGGCATCAGCAATCTACCGCGCTTTGAGCAGTCTCCGCCTGCCAGTATGCCGCAACCGATGCGCATGCGCATTGTCACAGGAACTTAACAAAGCGCTGCTATATTGTGCATATAACAGCAGCATGAAACGCGATGCATGCTCGGTGCAAAGCGCGTACTAATTTTTTCAGGAATGTGGAATATGAAGAGCAGGAAAATGAAACACGGCAAACGCAACACCACAATTTTTCTGGCAAGTGTGCTGCTAGGCAGTTCGCTGGCGGCGCATGCGGATGAGCGAGAAGATTTGGAAAAGGTTAGAGAGACGGTGTTGAGCCTGATCGATGCGCTGGTCAAGAACCATATTTTGCCGCGTGAAAAAGCCGATGCGCTGATGCGTGAGGCGCAATTGCGCGCCAATACCCGTCTGGCACAAGCTCCGGTACCTGATCTTAGTGCGGATGGCAAGAAGATCGTGCGTGTGCCGTATGTGCCTGAAGCGGTCAGAGTGCAGATGCACGACCAGATCAAGGCGGAAATCCTGGCGGAGACGCGCATGCAACAACCGGCAGGCTACGATCAGGATAACTGGTTGAGCCGTTTCAAGTTCGAAGGTGATGTGCGCCTGCGCGAGGATTTCATTCGACTAGGTGCGGGCAATACCCCGGCGACTACTTATGCTGCATATGCGGGTACTGAATCATTGACCCGTGTGTCGGATATTATCGGATCGACACCTTTTAATTATAATTATAACACCCAGCAGAACGTCGATCGCCTGCGCCTGCGGGCACGTCTTGGTGCGACCGTCAAGGTCGCAGACAATGTGACAGCAGGATTGACTATCGCTACCGGCAGCAGTACCGCAGGCCCTACTTCGACCAATCAGACGCTAGGACAAGGCAGCAGCGGCAGCCCGGGATTCTTCAATAAGGATGCGCTGGTGCTGGATCGTGCCTACATCAAGTATGAACCGCTGAGCTGGCTGAGTTTGAGCGGCGGGCGAATCCGCAACCCGTTTGTAGCTACCGATTTGGTTTGGGCGGATGATCTTAATTTTGACGGCGTGGCCATGACGGTCAAACCGCAGTTGAAAACCTTCATCGCTAACATGCCGGATACCTTCATCACGGCTGGCTGGTTCCCGCTGACTACCGGCGTGCCGAATCAGACCGCCAGCCGCAGTCTGTTTGCCTTGCAAGGCGGCGCCGACTGGCAGTTGGGCATGGCGGACAATCACGTCAAGCTGGCTGCCGGGCTGTATGATTATCACAATATTTCCGGACAAAGTCAGTCTGATACTAGTTACGCTAACTATTTGTCTGGTTCAAATCCTAGTTATCTTAGCTCGGCATACGGTTCGGCCTATGCGCAGCACGGTAACACGCTGTTCTGTATCAATGCGCCTACCGATAATACTAATTGCACCTGGGGACTGGCCTCGGCTTTTCGCGAACTGGATCTGACCGGCTCTGTCGATATAGCTCAGTTTGAACCGGTACATGTGGTGCTGAGCGGGGATTTCGTCAAGAACCTAGCCTTCAGTCGTGCTGACATGCAGGCTCGCACGGGTAATACGATTGGTACAATACTCGATGGAAAAGCCATCGGTTACATGGGGAAAATTCAGGTAGGTGCGCCTAAAATTGTTCAGCGCGGCGACTGGAATGCCTATTTTTCTTACCGTTATCTGGGTAGCGATGCGGTACTGGATGCCTTCACCAGTTCCGATTTTGGTCTGGGCGGCACTAATAGTCGCGGCACCGTGCTGGGTTTTAATTACGGGCTTGAGAAAAATACCTGGTTGAGCTTGCGCTGGATGTCGTCCGATCTGATTGATTCTATGGTGCCTTCAACGTCTGCTGTGTCGGTGCCGAGCAAATACTCTACCGACCTGATTCAACTGGATCTGAATGTGAGATTCTGAACATGGCTGGTTTGAAATTATGGAAATTTACGCCGCTTTTGATCCTGCTGCTGAGCGTGAATCCTGTTGCCGCCAAAGATAATGCTAAGGATAATTCCAAAGAGCAGGTCAAGCGTTTGCAGCAGAAACTCAATAATTTGGAGCAGGATAAGCAGCAGGCAGAGCAGCAGCTCAAGGACTCCACGGATCAAATCGAGCTGACTAAACACGCTGTAGAGGCGGCCAACCGCAAGGGATCGGCGCTCGGCAGGGAGTTGAAACTGGCGGATCGGGAAAAGGCGGATTTGACTGATAAACTGGCTAAGTCAGAGCAAAAACTGGCAGAGACAACAAAAGTCCTGCAAACCACGGCGGACGAGTTGCGTCAGTTGCAGCAGCTTAAAAGCGAGCTTGATAACAGTCTGATCAAGCGCACGCTGGACTTTGCCGCCTGTAGCGAGAAGAATCTGAAGCTGCATCAATTGGGCGAGGAGCTGAGTCAAAAGTATCAGGACAAGCGTTGTTTTGCCAGTGTGTTTAAAAGTGAGCCGTTGACACAAATTAACCTTGTCAAGGATGAAAACTCTCTTGAAGAATATCGCGATAAATTAGATGATCAATTGCTTGAACAAACGCCGGAGGAACGGGAGCAACTAGCCAGGCAGAAAGCGGAAACGATTAAACTTGCCGACGAAAGACTGGCAAGGCAGCAAGCCCGGAAATTAAAGGCGGAGCAGGAACATTCAGTCGTCGTCAAAACAGATCAGCAAAAGCAGATCGACCGCTTGACGCGCAAGGTCAGGGAGATGTTTGATGACTTTGAATGGTAAACGGCTGGCACAAAGTCAGGTAGTGCTGACAGGCGGCTGTACGGGATGTCCGCATGCTGTTTGAAGTGCGTACCTTATCTGCCGCTCATGTCATGCAAAGACATTCCGTTGAGGCGCGAGATGAAAACGAGGCCAGGCGACAGATCGAAGCTAGCGGTTTGTGCGTCGCAGCGATCGCGCCGCTCAAGGCCGGTGTACGTGCCGGTAGCGCACGAGCAGGAGGCGCAAAGGCCTTGCCGTTGGTGTTGTTCAATCAGGAACTTCTGGCCTTAATCAAAGCTGGCTTGAGCATCACCGAAGCACTGGAAGCGCTGCTTGAAAAGGAAGCGAATCAGTCCACACATTCGATACTGGAGCGACTGCTGTCGGGTTTGCGCGAAGGGCGGCGCTTTTCCGGCGTGCTGGCTGAACAAGCCGATATTTTCCCTGCTCTGTATGTGGGGATGGTCAAGGCGGCAGAGGGCACTTCAGATTTGCCCCGGGCGCTTGCGCGTTTCATCGAGTATCGACAACAGATAGACGTGGTACGCAATAAGATTGTTAGTTCGGCCATTTATCCGATGATTCTACTTGCTGTAGGCGGCCTGGTCAGTTTCTTCCTGATTGTGTTTGTGGTGCCGCGCTTTGCTGATGTTTACAAGGGCGCGGGCCACGAATTGCCCTGGATGTCGCAAATGCTGTTGAACTGGGGGCTATTTTTTTCTGCGCATATGCTGCCGCTGCTGATATGGATAGCGCTGTTGCTGGCAGGTTTAGTCGTGGGTCTGCGTCGATTGTTCAACGGCACCGGCATCACCCGCCTGATCGTCCATTTGCCTGGTATCGGCGAGCAGGCGCGCATCTATGAATTATCGCGCCTGTACCTGACGCTTGGGATGCTCAATGAAGGTGGAATTCCGATTGTGTCTGCGATGAAAATGGTTGACGGCATGGTATCCGACCTGGTTCGGGCGGGATTGCGCAATACCATCAGCAGAGTGGAATCGGGAACTCCGTTATCGACGGCTTTTGAAGCTAATCAACTGACTACGCCGATTTCGCTGCGCCTGCTGCGGGTAGGCGAGCGCACCGGTGAGATGGGTGCCATGCTATCGCAGTCTGCGGCCTTCTATGATGGCGAAACCAATCGCTGGATTGATCGTTTCACTCGAACCCTGGAACCTGTGTTGATGGCGACCATAGGCGGGGTGGTCGGTTTTATTATCGTTTTGTTGTATATGCCCATTTTTGATCTTGCCGGGAGTATCTCTTGAATAAAGCATTGTTACAACCGGTGAATGCACCCTTGTTGCAGCCGGCGCTGTTGTCGCGTGCGCGGACGCTCGCCACGCACTCACAAAGAACGGTCATCGCAGAGCTGGAAGTTTTAACAGCACTGGATGCGCGTCAGTTACTGCCGTTGGTGGCCGCCGTATTTGCACTGGACGTCATTGAAACCGCCGATATGTTGCGCTACCTGCCAGCCTTCGATTTGCTGCCGCTGTCAAAAGCCATGCAACGCCATTGTTTGCTGCTGCGTGCTGATGACGGCGAATTGCTGGGCATCATCGCTGATCCTTTTGATGCCGATTTGCAAATCTGGCTGGCAGTTCAGGCCGGTGGCGACTTACGCTGCCAGCTGGCGTTGCAATCGGATATTCAGGCTTGTTTGTCGAAGCAGGAAGCTTCGGTACGGGCGATGGATGATTTGCAGATCGACGCGGGGGAGGCGCATCGGGATGGTAAATCTGCCACCGTACTGTCTTTTGCCCTGCTGGGAGATACGGTCAGTCCCGCCGTTAAGCTGGTCAATTCAACGCTGTATGATGCGCTGAAGGCGGGTGCTTCGGATATTCATCTGGAAAGTACTGCTGCGGGTCTGGCAGTCAAGTACCGCGTGGATGGGATGCTCGATCATGCGGCGAGCATGAACGGTATTGAGGCGGCTGAGCAGGTAATCTCCCGTCTTAAAGTGCTGGCGGAACTGGATATATCTGAACGCCGCGTGCCTCAGGATGGCAGTTTCCGCGTCGAGGCGGGCGGGCGTGAGATTGATCTGCGGGTCTCCATCATGCCCAGTATTCACGGCGAGGATGCCGTAATTCGCATACTGGATAAGCGCGCCATGATTGAAGCCTATGGTTCGCTGACTCTTGAGGCGCTGGGCTTTGATGCGGCGTCGCTGGTCTCCTTGCGTACCCTGGTCGAAGAACCGTATGGCATGTTGCTGGTGACAGGTCCGACAGGCTCCGGTAAAACTACTACTTTGTATGCCGCCTTGACAGAAATCCATACCGGACGGGAAAAAATTATCACCATCGAGGATCCGGTTGAATATCAGTTGCCCGGTATTTTACAGATTCCAGTGAATGAAAAAAAGGGTCTGACCTTTGCCAAAGGTTTGCGCTCGATCTTGCGGCATGATCCGGACAAGATCATGGTGGGTGAGATTCGCGACCGGGAAACGGCAGAAATCGCAGTGCAATCCGCGCTAACCGGACACATGGTTTTAACCACGGTACATGCCAACAATGTATTTGATGTATTTGGCCGCTTTACTCATATGGGGATTGATCCTTATGCGTTTGTCTCCGCCTTGAACGGCATTTGGGCGCAACGACTGGTTCGCACCAATTGTCCGCATTGCAGCGTGCCGTATACCCCGACTGCCGAGGAACTGCTGCGCGCGCGTATGACGCAAGAGGATCTGTCAGGTTTTAACTGTCGTCAGGGCTCAGGCTGCGGCGATTGTCGCGGCACGGGTTACAAGGGTCGGCGTTCAGTGGCGGAAATTCTGGTGATGAATGATGAGCTGCGCGAACTGATTATCGACAAGAGTCCGATACGCCTGATTAAAGACGCTGCAAGACGCAACGGCACACGCAGTTTGCGTGAAGTGGCGCTGGAGTTGGTCAGGCAGGGCGAGACTACGCTTGCGGAAATTACCCGCGTAACCCTGCAAGCGTGAGTCCGGGGTGAATTGTATTATTGAGACGCCCGGTAATGAAGTTGTCATATTTCCTTGCTATCATAAAAAATTACTATCAAATGCTGCTTTGAAGCCTTTAACTCTGTTGCTGTTTGCACTGCTCTGCGTGCCGCAAGCTCACGCCGCACCCGCAGTTCCACGTCAGAGTAGAGATATGGGAGAGGCCGGTGACGGACTGTTAGGCATGGTGGTAAATCAGACCCTGTCTGTTAATGGATATGAGTTTTACCGAATATTTTATTTGTTATGGTCGGAAAAAGCCGATTCGCTCAACTATTCTCTGAACGTCCAGGAACGTCTGTCGAAACGCTATGGTAATCAGGTGACGGTGTCTCTGGGGCAGAAAGTTGTCTTTACCGGGGCGCTGCCGCAAAAATATGATCAGTTGAAGTCGCTGGCCGAAAAAGCGGCGACCGAGGCGCAGGCCAACCTGGTGCTGCTGCTGATCATGCCCGGGATGGATATCGACATTGGCAGCGATCAAGTTTAGGGCATTTCACAGGATCACATGAAGTTTATCAGGAAATGAATATGAGTATTGCTTGTCGAATCGGCGCGGGTTTGTTCGTGCTGTTGAATTTATCCCAGGTTATGGCCACGGAAATGATCTACACCCCCATCAACCCCTCTTTTGGCGGTAATCCATCCAACGGGCCCAATCTGCTGGCGGTGGCCAATGCTCAGAATGACACCAAAGCGCCTGTGCTGACGCCGGTACAGCAGTTCAATGCCGCCCTGCAACAATCAATTTTGAATCATATCTTGAGTCAGGCGGTCAGCGTGATGTTTCCCTCTAACGGCGGGATTACTTCTTCGTCGCCACCGATTACCACGGGTGGCTTTACCATCAGTTTCGGTTCAATACCGGGTGATACAACGGGTAAGGGTGTGTTGATTACGACGACCGATAATACCACCGGTGCGGTATCCACTTTTACCGTGCAGTCTGGATTGTGATGAAAACGAAAGTCGGAGTGAATCGGGTAATGCGTAACTATCTGTTGTTGTTGGCTATTGTCTCCCTGAGTGCCTGTAATACGGTGCCGCCTTCTACCGTCAAGGAAAATGCCAGATTGACGCCAGCGACCCGGTTTACCCGCGCGTTGACTCAGTTGCCGGAACCCAAGGTCAAAATTGCCGTGGCAGTATATGGCTTGCGCGATCAGACCGGTCAATACAAACCCTCCCCGGACAGTCCGTATTCGACCGAGGTAACCCAGGGAGCTGCGACTCTATTGATCAACGCCTTGCGCGATTCCGGCTGGTATTTGCCGGTGGAACGGGAAGGTTTGCAAAATTTGCTCACTGAACGACGCATTGTGCGCGCCATTGAATCACCTATGGACAAAGGCAAACCGGTGATCAATCTGCCTAACCTGATGCCTGCCAGTCTGATTATCGAGGGTGGCATCATAGGTTATGAATCCAATGTACGTACCGGCGGCAAGGGCGCTAACTTTCTTGGCGTTGGCAGCAGTACCCAGTATCATGTCGATCAGGTGACAGCATCGTTGCGCAGCATCGACATTCGTACCGGACAGGTGCTCAATACGGTGTCGGTGACCAAAACCATTTATTCCTATCAGTTCAGCGCGAATGTATACCGCTATGTTAATTATCAGTCGTTGCTACAGGCGGAAACCGGATACACCACCAATGAGCCTCAGCAACTTGCGGTGAAGGAAGCGCTGGAATCGGCGGTGGTGCATCTGACGGTAGCCGGTGTGCATGATCGTTATCTTGAGCTCAGGAATGAACAGGACTGGAGCAATCCTGTGATTCAGGCTACGCTAAGAGCGAATCAAGCGAATATGTCCGGGGATGAAACTGATGATGGCGAAACGATCCCTATGCTGGCGATGACTGCCGACTATCAACCGCAGATGGTGGTGCCGCTGGTCTCGAATACGGAGATGCCTGCTGCAAAAGTAATTCCGGATGCGCCGGTTAAGCCAGCGCTCATACCGCTTGCATCACCTGTTGTTGTGCCGGCACCTGTTGCCCCGCTGCCTGTTGCTGCTGTGAGCGTAGCAAATGTTCCAGCTGTGGCGATTAAGCCGAATGCAGCCAAGCCGCTCAAAGCGGTCAAAGCAGATAAGCCGGCGATTAAAGCGCCAGTGGATCCCGCCGCAGGCGTAAAATCCTTTTTAGCGGATCGCGTGACGCTTCAAGCGGCTTCATCAGTTCAGGCGATGCCACCAACTGCCGCAGAGAAAGTCATTGCAGCACCTGCTAAGGCTTTGCCAATTCATGATATTAAGGCGGTGCATGCCACTAATTCTTCCGCATCGGATGATATATTCAACTCTTATTGGGGGCACAAATGAAAATTCTGAAATTGCCGCTGCTCGGCCTGATTTTACTGACAGGGTTCACGGGTAATGTGTATGCGCTGGATATTGCGCTGGAAATGATAAGTTTGCGCGCTGATTTCACCGCGCCGGAACTTACGGCTAACGTTGCGCTGATTAGCCAGGACGGCAATGGCAACGTGGCAATGATTGACCAGACAAATAATGCCAGCAGTTCGGGAAATTATTCTGAAATCGACCAGAGCGGACAATCCAATCAGGCCAGCATCACCCAGAGCGATGGCGGAAATCGTGCCCGGATAGATCAGAGCGGCAGCTTTAATAGCTTCACTGCCACGCAGTCCGGTGGCGGTAATACGTTCAATGTCGTTCAGTCGGGTAGTCGTAATTCCATGGTACTGACCCAGCAAGGAGCAGGTAATCAGATTGATCTGGCGCAAAACGGAGATGGCAATCTTTTTACGGCATTGCAAAATGGTAATAACAATTCTCTGCTCTCGACCAACGGCGCCAGTTCGCTTTCCGGATCGGTTATTGAAACAGGCAATAACAATTCTGTGACGCTGCAAACTACACAAAGCAATATCCTGAGCAATAAGGTCTCAGTGTCAGTAAGCGGCGATACGATCATAACCGTGCAGTAAAACGCGGTTTTTCCGGTACGTCGCCGGTCTGGTATTTTACTGACGGTACGGGCATCGCTATGGCAAAACCGGTATTACATTAAATCGAGTGCCGCACTACGCAAAAAGTGCCGGAAGATAACCTGCGCGCAAACCCCTGCGGTTTGTCGCAACAGTTTAAATATCATCGTAAGTTCAGCAGGCTCTTAGCATCAAATAGCAGCTTTAATCATTTGTTCATATATCCTTAATAATTTCGCAATGTGTAAATCTTAAGCTGTTCATATTTACCCGACAGGAGATACGATCATGCTAGACCTGATTCCACAACCCGCAGCAAATCCCATCCGCCGCCTAAGCTGTGATCTGGCAAAAACCCACGCAGAAATGGAAGAGGCGCAGCGTATACGCTTTCGCGTGTTCGGCGAGGAAATGGGCGCGAAGCTGCCCAGCGCAGCAACCGGCCTTGATATTGATCGTTTTGACATGTTTTGCGATCACCTGCTGGTACGCGATCATGCAGACAACAAGGTTGTCGGCACTTACCGCATTCTGCCGCCTGAACAGGCGCGCATCGCAGGCGGCTATTATTCAGAAACTGAATTTGATCTGTCCAACCTTGCCCATTTGCGTGACAGTATGGCCGAAGTCGGACGCTCCTGTGTCGATGCCAATTATCGCGATGGCGCAACCATCACGCAATTATGGACCGGTCTGGCAGACTACATCACAAAAAACCGCCATGAATATTTAATCGGCTGCGCCAGTATGAGCATGGCGGATGGCGGACATTACGCCGCCAGTGTCTTTAAAAAGATTTATAAACTGCACGCGGCACCGGCTGAATTTAATGTGATCCCGCATAACCGGCTGCCGCTGGAATCGCTGAACAACGATCTGGACGTCATTATCCCGCCGTTAATCAAGGGGTATCTGCGCATGGGGGCGTATGTCGCCGGTGAGCCGGCCTGGGATCCCGAATTCAATTGTGCAGATCTATTCATACTGTTGCCTATGTCTCGTATGACGGCGCGATTTGCCAAACACTTCCTGCGTCAGGCAACAGCCTCCTAATTGCTCAACGTCGTCAATACACGCCGTGTGCGCGCGTGTTGACGCGGAGCTGCCGTTTACATAGTACATACATTTGGAGTTTTATCATGGAAAGCCCTTACAAAGGTAAGACCGGCTTGCGTCGTTTATTCAATGCCTTTGGCTACTCGCTGGCCGGATTTCGCGCCGCTTACAAGCATGAAGATGCGTTTCGTCAGGAAGCGTTACTCGCAGTCATTCTTATTCCGCTTGCAATCTGGCTGCCCGTAGATTTGACGGGTAAGGCGCTGATGATAGGTAGCGTGCTGCTGGTAATCATCGTCGAACTACTTAATTCGGCCATCGAAGCCACGGTAGATCGTATTTCGCTGGACAGCCACGATTTGGCTAAGCGCGCCAAGGATATTGGCAGTGCAGCCGTATTGGTCAGCCTGATTAACACCATGGTCATTTGGGTACTGGTGCTACTGGCAATCCGGTATTGATAAAAAAATCATTCCCTGAGTAATGAGGATGTGTACGTGAATGTTGCAAAAAAGTGTAGGGTAGCCCTGAAAATTGCGCTGGTGACTGAAACTTATCCGCCAGAGGTCAATGGTGTTGCCATTACTCTGGGACGCATGGTGCTGGGCGTGTGTCAGCGCGGACATGAGATACAGTTGATAAGACCCCGACAGCATAAGCTGGATGCCGCTGTTAATCAGCAAAACTATCGTGAGACACTGGTTGCGGGCATGCCTATCCCGGGTTACTCGGGACTCAAATCAGGGTTGCCTGCAAAAGGCTTTTTGCTGCGTTTATGGCAAAGCCAGCGCCCGGATGTCGTTCATATCGTGACCGAAGGCCCATTAGGTTGGTCGGCGCTGTCTGCCGCCCGAGACTTGGAAATCCCAGTCATCGCAGATTTTCGCACTAATTTCCACAGTTACACCCAGCATTACGGAATAGGTTTGTTGAACAGGCCGATCGCCGCCTACCTTCGTCATTTTCACAATAAGGCAACTTGCACCTTGGTACCTACTGCCGAGTTACAAGTACAACTCGAACAGCAAGGTTACCGGAATGTCCGGGTGGTTTCACGCGGCGTGGACACCAAGCTATTTAATCCGGCCAGACGAAGCAGCGCCTTGCGTGCCAGTTGGGGTGCCGATAGCAGTGCACCTGTTGTGATACTAGTCAGTCGCATCGCAGCCGAAAAGAATCTGCTAGTTGCCATCAAGGCTTTTGAGCAAATGCGCAGCGTGAATCCGCAAGCCAAAATGGTATTGGTAGGAGATGGTCCTGCGCGTGCCAAGTTGCAAAAACAGCATCCCGACATTCTGTTTGCCGGTATGCAAACGGGGGTTGCGCTCGCTGAGCATTACGCCTCCGGTGATATTTTTATCTACCCGAGTCTGACGGAGACCTACGGCAATGTCACCATCGAGGCAATGGCCAGCGGTCTGGCTACCATTGCTTACGATTACGCTGCCGCGCGCCAACATATCACCCATGAGTCTAACGGTTTGCTGGCACCGTTGGGCGATACGCAGGCATTTATCAGACAAGCCGCTATGCTCATCGCCGATACGCCCAGGGTACAGCGCTTACGCGATGCTGCGTGTGCGAGCGTGCAAAATTTGAGCTGGGATCACATCACGGAGAAAATAGAAACCGTTTTGTTTGAAATTGCAAGTAAAGCCGGGCGTTAAAGCTGTAACACACATCCGGCCATAGTGAATGCTGGATATTAACAGGCGGTTACATCAATACGAACCGTCACCGTTCAGGTAATTTAGTAACATTACCGCCTGGAGCGTTTCCGGGCGATCTTCAGGTGAGAAAAGTGGCGTTGTTTACACTCACGCTATCTCACAACTGCCGCGGATCACAAAATTAGTTCGTTCTTGGACGACTGGCCGATACGCGCACGCTAACGGCTGCTTTTAAATCAGATTTACCTCAATGATTAAGCTGGTAATTCGACTTAGTCAATCTCGTTTAAGAATAATCAATTCATATTCATCCCGACAGCTTG
>Ga0364922_10645_pt1 | contig 13691 bp, 14 predicted proteins | sample ExccelJu500001D4_2_FD_206955 | JGI IMG/M metagenome (GOLD analysis project Ga0364922, IMG submission 206955) | Enriched cells from Trout Bog Lake Hypolimnion, Wisconsin, USA - BchlTB.June20.5000.01.D4 | ecosystem: Environmental > Aquatic > Freshwater > Lake > Hypolimnion/Profundal zone | place...
TCGTGCAGAAAGCCGTCGGCGGCATCCAAACCGAGCACATCACCACCGGCGGCCAGCTTGGCAAACCCTCCAGCGCCCGCCGCCGCGTGTATGAGCGGCTGAAAGACCACGCCGCCAACGTCAAAGACAGCCTGTTCGACATCAAGCCGCTCCATGTGGCGATTGATGAGATTTACGAGGCTCCGCTGACCGAGGCCGCGCGCGACCTGCTCAATCGCGAAATGCGCACGGGCATCAATGACGAAAAACTCGTCGCCCTCGTCCTCTCGCTCCAGGAGGAAGACCGATTGTGCGTGCCCAAAGACGATGTCGAGGCCCGCGAACCCAAAATTATTTGTTCCCTCGGTATCCGTCGGGAAACCTGAACCATGCATCTGATCTATTTCGATGAATCCGGACAGACGGGTAACAACCTGAATGATGCCTCGCAGCCCATTTTCGTCCTCGCGGCGCTCGTCGTGCCCGAGTCGGCGTGGCTGCCCGTTGAAAAGGATCTCCTGGCCGCCGTCGAAAAATATTTTCCCCCGCCGCGCCCCGGCCGCTTTGAAATTCACGCCACCGCATTACGCAACGGCGAAGGCTATTTTCGCCAGTTCCCTGTCGCCCACCGGCTGGCTTTCCGGGATGAATGTTTGCAGATCGCGCGCAAAAATAGGCTCAAGCTGATCTACCGGGCCATTGCGAAACGACGGTTTCAACAATGGGTGCAAGCCACTTTTGGCGCGGGCGTCCTGATCAATCCTCACGTCTTCGCCTTCCCCCTGGTGGCTCGCGTGGTGGATGAATATCTCAAGTCGCTTCCCGCCGCGCCGCTTGGCATCTTCATCGCCGACGAAAATAGGGAAATCATTGGCGATGTGGAAAAAACCATCCGCCTGCTCCGGGGAAAAGAAGGGTCCTTGAAACTGGGACAAATCATCGAAAAAGGATTCTTCATTGATTCCACCACCAGCTTGGTCCTCCAACTGTGCGACCTCTGCGCCTACACCGTCCGTAAACGTGAGGAAATCAAGGCGGGCGCGCCCCCCAAGCCGATTGACCAGCGTGGCATCGAGTTGGTTGAGCCCATTATCCACGTGGGCGATGAGGCGTTTCAAGACACGATGGACTGGATGATTTCCCTGCAAAAAAAAGGAGCGGCCAGGGGATAATCCCGGGTCGGTAAGAGACCGGCCACACTGGTCGCTGCCAAACAATATGAACCTGAATCAAAAAATTGCAATCCAGAAAATGGCGGCACCACAGCCCTGTATGGCTGATTCACGAATGCGACAATGCTGTGGAATAGCGGGTGGTTACGAGTGAAAAGGCCTTTTGCGACTGTTTGGCAGCCATGCAGTCAAAAAAGCCGCTCAGCGTGGCTTTGCGCGGGTGGCGACATTTTTTAATCCAGGAAACCGCGACACTGACGACCGCTCGCCGGATCATGGCCAGGTTCAACGCCGAGGTGGGATGGCGGACCCGGCTGCGGTCTTCGCCAGCAATGACATCCAGGCGCAGATGCAGGCCGGTTTCGATGCCCCAGTAAGCCCGGTCGGCGTGGAGCATGGCGGAGGGGCTCAGAGCCGCGCGGGGTAGGGAGGAAAGCAGGTACTCGGTTTCGATGCCCGTGGCGGGCTGCTTGGGCGAGTCGAAGCAGCGGGTCAACCGGGCCGCCTGTTCGACGAAGGGGAAGCCGACGGCTGCGGCGGTGGTGTCAAAGGGGATGAGGCAGCGCGCTTCCAAACGGCCCCGGTTGCGTTCGCAGGTTTGCACGGCCTCCGTTTTCAGTTGAGGGGGAAAAGGCGTGCGACAGACCTTGGTAGAGTTGTTGCACGTTTTTAACGACGCCTTTTTGATTGCCTTTGACGGTGAAGAGATAATCGGCTCCGCGCTCCTGGACGATGATGCGCGCTGTTTCGGTTTGGGTGTTCAGGGCATCGGCGGTGACCAGGGAGCCTTCGATGTCGGCGCGGCGCAGCAGTTCCTGGATGGCGGGAATCTCGTTGGAGCCTGCCGCCACAGCCTCCGAACCCAGCCAACGTCCTTCCCCAACCGAGTAGGCACTGGCAATCTTCTGGCCCTGGCTGTTGAGCAATTCCTTGCCATCCACCGCCACCCGATCTCCCGTCGGGTCGCGCTTGCCCAGCACGTGGTCCTGCCAGTCGAGCAAGGCTTTTTCAAGCTGCCGCGGCTGGACCTGACTGAGCATGCGAAAGAAGGAGGACTCGCCCGGCGGCCGGTAACGGCGACGCCGGACGGATGGGGCGCGGGGAAAATGCAGTGCTTCCATTTGATCGACGGTCAGGTCGGCGGCAAAGGCCGCCAGATCCCGCTGGCCCAGACACACCTTGCAGAGCAGGGCGCATACGGTCACCGTAACCAAGCTACTCAAGGCGAAGTCGGGTTTGCGCGTGCGCCAGTCCGCCAGCCCTTCAAAAAACAGACACATCCGCTGCAGTTCCGCAGGGCTTTGCGTGCATTCGGGCGGATGGCTTGACACTCGGTTGCGCAAGGCTTCTGGGGTGTTGCGCCCGCGCAGCACTGTGCGCGCGCCCGGGCGAAGTTCCCGCACCCAGAGTTGTTTGGGCCGATGATGCGCTTGATAGAAATCCTGCCGGTTGCGTCGGTAACCTTGCGTCTGGCCCAACAAGGTCCAGCCACTGGCCTTGTAGCAGGTGCCCCGAAACTGGCTATCGACGAAACTCTCCACCACCAAAATCGGATGCCCGTAGCGCTGAACCCAATCCTGGCTCAGCCGTTCCAAACACAGTTTCATCAACCGGCTGGCCAAATTAGGGGCGTGCCATTCGGCTAAAATCAGAAACCGGTTGTGGTTGGCGATCAGCCCCAACCGGCGCTGCTTTTGCGGACCCGTCCACCCGATCCATTCTTCGCGGAACTTCAACCGGTAGGCGCCCGCGCTCCAGGTCATCAACGCCACCCACTGACCTTGATACTCCGCCACATACCGCAACCGTTCGCCGACGACGGGGGTGTTGCCCAGGTAATGCTGCTGGGACATTAGGGCTTCAAAGCGTTCCCGCTCCTGGGGTTGGAGCAGCCGCAGCTGTACGCCCGCCAAAAGGGCCTGTTCATTCTCGGTGATGACCGGTCGTATTTTCAGTTTCACGCCAGCAAAGCTAAAAACAGTGCCGGCATTTGTCCAGCACTATTTCATTTTCTTCGCCTTTACCGGGGATTTCTGAGTTCGTGAATCAGCCATAACAGCCCTGTCCTGCTACCTCCACAATTCAATCGCCAATCGGAAATCATATATCGTAAATCACCATGCCTCTGGATTTCCAACGCGCCCGCCCACTGCTCCAAAGCGGCAATCTCACCAAGTTGTTCGTCGAAGAACTCGGCTGGGAGCCCAGCCACCAGAAACTCACGCTTCGCGCCGGCGAGACGGACTATGCGTTCAGCGCCATCGCCGAAAAGCGCGGTTTCACCGCATGGTCATGCGCGTGTCCCGATGGCAAGCTGCCCGACCACACCACGCGGTTGAAACTGGATCGTGCCCTGACGCAGACCAGTTTCGAGCACCTCATCGTTTTCCCGACCCATGACGGCGCGACGCAGTCATGGATGTGGGTGCGGCGCGAACAAGGTAAGCCACTCGCCGCCCGCACGCACGAGTTCAACCGCTCCCAGCCCGGCGATTCACTGCTCCAGAAGCTCCAGCACCTCTACATCTCCCTCGAAGACGAGGAACGGGGCGATGTTCATACCCTCACGCTTTCCGCCGGCGCCCGCGCCGCGTTCGACATCGAAAAGGTGACCAAGGCATTCTACCGCGACTTCGACACGCACCGGAAGGCGCTTCTCAAATTCATTGCTGGCATCGGGGAGGTGGCCGACCGCGAATGGTATGCGTCCGTCATGCTCAACCGGCTGATGTTCGTCTATTTCATCCAGCGCAAGGGCTTCCTCGATGGTGACCCCGATTACCTCCGCAACCGGCTGGACCGCTGCCAGAAGGAACAGGGGAAAAACAAGTTTTACACGTTCTATCGCTATTTCTTGCTCCGGCTTTTCCATGAAGGCTTCGGCAAACGCCGCAAAGACCGCGCGCCCGACCTGGAAAAATTGATCGGCAACATCCCGTATTTGAACGGCGGCCTCTTCGACATTCACGAATTGGAACGGCCCGAACGCTATGGCCAGGATATCCAGATAGACGACCAGGCATTCGAGCGCGTCTTCGATTACTTTGACCAATACCAGTGGCACCTGGACGAACGGCCGTTGCGGGATGACAACGAAATCAATCCCGATGTCCTCGGCTACATCTTCGAGAAATACATCAACCAGAAACAGATGGGGGCGTATTACACGAAGGAGGACATCACCGAATACATCAGCAAAAGCACGGTCATCCCATTCCTGTTCGACGCCGCCAAAAAGAAATGCGCCATCGCCTTCGACTCATGTGGCAGCCGACGTGAGGAGGCTCCATCTAAATCGGAAACCCAGTCAGGTCAGAGCCTCGTCACCTCGGCTGCTACGCCAACGATTTGGGATCTCCTCCGCGAAAATCCCGACCGCTACATCTACCCTGCCGTGCGGCATGGCGTGGAGAAAAAACTCCCGACCGAAATCGCCGTCGGCCTCGACCTCACCAAACCCGACCTGATTGAACGCCGCAAGGCGTGGAACAAACCCGCCCCCAACGAATATGCCTTGCCCACCGAAACGTGGCGCGAAGTCATCGCCCGTCGCCAGCGTTGCGAGGAAGTCAGGAAAAAACTTGCCGCCGGTGAAGTCAGCGCGGTCAATGACTTCATCACGCTGAATCTTGATCTCCGCCAGTTCGCGCAGGACGTCATCCAGAATTGCGAAGGGCCGGATTTGCTCATGGCCTTCTGGCAGGCCATCACCAGCATCACGGTGCTCGATCCGACCGGCGGTTCGGGTGCGTTCATTTTTGCCGCGCTCAACATCCTTGAGCCGCTGTATGAAGCCTGTCTGGACCGGATGAACGCATTCCTGGCGGAGTGGAACGGCGGCAATGTCCCTCGCCCGCAGGAGCGGGAGAGGGTGGCCGAAGGCCGGGTGAGGGATGATGGGGGAAAACCAATTCATGCTGGCGAGGGTCGTCCGGGAGAAAACAAATCAGGCGGAGCGGTCGGTGGCAAGACAGCCTACCCAAATTACACGAAGAAATTCACCGAAGTGCTCGCCCGCGTGGATGCCCATCCCAACCGGCGCTACTTCGTCCTAAAATCCGTCATCATCAATAACCTCTATGCCGTGGACATCATGGAAGAGGCGGTGGAAATCTGCAAACTGCGCCTGTTTCTCAAGCTCGCCGCCCAGGTCGAGCCTCGTGCTGACAAGGACAATCTCGGCATCGAACCCCTGCCGGATATTGATTTCAACATCCGAGCCGGAAACACGCTCGTCGGCTACGCCACCAAGGCGGAAGTGCAACGGTGCATGAAGGAGCTCGGCGGCGGCCAGATGAAGCTGATGGACGAAGCCGATCTTGGCAATTTCGCGCGCTTCAATACTCGTTGTGCCGATGTCGAACAGTCGTTCAGCAAATTCCGGCAACTCCAGACCGAGGGCGACGGTTCCGTGCCCCACGGCGACAAACAGGAACTCCAGAAACGACTCAAGGCGCTGGAAGACGAATTGAACCGCCACCTTGCCAGCGAATATGGAATAAAGGTTAGCGACAAAGCGGCGCTCGCCAATTGGGTCAAATCACATCAACCGTTTCACTGGTTCATCCAATTCTATGGCATTATCACCGGCGGCGGTTTCGATGTCATCATTGGCAATCCACCGTATGTCGAACTCAATGCACTCCATGATTACAAAATTCGGGGTTATGCCTGTGAGGACAGCGGCAACCTTTATGCCTTAATTATGGAGCGGTGTGCAACGCTAGGGTGCAAAGAGGCTTACCAAGGGTATATCGTGCCTGTTTCTTCCGTTTCAACAGACCGTTACCAAACCCTCCAAAACTTGATCGTCAAGCGCGAATCCCATTATAGCTCCTATGACGACCGCCCGTCACGACTCTTTGATGGATTGGAGCATATCAGACTTACCATTCACGTTATGGGCCGCCACGCAAGTGCCCCACGGTTATTCTCCACACGCTACAATAAATGGATGGCAGATGAACGACCCACACTATTCAGCAAACTCTCATTTACCAATTCCATGCCAGCACTGGTGGAAGGCACGCTACCAAAACTCTGCTCAAAAGTAGAACAGGGAATCGTCGATAAACTGGCGGCTCAGCGGCGGAAACTTAGTCTGTTTTACACGGCAGGGGCGACCCATAGAATCTTTTACTCACGAAAGGTTGGCTATTTTCTCCAAGTTCTTGATTTTGAGCCACGTGTGCTCGACGGTGATGGAAAGCGGCGTCCTCCATCGGAGTTCAAAGAATTGCGGTTCGACAGTGACAACCAAGCAAAAATTGCGTTATGTTGTTTGAACTCCAACTTGTTCTACTGGTTTGTTACTGTTTTCTCAGATTGTCGTCACGTCAACAAACGTGAGGTTGATGCGTTTCCGATCAATCTTCTCGCGCTTAGCGATAGCCCCCAAAAGAAGCCACTTCTCAGATTGGCAACTGCGTTGATGGAGGACTTAAAAAGGCACTCAGAAAACCGCACGATGCGATTCAAACACGACACGCTGACGGTGCAGTGTATTTACCCAAAAGCTAGCAAACCCATCATTGATGAAATTGACACGGTACTCGCGGAGCACTACGGCTTCACGCCGGAGGAATTGGATTTCATCATCAACTACGACATCAAATACCGCCTCGGCCGCGACACCGATGAAGAGGCAGAATAAAATTATGAGCGAGCCACTACCCGCCCCCGCTGCCAGCAACACCTTCGAGCGCATCAAACACGTCACCGCCGCCGGTGCGGATTTCTGGTCGGCCCGCGAACTCGCCCGCGTGCTGGATTATTCCGAGTTTCGCCATTTCCTGCCGGTGATTGCCAAGGCGCGGGAAGCGTGTTTGAACAGCGCCCATCGCGTCGCCGACCATTTCGAGCAAATCCTCGAAATGGTCACCATCGGCTCCGGCGCCCAGCGTCCGGTTGAGGACTGGAAACTGTCCCGCTACGCCTGCTATCTCGTCATTCAAAACGCCGATCCCAGCAAGCCGCTCGTTGCGCTGGGGCAAAGTTATTTCGCTGTCCAGACGCGCCGGCAGGAGCTGGCCAACGCGGAACCGTTGCAGGAAAACCAGAAGCGGCTGTTGTTGCGCGCCGAGATGAAAACGCGCAACAAAAAGCTGGCGGGCGTCGCCAAACAATCGGGCGTGGTGCAGCCGCTGGATTATGCCATCTTCATGGATCACGGGTATCGCGGGCTTTACGGCGGGTTTCCTCATCAACTACGACATCAAATGCCGCCTCGGCCGCGACCCGGAGGAAACCGAATGAAAACGCCCCGGCCAATTCGGCCAGCAGCCAGGGGCGGCGGTTCCCAGCGCCGTCGGCGCGACATCTTTGTAGCGCATCAGGCAATCAGGGTTTTGGCTCCGTCCGGAGCGGCATATTTCGCCCCGGACGGGGCTGGCGGCCTTTGGTTTGCCGCAGGCTACCACGATGTCGCGCCGACGGCGCTCGCCCAACCCGCTTTCGACGATAATGAGTGATTCACTGCGCGCCCCCGCTGCCAGCAACACTTTCGAGCGCATCCAGCGCGTCAACCAGGCCGGGGCGGAGTTTTGGTCCGCCCGCGAACTCGCCCGCGTGCTGGTATATCGTGAATTCCGCAATTTCGCCCTTCAGACACGCCGGCAGGAAGTGGCCGACACGGAAGCGTTGCAGGCGAACCAGAAGACCGGCGGGTGGAAAGCACACGCAGTCGAATACGTCAAAAATCCATCCCAAATGAACATCCCATTCCGTCGCGAGGCCATTGGTGCATAATGAAGACCGGAGCAGCAACCATCTCGCGTGAACATTCCCGCTATCCCGCGCTATTGCTTCAGCGCTTGCGCGTGGACGCCCCGCCGGAATTGTCCGCGCTCGGCAACCTCGACCTGCTCGCCCTGCCCAAAACCGCGCTGTTCTGCTCCGCCCGCTGCCCCGGCAATGTCATCCTCCCCACTTATGATCAAGCCGCCAAGTGGCGCGATGCCGGGCGCTGTGTCATCAGCGGCTTCCATTCGCCGGTGGAAAGGGAATGCCTGCAAATCCTGCTGCGCGGCGATACGCCGGTCATTCTCTGCCCCGCCCGGGGAATGCTGGAGCGCCTGCCCGCCCAATGGGCAATTGCGACCGCCGGCGGCAGGATGTTGCTCCTCTCCTGTTTCCCGGACACGGCCCGCCGCGTCACCACCGAACTCGCCGCCCGCCGCAATGAGTTCGTCGCCGCCCTGGCCGACGAGGTTTACATCGCCCACGCCACCGCCGGCGGGCAGGTGGCGGGCTTGACCAACCGCCTGCGCACTTGGGAAGTTCCTATTGGGGGTGAAATTGAAAGCATGAAACTGACCGGTTGACATCTGCAATAATGCAGGTTGTTTTGCAGGCAGAAAGTTATGCCGCTTATTGCTAAGAAGTCTAAAATCGCGCACCCCGCGCTGGCTGGATTCCGGTTCGCTCACCGGGGGGCCAAGGATTACGCCGGTTTGCTCCGGCAATACAGGGTTACCTTCAAGCTGCCGCAGCCGGTGGTCGGGCGGCTGACGGGTTTCTCGGCCCGTTCGGTCGCCAAGTGGAGTGAGGGCGTATTGCCGTCGTCCAAGCAGGAGAAGGCGCTGGTGGAAATGGATCGCCTGCTCGACGGCCTCGCGCGGGTGATGCCGCCAGCGCAGATTGGCCAATGGCTCAAGTCCCCCAATCCCGCCTTCGATGGCTCCACTCCGCTCCAAGTCGTGGAGCGCGGCGAATTGGACCGCATCTGGCGCATGCTTTACGACCTCGAATCCGGCCAACCTGGCTGAGTGCCTGCCTTGAAACCGCACTCGCGGAAGGCTAAAGCGTAAGCCAGCCCGCAAAGACCGTGCCAGCGGCCCAAGTAATTCTGTCAATAAGGTAAATTTTGTGTTAGCGGCTAACACCCGCCTTTTCCAATCCTGTGCCATACTTGCCGCGTGACTGCGACAAGCAGAACGGGACAACGGGGCGACCGACTACAGCACATCAGGACTGTGGTCTCGTTGTCCGTGGTCAATGGTCGCCCTCTGTGCCACTATCCCGCAAAGTCTCCGCCGCCTGCGCAAATTCTTCCTTGTCATCCTCATCCTCATCCTCATCCTCGCTTTGTTGTTTTGGCTGCGGCATCAGCCGCGCTGTGCCCTCTTCTGGCCAAGTGTTTCGGGATTTCCGTTTTTTCATTCGCAATGCCCGTAATATCCAGGCTAATCCAGGCTAATCCAGCCGAAAAATTCAAGCCGCAGCCGGCAGCGTCCGCCCAAGTCCGCCCAAGTCAGACCTTTGGAAATAGAGCTGCCGATCCTGCCATCCGGTCGGCCGCGTGTCCCGCTGAACCAGGTAGCGCAGGCGTCCCGCCTGCGGGTTCGGGCAACGTCCCGGTGCCCGTTTCCCGAACTGGCGGCGAGACGCCGCCAGCACCCGCAGCCGGGACGGCTGCGCTACTGTCGCGCTTGGTTCCGGGGTGCCAGGCGCGAATGCTTCGGGGAATTCTCCCGCCGTGCCCCAGCCGTAAATCAGCCCCGCCGCCATTTTTATCTGTGTCCATCTGTGTCCATCTGTGGTTGAATTGCCTGCTTGCGGTCATGCTTGGCGATTTGGACCTTGCTGTCGGCGAGACGCAGGGAAATAATTTGCGCGCATGAAATTCAGGTTTGAACTATTTTACCGGCTCACGCTGGCGTTGCTGGCGGTGGTGGCCGGCTGGGCCGTGTGGGCGAACGCCCAGCCAGCCGCCGCCACCAACCCGCCGCCCGTGACCGCCGCCGCTCACACCATCAGCATCAGTACCACCAACCAGTTCCAGGCATTGACGTTTGGATTGGATGACGTCGATTTCCTGCAACAACATGCGGCGCTGGGCCAGCCGCTGTGGAAATATCTGGCCTCCCTGATCTATATCGTCCTGGCCTTTTTCGTGGCCTGGTTCCTGGATTTCCTGGTCAGCGCCTGGGTTCAGCGGGTGACCGCCAAGCAAAAGACCGCGTACGACGACCTCTTGTTGAAGTTGTTGCGCGGGCCGATAAAAGTGGTGGCCTTCGTCATTATTTTGAATATCGGGCTGGGGGTCTTCGACCGATCAGCCCGCGCGCAGCTCATGCTGTCGCGCGGGCTGATCGTGATCGTGGCCTGCTCGGTGACCTATCTGGCCATCAAGGTGGTGGAACTGTTGCTCGGCCTGTGGCGCGAACGGATCGTGTCGGCCAAAGATCGGGTGTTTGCCGAGCTGCTCTTTCCCTTGTTGAGCAAATTATCCACGGCGGCCATTATTGCCGGGGCGGCCATCCTGACAGCGGACAACCTCGACATCAAGATCACGAGTTTGCTGGCGGGCCTGTCCGTGGGCGGACTGGCCTTGGGCCTGGCGGCACAGGACACCGTGGCCAATCTTTTTGGCGCGCTGGCGATCATTTCCGACAAGCCTTTCCATCTGGGCGACCTGATCCGGGTCGAGGGCGTGGAGGGATCGGTGGAATCCATCGGCCTGCGCAGCACGCGGATTCGCAACGCCGACGGGCATCACGTGACCATTCCCAACAAGCTGATGGGCAACGCCATCATCACCAACATCACCCGCCGGCCCAGCATCCGCACGGAAATGAACTTTGGCCTGGCATGTGCTACGCCGGTGGAAAAGGTGAAACTGGCCACGGCCATGCTGGAGGAGATTTTCCGGGCCAATCCCAAGACCGCCGAGGTCCTGGTCAGCTTCAATAAATTCACGGACTCGGCGCTGAACATTCTGGTGGTGCATGTCTGGTCAGGCACCGACGCCCGGCAGCATTTTGCGCAAATGCAGGCGTGGAATTTGCAGATCAAGCAGCGGTTTGAAGCCGAAAAAATCGAACTGGCCTATCCCACCCGCACGATCCACCTCAAGACCGGTGAGACGTGAAAACGCGGGGGTTCAGGTGCTTTCTGGCACCCCCGGCTTTTCCTTCTCACCCTCACCCTCACCCTCACCCTCACCCTCACCCTCACCCTCATCCTCACCCTCATCCTCATCCTCATCCTCACTTCTTCCGGCCCCAGAAGGATTTGTTTTCCACGGCGCGCTGTTTCACCTTGATCTGGCCCAGAATGGAGTGCCAGCCGATGTAGATTTTGTGCCACTGGCTTTCAAGATTGCGCAGCGCGCCTTCCCCCTGCTCGGCCAGATAGCGCAGCGACGGCGTGCTGCCGATCAGCGCATGGATTTCCTCGCGCGTCGGCGACTGGACCTCGATGGCGGCAAAGATCAATTCCAATTCCTGCACGATGATGCTCTTGATTTCGAGGAAATGGTGGTCGTCCGCCGCCGTGAATTTCTTGGCGCGGGCGAGGCTGAGGAAGTGGTTGAACTGTTTCCAGCACTCGATGTGCGTCTCGATCTGGGTGACCAATTGGTTGAGTTCCTTGGGAGTCATGCGCGGGTGAGGGTGGGGAGCAGGGACAACGCGGTTTGCGGAAACATGAAGATGATCGCGCCGCCGCGCAATTCGCGGGCGGTCAGGCGCAGGCTGCCGAAGCACAGGCTGACCTCCGCCAGGGGCATCTCCCCCACGCGGGCGGCCCGGAACAAATCCATCACATCGCCCCCGATGGCCTCCAGCAGCGGGACGGGAAACGTGGAGGACACCGTCGAGTTGATAATCCGGCCCTGCCGGTCCACCGTGACGGTGCCGGCGGGCAGTTGCTGGACCGCGGCCGGGCCGCCAAATATTCTTTTCAGGATTCCCATGAGGCAACGAGTTTGCGGCTTTTTTCCACCAAATTTTCGGCGCTCTCCGCCGGCCAGCCAACGAGGAAGGCCCGCTCGCCACGCACCAGCATCACGGTCTGCCGCTCCAGGCTCTGGCCGGCAACGTGCGAGAGCGGGCCTGCTTCGAGGCGCTCGCCCAGCCGGCGGGCAATTTCCGCCGCGCGCCGGGTCCACTGCGCCAGCGCCGCCACATTTTGTGTTCCGAGCGCATCCGGTTCGCCCCCGGCCAGCGGCACGCCGACGACAAATTCCGCGCCTTCGCGCGTGAGTTGGGCCAGTTTCCACATAGTTTGGCGGTGCAAAGTGCTCTCCACCGAATCTGGCTCCGTGCTGGGATGGGCGGTTTCATCGAGCGTCTGCGCGGATTCCAGCAGCAGCGCGTTGACCGGCTTCTGAATCGTGCGTTCGCGGCCGGGTTCGGCCGGCAGATTCTCAAACGCGCCGGTTTTCCAGGCGAGGACGCGAAAAAACGCCGCCTCTCCGCGCGCCCCCTCGCATTCCGCGTCCAGCAATTCACCGTCCTGAATCCACAATCTGGCCACCAGCGGCCCGCGCGTGACGCGCAACACCATGCTGGCGCGCGCGAGACATTCCATTTGGATGATGTCCATGAGGCTCTTGCTCTGGAGGCCGCGAAAGCCGGTGTCGCTTTCGCGGTCGCCCTGGCCGAGGAGTGATTCCACACACTCGCAGAACAGCTTTGGGTTGCGCTGCATCTCGCTCTTCAGCCAGAACAAATCCACGCCCAGCGCATACGCCCGCGAGCGATAATCCTCGTCCTCCAATCCGCTCAAGACCACCGTGTGCGTGGCCGGAAAGCGGCGGCGGACAATGGCGAGCATCTGCAAACCGTCCATGCGCGGCATTTTCAGATCGCAAATCAGCAGCCGGATCGGTTCGGTTTCCAGCAGCGCCAGCGCGCGTTTGGAGTTGTTCGCCAGGAGGATTTCCGGATGGCAGGACAAGGCGGCGAAATGGTCGTGGCAAAGCGTCAGCCAGTCGTTGTCGTCATCCAAAATCAGGATCTTATGCCGGGTGTCCATGTTAAACCTCCTCCTCGCCAGCGGCGAGCGTCCTCAAATTCAAGCGATCAAGCATCCCGTCTTGCTAGCAAGCTTCGTTCCATCGGCAAACCGGCATTATTGTCCCAATTCACGACGCCAATGCCAGTCGGGGAGGGGAAGACGACCAGCAGCAAACAATGTTCGTCCACGCTCAGGGTACACAGGCTGACCTGTTCGCCTTGCAAAACGGTGTGGTTGAAATTGCTTTCCCGCACCAGGCCGGCAATGGTCTGGCTGGCCAGGAAGGCGCCGGAAGCCAGCGCGCCGAGGGTGGTGAGGTCCAGTTCGCCGGCGTCGCCCTGGTGCGTGAGGAGGAAACCGCCCTTGTCCAGGAGCAACGCCACCGTGGCGTCGGTCTGCGCGAGGAACTCCCGAAGCGTCTCGTCCAGCTTTCGGATATCTTCCGCAATGAGCTGGGGGAGAGTGCCCATGTCACGCGTACTGTGGCACCGACTGGTTGATGAATTTTTGCAGCAGCATCCGGGTGATCATGTTCAAGCTCTCGAACACGCCCTCGCACTTGTGCGCCGTGCCGCCAAACGCCGGCACCTCCACCTCGCGGTTGTTCAGCAGGAAATCCAGATATTCCACCGGCGCGGCATTGGGCAGATCGCGCTTATTGTACTGGAGCACATAGGGCACATCCGCAAGGTTGATCTTCAGCGAATTCAGATTGTCCACGAGGTTTTGAAAGCTCTCCACGTTCTCGGGCATTTTTTCATATTGCGAATCCGCCACAAACACCAGGCCGTCCACGCC
>Ga0364922_10648_pt1 | contig 13668 bp, 14 predicted proteins | sample ExccelJu500001D4_2_FD_206955 | JGI IMG/M metagenome (GOLD analysis project Ga0364922, IMG submission 206955) | Enriched cells from Trout Bog Lake Hypolimnion, Wisconsin, USA - BchlTB.June20.5000.01.D4 | ecosystem: Environmental > Aquatic > Freshwater > Lake > Hypolimnion/Profundal zone | place...
ATCCCATCAGGGGGTCCACAATCACGAGGTCGGGATTGAATTTAGTCGTGGCTTCCCGAAGCCAGGCTCCAAATTCTGCGCCCTGTTTGTTCCAGACGTTTGCGACCATCAAGTGGTTCAAGAGCACTTTGACTTCGGCCGGGTCCCAGTTCTCGGTCACAGATTGCAGAACTTCAGCAATCTCAAGGGCATCGTTCTCGGACTGAACCAGCAGAACTTTCATCGGTTCCTTGCTGGTGGGACAGATTCCGAAGAAATCCTTGCCAACCGCCCAATGGCAGGCCATTTGGAAGGCGAACGTGCTTTTGCCGATCCCAGATTGGCCGACCAGCAGGCCACCACTACCCCGGCATAGAAAGCGGTTGCCCAGTAACGAGTCAGCGTCGTGGTTTACGTCGCACACAAGCGCGCGTTGTAAATCCACGGTGGTACCGTTAGGGGTCAGTTGTTGATTGGAATATTGAACGTTAGTTTTCATTTGTTTTATTTTGGTTTTTAGATGTGTCGTTGAGTTTAATTTTTACTCTCAGAACAAATTTTTACTTTCCTTCCGGATCGGGGAACGGGACAACGGAGTTGTCCCGTTTTCTTTCCACCTTCTGACTGTTGCCCTTTCCGCAACAGTCCGGTCATCCGCTTTTTGTTAGCGGTATGCCGGTTGGCAGCCACGATTTGATAATCTGGCTAATGGAGACGTGAAAAATGATCCGTCCTCCAGCGGACCAATTCTTGCGGGTTCCGCACACTGTTCCGGCAATGGCCGGACAACGTAAATTTCATTGAAAGGCAATTGGGTAATTTAATGAATGCTTGGAACTGGATTCCGGATGGTGGTTAAGGCGCGCTTTGCCTGCGGCCCCTCACCTTGACCACACCGTAACCGGTTCCTCGCCCGAACGGTATGGGGAGGGTGAGAAGATGGCCGGAAGCCTCCGGCTTCCTGACCCGGCCAGGGAATATTCAAGCCAGTGTTCCTGCAGAACTTAATTTCAATTTTGGGACGGATTTCGTCCCGGTGACAGGGGCAGTGGACAGCGAAGGTGTCCACCCTTGGCTCATCTTTGGCAGGAATAATCCTGCCGCACCAGCACCGGCATTCCAGCGAGAAAGCCGTACTGCCCGGGCTCGGTGGCCGACCATGAATTGTTGGGGTGCCGTATCGCAGATAAAGGCACCCCGAACAATTCATTGCGGGTCGGCAGTTGCCCCGCTCATTGACGACTGGAACAGATTTCCAGCCTTCGTAAATTATTACTGGGGAAAATTGCGCCAACAACCGGCGCACCCAACAGGTGAGGGGGAGGCCGGAAGTCTCCGACTTCTGGCCCGGCTTCGGAAGAAAACAAAACAAGTGTTCTTGAGGATCTTGTCCAAAGATCAGAAAAGCAGGATTGCGGGTGGCTCCACCACCCTGAACCGGCTCCAATGAAATTTCTCAATGTAATTGCTCAATTTTCAGCAGCAAAGAGGGACAGTCGGCGGTCGGCTTCGCCGCCTCCTCCCCCCGGCGGGCATTAATCCTAACAGGTGTCATAGCGACTAATTTAAACAATCAATCCAAAAAATAATATGAGTATGAACAATACAAACACACAAAACCACATTGAGGATGCCTATTGGGTTGTCATGGAACCAGCCAGCCCAATTGTCACCGGAATGAACCATGTATTGTTGGTGGCCACGAGCACGGCGCAAGCCGTAGCCAGTGCGCAGGCCTCGCATGGTGCAAATGGTTGGCGCTGTCTTTTTGGCTGCACATTAAAGGAAATAGTCGACCTCATAAATAAGGTTGAACATGACCCCAAATTTTACCGCAGCCGCAACCTTGACTGGTTTTTGACTGTGATCGAGGATCGTGCCACGTACAACCGTGAGGGAGTCATGATCGTTGCCAAGAATCCACATCAGGCTCGGAAAGCCGTCTGGCGCGACATTCGATCCAGGCATGCGGAGGAGGGACGGTTCGTCGTGCTGGCTTTGCTTGGTTCCGAATACCTGGCAGTGCCCCTCAAAGGTTTGCTGGCCGAACTTGACGCGCGGGCAAACGCCTGTAACTGATACAGCCATGCCAGCCACCGTAGCGATTAAATTTCTTGGAGGCTGCTCCGCCACCCCCATCCCCAGTCCAACTCAACATTCCAATTTCGCAATTTCCAAATAGGAAAATCAAAAAACATGAAAACAAAACCATCAAATAACAACCCAAACCAAAAGCCAATGAACAAAAACCATATATTAGAAAATCAATCTAATCTCGAAATAATGTCGCTCCAAGAGGCAGATGAACATCTCAAAGTTTGCGATTTTCGAGTGCTCAAAGCATGTCTGGAGCATTTGCTGGGTGGCTCAAACGACCCCGTGTCTGATCATATTCGAGGAATGGTTTATAGCAACAATGGGCACCAAAAGGAGGCCATTCCGATCTTGCGGCGCGCCGTCGCGGGTATGCCGGATAAATCGGAACACAAGACTTCACTGGGAATCGCACTGTTTAAAAACGGAGATGTGAATGAAGCAGAGAAAGTTCAGGAAGAAGCTGTGGCCATGGCACCAGACGACGCTTTTTCCCTAACGAATTTGGCCTGGACATTGTTGGCGCTAAAAAAGTCTCCAGTTCGTGCCGAAAAGTTACTAAGACGTGCCCGCAAAATTGAGCCAAACAATCCTTCAATTTTAGCCAACTTGGGGAACGCACTATTGACGCAGAACCGCCAAGAGGAGGCGTTTCTAGCGTTTTTTCTGGCTATTATGAATGACCAGTCGGGGGAAATCTGTCGCAAAATACCCAAGGGCAATCCTGACCTGGACGATGCAGCCAACCGCAAGCTGGCTGAATTGGCACAAGCAGCAGGCAGCGGTAAATCCCAAAACTGATTTGTTACCTTATGCATACACAATTTGATAACAACTGCTTTAACGGACTTTTTAAGTTGGCTGCCTATGCAGCCGGGTTGCAACTCAACATGGACAAAGGCTTTAACGCCTTCTTCATCTTCATAAAAAGTGATTCGATTGCCGGCTGCGTCATGGAAATGCCGGTTGAATCCAACGAGTCATTCGAACTCTTTACAAAGGCAACCCGCGATCTGGCCATAGCCAAAAACGTCACGGAGGGGATGCTTGTGAACCTGTTTGAACTGGCTTCGGACCCAACGCCGGACAATCCCGCAAGGGAATACCTCCTGCTGGTCTACCAGTCACGCAACGAAGCCCTAACGTATGTCCTCCCGGTATATCGAAAGGTTGACGGCGTATTTTCGCACCTGGGCCAGGCCAAACAGGCCCAACACTTTCCATGGCTCGCCAACATCGTGCCTGGTCAGGAACCAAGCAAGGCCGCCCGCACGGCTGCCGAAGGCATGCTGCAAAAACACAAGCTCAGCATCGTTTTTTAAGGACAGCGCCACCAAAATGGGTCTTGCCCACGGGGGACTCGTCCTCACCATCCCCGGTCAAATTTGCACAATGATCGGGGTGCTCAAGGAGGGCTAAAAGCGAATGGCCGCCGGTCAAAATACTGGCGGCCATTTTTATTGGCTCTCGTTCAAAGGCGGCATTGGAGCCAGGGCATGCAAAACTACCTTAACGCCCAGAATGTGACATGGCGCGCCAATATCGTGCCCCAGCAAGATCCGACCTCGGCCGAATGTTTGGCAGCCATCATTTCTCTCCAACAATTCAACCTGAACATCGTAATGGAGCCGCCAGTTTAATACTCGCCGCCGAAAACTAAAGGTCACCATCGAAATCTGGGGATGGTTAAAGCGTATGGCCGCCGGTCAAAAGACTGGCGGCCATTTTTATTGGTTCTCGCTCGAAGGCGACGTTGGAAACAGGGCATAACAGACTTGACCCCAAGACCACGTCAACGAGGCGGATTGCGTATGTGCCACCCCGTGGCCGCCAGCCTCGTTTTATAATTACGCCAGCCAATCTGGCTCCAAATCTGAATCAAAAAACCGCTGCGTCGGCTTCGCCTCCTCGCCCCTTACCTGATCAGAATCTTTACAATTTGTTCTTTCAAACCAGGAGGAACAACAACAAAAACAAACCAAACAAAATAATGAAAACAAAAGCCATAATTAACGGCAAACGATACAACACACAAACCGCAACCAAACTCGCGTCTTACGGGAATAATCTTGGCGACAACGATTTCCGATATCTCAGCGAGGCGCTCTATAAAACCCCCAAGGGGGAATACTTCCTGAGCGGTGCTGGCGGTGCCAACACCAAATATTCCATTTCTGAAGGCAACACCCGTTGGAATGGCAGCCGCATCGACGTGCTGACGCCGGACCAGGCCCGCGCATGGCTCGAGGAACACCAGAAGCTTGAGGCGCTCGAGTCGGAATTCGGCAAGGACATCATCGACGCCTGATTCAATTTCCGGGAGGTGGACACCGACCATCGGCTCGGGGGCCACCTCCACCTCAACCAATTAATTCACGAATAATTTTATGAAAAAAGCAAATCCACCCTCACCTCACAACCAAACCGACTTGGAAAAGTTCTGGGTTTTACTCCGCAACGACGGCTTTGAAGACCCCATGTTCGACGAAGAAATCGTTGCGGCAAAAAACCTCATGACGGCTTACGACATTGCCGGCCGGGAAAGAGCGAGAACGGCCTATCCCAAAATACTGTTTTGTTGGGACGCGCGGTGCTTGCGCGAAAGCATTGCCAGTTTGCAAAAGAAACTGGCAGCCAATGCCGACGACAATAACAGTGGCTTTTTATGCCTGGTCCTGGACCGGAGTGACAATACCGTCACGGAGGTTGAAATCGTGGCCGAATCCATTCACGATGCGTACAAAGACGCAATTCAAAAGCGCAAGGTGGACCATGGGCAGCCGAACCATGCTGATGACTGTGGCTTTTCAGTGGCCATGACGTTCGATATCGCTGATCTGGAAGCCCTTTTATTGCGACTGGACCCCACAACGAAGCCAGCTCAATAACTTTATGAACATGGATCAAGTTCTCAGCGATGACCTTTCTGCATTGAATGCTGCTGCCAATCAGGGGCGGTTTATCGAAAAACGCTCAAAATTATTAGCCTCCTTCTTGGCGGAGCACAGTCTGGCTGAGCCCAAAAGCGTGAAACACCAGCCTTTGCCTGGCTGTGAAATCGAACAATGTTTTCGTAATGTGGAACGCCAAGTGGCAGTAGCCGGTGGACGCATGGAAACAGGTTGGATATTTTTCGAAGAATTCAATGTTTCGATCCACACCGTGGCCCATGCAATCTGGGTCACGCCGAGGGGTGACCGAATGGACATCACGCCATTCCGCTATTCGCCTCAGAAACGAATTCTGTTTCTGCCTGACGCCCGCGTTGCAGCCAAAAGGGGGTACACCGCCGGTTGTAGCACGGTATTCGCTACAGACCCGCTCATCCGCTCAATTGCAATCTTCAATCGGAGGTTGGATCACGTATTTGAGGAAGGCCATGGGCCGGTGGGAACACCCATTTCCATTCCTGATGCGACATTCATGGAATTGGCGAAGGCCGTTGGACTTCCTTGGCTTTTTGCCAAAATTCTCGTCGATCTCAGGCTGGCAAACCATGGGCTTTGATTAGGACAACCGCCTGACCAGGAGGCGGCAAAAGGGGGCAAAGTTAAGGGCACAGACAGGCTTCGCGCGGCTTTGCCGCTTTTCCCCAAGCCGATTCCGAAATTTCACAATTTGTTCTTTCCAAAAGGTAAGGGCATTCAACAAACAAAATAAAAAATAAAAAATGAAACAAACAGACATCCAATGGGCACACTCAACAATTAATCCTGTGATGGGGTGCGACGGCTGTGAGCTTTGGCCGGGCACAGGCAAAGTCGCAAACGACCTGGCGGCCGCCATCAAAAAACTAACGGGCGCAGGTAGCGGCGCACCAACGGTCGATTCGATTCGGAAAATCGCTTCGAAGGTGGTTGGCGGACGCGAAAACTCCGTCATTTATGCTGAGCGAAATGACATCGCTGACACGTTGGCAGCCCGCTTCCAACTGGACAAACCTGAGCGGAATCTCCTAGTCGACGTCATCCGTAGCAACATGAAATGCTACGCTGGCTTACTCGGTACCATGCGAGCGGACCACAAGGGGTATGCACGCCAGTTTGAAGAGCCAAAAATATTTCCGGGACGCATGACCGAGGCCGCCAAATGGGGTCCGCCGACTGCTGCCGAGCGGCAGGCAAAACCATGGCTGCTCACCGCACCCCGGATGATTTTTGTCTCCGATATGGGCGACGCTCTGAGCAAAGACATAAAGTTCGATTATTTAAAGCAAGAAATAATTGACGTTGTGGCAACACCCAACGGCCAGCAGCACCTGTGGCTCTGGCTGACCAAACGTCCCGGTCGTATGGCGGAGTTCGGTCAATGGCTTCAGGAGCAAGGGGCCTCATGGCCGGACAACCTCGTGGCCATGACCACGGTGACGTCGCAAAAAACCGCAAACCGAGTAAATCAGCTGCGCATGGTTCCAAGCCGGCTCAAGGGCCTTTCCTGCGAACCACTATTCGGAAAATTGCGACTTGATCTGACAAGCATCGACTGGCTGATTACAGGAGGCGGTAGCGACACACTCGCCGAGCCCTTTCACGTGGAATGGGCGTTGGATCTCCGTGCGCAATGCCAGGCTTCCGGCACCGCCTTTTTTCTGAAACAACTAGGCAAAAATCCTGTGTTCAATGGACGGTCACTGAACCTGTCGCATCGCCATGGCGGTGACTGGAGCGAGTGGCCCGTCCAGGCCTGGCGAACCAGACAAATTCCTCAGGGATTTCTTGGGGGGGGCCGTGAACCGTAATCCCAAGGAGACGGCCAACGGACGCAGCAAACAAGACCAAAAACAACAAAACGATAAAATATGAAAACAAGCAAGAACCTAACCAACTCGGTTACCAACAGAACCAAAACCGTCACCATCATATCGCCGGGGACGAGACGTATAATCATGAAAAAATGTGATCCTAAGCATCGCCACCGGAAATCAGTCAGAGCAACGATACCCCGACTTGATGACCTCGTCGGTCGAAAAATGGGCCTCTTCATCGAGCCAGCAGTAATCGACCCGGAAGTCGGCGAGGAGCTAATTTTTTTTCTCCGGGGGAATAAACCGACAATTGAGAAAATTCTCGGGATCGATCCGTCACAATTAATTTTGGAAATGAACGCTGGCTTCAAGACCAATCCACATGGCTTGGTTGCCTTTATCGTATTCTGGGTTCGTGATGCAAAGGACATATCTGAGACCCCGATCGCTTCCTCAATCACGTTTTTCAACCCCAATAAAAAATCAGAAGTCTCGTTCTGGCGCCGGCTGGCGGACGCTGGTCATTGGCACCTGTTCCTGATGGTGGGGAACAAGATGCGCAACATCATTGATTATAATAACAAACGCGACAAATTCGAACTGCACAAAAAAATTGACATGGTCATCGGGCGCTCATCTGGAATCCCAACGGGTGACTTCGATAAAGCCAGGAAACTGTTTCTGAAGGAATATCCCATAGATGTGCATATTAACACATCCCAAGCTAAATTTGGCAATTTTCCTTCTTCGATGTTCGTAATGCATTAACGAGATTGAAAGAATCAGGCATGGGGTTTTAATGTGGCGACTCCATCGTTTCATAGCCCACTTTATTGGGCCAGCACCACGGCAGTCCCCAACGTTGCTGATTTCTCCAAGCGGTTGGCATGCTCAATTTTCCCCTCAAAGGCGTCGTCCTGGGCCACCAAGATCAATTGGTCAAGCCCGGCCGCCTCTTGGGCATCGATGATGGCGTCCGCAAGCTTCTGGCGGCTAACCACATGACATTTCGTCGTAATCCTCGAATTGAGCCACGGCACCCCAGATTGCCCCCGTGTTTTGGTCAAAGACCAGGCATTAGCTGCATGAGATGATTTGCCTGGTTGCGGGCATCCTCAAGCGCATTGTGAGCGTTTTTAGGAGCCACTATTTCCGGGTAAATGGCCTTAATTGTCCGGTAGCAGCGACAGTTGTAATACACCCAGGGAGTGGTCAATGCGCAGGCACGATAAGCCGCATCCAATATGGGCTGATCAAAACTGGCCCCATTTCCCCAAATCTCAGCCTTGTTACCATCGCCCAGCCAGGCGGCAAATTCCGTTAACACCGTCAGCAGCGGCAGTCCCGGACGGCACAGCTCACTCCTGGCTTCGTCATTTTGACGCATCCACCATAACACAGTGGATGCTTCGATGCGCAAGCCATGTCGCGCACAGTCCTCCGGGTCAACGCGCTGGTAAAATTCTGCCGTGATTTTTCCCTGCCCGAATGCGACCGCGCCAACGGCGCAAATGAAGGAGCCGGGTGAACTTCCCAAGGTTTCAACATCTAGCATGATTTTCATAAATTTGTTCCGCAACCCCAATTATATCAGACATTTTGGCTGAGATTCCGGACGCTAGTGGTGGCAAATGGAATCCGTCCGCCCAACCATCCAGCATCAAGATAACGGCCGTTGGTTCCACCAACATGCCCGCCATATGGTTGAAGGGGACTGTCACTATGGTAAATACAACACACAATTCAGCTACAACAGCAGTCATTCTTCGTTACGCCCAACGGCGTGGTATTCCGCCAGAAGAAATCAAGGAATTCACAAACCCAAAAATAGATCTGGCGCGTTACATGTTGCCAGCCGCGGACAAAGGCGCTGCACGGTTATGGACTGCCATAAACAACAACGAAACCGTCGTCATTTTCGGCGATTACGATGCTGACGGCATCACCTCCACGGCGATCCTGCTACGCTTCCTGCATTCATGCACACCCCTCCGGCCTTCCCGGAACCTGCCCAACCGGAAAGCAGACCAGTACGGCTTGGACATTGCAATGGCCCAGAAGCTCGTCTCGGAATTTAGCGCCACCTTGGTAATTTGTTTGGACAACGGCACCAACAGCGGCGAGGCGGTTGCTTGGCTCAGCCAACAGGGTGTGGACACACTGATTATAGACCATCATCCAGTTACCGCTCTGGCGGTGGATGCGGTCGCAATTCTAAATCCCAAAGCGCATCCCGCGACCGCGTCCGACGACCTGGCAGAACTTTGCGCGGCGGGGCTGACTTTACTATGGTGTGCGTACATGGCGAAGACTTGGGGCTGTGACGCTCGCTGGGACTCTGCCACTGCCATTATGCTGGCCGGTGTGGGCACGCTGGCCGACGCTGTGGCCATGTCGCCAACCAACCGGGCGCTCGCCAAGAACACCCTCAGATTGCTGAACGACCCGGGCACCTTGCGCCGCTGCCCCGGTTTGGAGGCCTTGGTGCCGGCCGATGGCCAGCGGGTGACCCAGCGCCGTGTTCAGTTCGACATTGTCCCACCCCTAAATGCGCTGGGGCGGTTGGACTCAGCTGACCCAGGTGTGACGCTGTTACTGACCGATGACAGGGAGGAAGCGAGGCAAATTGCTGAACATTGCCGTAAGCTAAACGAAACCCGGAAGGCGATTCAGCAGAAAATTGTGAGCGACGCGGTCGAGCAAGGCCGCGAATTGCTGCTGCGTTGTCCCAACTTGCCAGTTCTAGTCCTCGCTCAGTCAGACTGGGTGCCCGGCGTGGTTGGACCGGCCGCGAGCCGGGTTGCCGAACACTTGGAGCGAAGTGCCATTCTACTGGGGCCCGACGGGCAGCTCAATCAGTGGAAAGGCAGTGGCCGCGCCCACACCGCTGACGACCTCGGCTCTTGGCTGGCGGCGGTGAAAAAATTAGGGTGCATTGAGCGCGGAGGTGGCCATGCTGCAGCCGTCGGCGTGGCAGGCACAACAGAACAAATTAAACAGTTGCAAAGCTTGGCAGGTTGCCTCGCTATGCCGCAGCTGGAGGACCACGAGCCTCAATATGAGATCCTTGGAGAGTTTGGCGAATTGCGCCCTGAGGAGTGGCTACAGGTGCTGGATACACTGGAACCTTGTGGCAGGGGAAATCCATTTCCCCTAATATTAGCCAGACAAGCCTGCCTGACCCAGGAGCCAGCCGAGTTGCGCCTGGCGAATTCCGGACAAGCATGGGCTAGTAAAGGAACCTTTTCAATTGGTGGCCGCACCATCAGCGCGGTCTGGCGTGATCTGGAAAAGGCCGCGTTGCTTTGGCGGAAAGGCAACCGTTATGACCTGGAGGTCGAATTGTCTGCCAAAGCATATAACGGCATCATTTATATTAACTGGGCCGTCGCAAGCTGCTCGCTCACAGTTGGAACTCCACAGCGCTAAATATGTTTGGATTCCGGCATGAATCTCATGGCTGCTATTGTGCGCCAGCTACGCACCATCAGCGTGAGCCAGAAAAATGGAGCCATTTGATTTTTAATTTAGGTGAATTCGTTGACGATGGCCAAAGATGAACATCCTGCCGGCCTAGCGAAATCTAGGCAATCTTCGCAAAATCATCCCCGGGGGGCCAAAGGGCCATTTGCCAGTCGCTTTTTCTGGTTGGCCTTGATTGCTGAGGCAAGCCAGAGGGTTGCGGCTGCTTTACGCCCGGCAAACTGGGCAACTGATTTTGCCAAAAACAGATGTGACGCTAACAGCTCAGGGTCAACATTATTGATGAATTGATCCAGCTCTCTGGGGAGCAACAACTCAATGTCCCATACTTTCTGTTGTTTTGTGACAGCCCATTCAAACCATTTGGCGCAGACAAAACTTTTGGGAAGATTTTTAGACGTCAATAAATATTGCAAGAGACAATTATCAGGTTGGGTTTTTGATCTGCTCACAATCACATTTTCCGGCAGATCTTGGGATCGAAAACCAGGGATCGAGTCATAATCGGCTGGATCCATGTGCTCCAAAGCGTAACCAATCGCCGACCGGCCTGCCCCATCAATTGTACTGATCAGCAGATTCATATCCAAGTTACTGACTTGATGGAGCGATCCATAAGAGGCAGCCATGTGAAGTGCGGTGACGCCACCGTTGTCTTTCACTTGGGCCAACGCCGTCCCCGTGACCTCACCGAGCACCTGATCTAGACATTGGGTGCGCGCAGCGACATGCAAAGCCGATAATCCCCGGACGTTTTTCACAGACCCCAGATCTTTACATGTCACGCCGCCGGTGACTTCGCTCAAATGCCCGTTCCAAGCCGCGTAATGTAATGCCGTCTCTCCGTCTGGTTGTTTGGCCAGTTTTAAGTGGTCAACGGTTACTCCTTCTTTGACGATTTTAAAAAGACCATGTTCCGCAACGTAAATAAGGGGAGGGTATCCCCGACCCTTAATGTCTAACAAAAGCTGGTCAGCAGTTTCGCTGGAACATATCTGGCCGGTGTGCCCGGATTCCACGGCTTCGTCCAGGGCCGAACGTCCGCTGTTCATTTCCATGCAACCAGCCAAATGGCTGAGATTTGCACCCCCTTGGATCTGATCAAGATGTCCATGGCGCGCGGCGACATGCAGGGCAAACTCCTCTGTGTAAGAAGCTTCCATCATCAAATCCGCCGCCCTCACTCCACCTGTAACTTTGTTAAGGAGCCCTTTTTCCGCAGCAACATGAAGCGCAGTACGACCAGTATCGGTCTCAATACTGGCAAGTTCCTTTGCCGAACTCAGACATTCTCCGCTGGAAAGAAATGCTTCGATTTGCATTTCCGAATTCGGCTTCTGGGCATCCAAAGTTAAATTCACCACCGGAGGTTGTCAGTGGTACTTCCGAACATCAACTCCATAAAAACGGGCATCTATTTGCTTGTTCACACCTCTTGCTTAGTTGGGCGATAACGAGCGTGAAAGCTTGCCCCCATGGTCTCATCTGTTCAGGAACAGCCTCCTTTCCCCAGGCCACATGGGAATCAAGGAGGGCAAGAATGGTACCGCTTTCGGCGTACGCGGCACGTCCAGTATTCAGAGCCCGGCTCCGTGGGGGAGGCCGTCAGGCCCTCCGCTGATTCAGGTCCGACGCCGGCCTGGCGAGATTTTCGCAGGAATCCGCGTCGCAGTATGCCCCGAGGCATGACCCCAAAGAAATTAACGCAAAAGCTACTTTAACTGGTCGGTCATTTCATGCTCGACTAAAGCATGGCGGCCGTGAGACTTTTTCTGAAAAAAGCATGGATATCAGGGTTGCGCCTCAACGCCGCCGAGGCCGCCGCACGATGCTTTTCATTGGTTTCATCGACAATTCCACCAACACCATAAAACCGTTCCAAAATGGCGTCGTCTCCACGGTCGGGCGCGATCCCACGATTTAACATGAGTCCCAATGCCGAACCAACAAACTTGGCAAATGATCCTCGGTATCCCACGATTTGCATATATGGTCTTTTGGGCTGCTGCCTCATCCTGACTTCCAGCCTCGCAACTTCGTAATACTCCCAGTCGTAAACTCCATACAAGATTCGAGCCTCATCTGGCCACCCCACGAGGGGTCGGTGTTTATTACTGCGCAGTTGCATTCCTGTTTTGATGTAATGACCTGGGCCGGAAAGTTGAACAATGCCCCATGCTTTTCCGCCTTCTTCCGGGTTGGTGGTCCTGGCAGCGGCATCCAGGGCGGCCGCTACCATTCGGGCTTCCAAATCCGGCAGCCACGTCCCACAATGCTTTATTGCGTATGGGAGTTTGTGCTGATTGATAGATTGTGGTGACGTGTTCATCACCCTCGCTTCACCGGGAGCGCTGCCGAGGCATAGTGCTGGCAACTGACAGGGTTGAACAACATGCTCTTTAAGGTTGCCCTCCACGATACCCATTTTGGCGTTGCGTTCTACCAGATGGACACCTTTTCCGCCCATATAAAACCGGGGTTTGGGGCAAGGCACAAATCGGCGTTACGGCGCTCAATCCGTGCCACCAACTCTGGGAAGTCCGCTGTTTTGATGACGCTGCGGATTAAATTAGCGCAAGCGGCAAGAAGTGCCTTACGCACTTCTTGTTTGTGGGCCTGGAGGACACTAGGACATGCATTTTGGTGGGCCTCATCGATCGCGCATTCAAACGCGTTAATGACGTTTTTGACAACACGTGGTGGGAAGCAAGAAGCAGCGGCTTGGGCATGGCTGGCTGCCCAATTGCCGAAGTCCAACCGACTTAATCCGTCGTCGTGCGCCAAATTATTTTCACAGACCACCCGCTCCATGTCATCCTCAGTAACAGTTCCCCGGCACCAGCCTTCGACTGACTCCAAAGCTTGCCGGGCTTGAGGAGCATTCCGAGTCAGGTGGAACGACAACCGGGCGCAGAGAGCTGACGCGGCTAGAAGTTTTTGCGAATCGACACCCGCTTCCGCAGCCAACGTCATCATTTCTTCACCATCCTCGCTAGTGTAGTGTCTCATAAATAACTGGAGTTATAGTTTTGGTGTGGTAATCTTGCCCCATGGCGCGACATGCCTTGCCCGTGAACCTGACCGAAACCGATCGTCAAGAACTGGAGCGCTGGGTGGCCGCGCATCTGACTCCGCAGCAGGTTTCGCAACGCTGCCGGATCCTTTTGGCGGCGGCCCAAGGTCAGCAGGACAAGCACATCGCCGACGATCTGGGCCTCAATTTCAAGACCGTGGCTTTGTGGCGGAAGCGGTTTGTCAGCGCAGGGCTGGACGGTTTGTGGGAAGTGGCCGAAGGACGCGGACGCAAGCCCACGTTGACGGCGGAGGAAGTCGGGCAGATTGTTGACGCAACGCTCCAAACCAAGCCC
>Ga0364922_10424_pt2 | contig 13612 bp, 12 predicted proteins | sample ExccelJu500001D4_2_FD_206955 | JGI IMG/M metagenome (GOLD analysis project Ga0364922, IMG submission 206955) | Enriched cells from Trout Bog Lake Hypolimnion, Wisconsin, USA - BchlTB.June20.5000.01.D4 | ecosystem: Environmental > Aquatic > Freshwater > Lake > Hypolimnion/Profundal zone | place...
CTGCCAGTGACTGGAGAAATTGTGCCTCCGCGAACAGACCTTCGATCGGTTTACGGAGCAGAGTTTTGCGCCTGGCCGGCCAGGTGTCATCCGCACCGACGATTTGCGTGAGGGTTTGGGCAGCGGTTTGACGCCAAGACTGGGCCAGTTCTGCGGATGCAGGCCCGGTGGCCTCCAAGGATGGGCTGGCCAGTCCTGATAACAGGACCGCCAACTCGCAGGCTTTTTCATTGGCGGAGAGGCTTTGCAACACGGGCAGCCATTCCTGACGCCAGTTTTCCATGGCCTCGGACAGCCAGCATTGCCAGTCGGCGGGGGCGGCGGCCGAGAATTTTGCCCGCTGCCCCGCCAGCCAGGTGGCGGCGTCCGGACGGGTTTGCGAATAATGGTGCAGTTTTAACACCAGTTCCCGGATGGACTCATCGCGTCCACCGCCTTGGATTTGGATGAGGTTTTGCACCGCCTCGGAGAATTCCTCGGTGCCGGCATAATGCGCCGCGAATTGGTCATGCAGAGTCTCTTGGGCGAGTTGGCGGGCTTGGCCCTCGTCCAACAGCGTCAGGTGCGGGTCTAGATCGAGTTCGCAAAAATGCTCGCGCACGAGCTTGAGGCAGAAACTGTGCAAGGTGCCGACGTGACCAAGGTCAAAGCGCGCGAGTTGCTCCGCCCACTGGTTTTCGCTGCGCTGAAGCTCGGCCAGGGAGTCCGATTTTGCCGGAGGGCCGCTTTCCAAACCTGTGGTTCGCTCTTGTAGGCGACGACGTGAGGAGTTGGTGCGGTCGGTCGGGGCGATCAGTTCGGAAGCCTGCGCCAATTTCGCCTCGATCGCCTGGCGGAGGCGGTCGCGCATCTCGGCGGCGGCGGCTTCGGTGAAGGTGACGACCAGCAATTCATCCATCCGGGCACCGTGTTCGAGGCAGTCGAGGCAGCGCTCGACGAGCGTTTTGGTCTTGCCCGTGCCCGCACCGGCCATGACCAGTACATCGCCACGCGCTTGGACTGCCCGCCGTTGCGAGGGCGTGAGCGAATCGGGTTCAATGCAAGCGGCGGTCACAGGGCAGAAGTCTAGCGTTGGCCGACAGGACTGGCCACGCTGAAATGAACTTCCGGACCGGAGTGCTGGTCGCTGAGGAAGAGGCTGGGCGGTATGGTTGAATTGGAATAGTTCTGGTTTCTGAACCTGGCGGAATTGGCGTCCAAGAAATTGCTTGCCCTTGTGCGAGGCGATCTTCCTCAGTCGGGAACGGCTCGGCGGGACCGGCTTCGACGCGTTTCGTGTTTGCGTACTCGTCGAACAAGTCGGTCTGGTGGAGGCTTTGAAAGTGACCCCTGCCCCGGAGCGATGTGCACCCGGCTGGTCGCCACTCGGGCCCTTCCTGTGCGCGAGACGCACAGTGCCACAAACCATGGACTTGGCTAAAATGGCGGCAGAATATTATTTCCGGGCTGGTGCGTGATGGTAACGCGACGAAAGGCAAACATCCGCGGCCTGCACGATTTGGTCCAACCCGCCCAAATGCCGACGGGAATTTATCCTGAATAAAATCAGGATTACGCCAAAGAGGAGTAGTGGAGTCTGGGGATCGGGAAGGTGAAACGGCGCGGTGCACTCCGCGCCGTTTTACTTTTGCTATCGGCGCGTGGCTTGCATTATTTCAAGGGGTGGGTTGCCGGTATCCTCACAGCCTGAAGCTTACGCTGGAAAGGGCGAATGGTTCACTGCTGTTGACTCCGCCGCGCAAAGGGCAGAACTTCCTCGTTCATGAGGCGAATCCCAACCTCGGTTTTGAAATGCAGCGGGTCGGACCGGTAGAAGTTGGTTGCGGCATTGTAGGAGCTGAAGGAAAGATCAATCAACTGGGGGAAAATTGCACCCAGTTGCCGTTTCCAAGCCCGTAATTCCTGCGGCGCGGACCCGTTCTGCGCGGCTTGTGCCACGGCTTCGTGCGTCGGCGGGATCACGACCACGCAGGGGATACCACGCTGGCGCAGGCAGTCGCCAATCTTGACGTAGAACGACATCTGCTCCATCGGTGGGCAATGATATCCCTCCCACGAATGCCGTTGGGATTCAATCAAGAAAGCTTCCTTCTTGGGATCGTCCCTATCCGCCTCCCGAATCCAATTGGACACTGGCACCGTGCCATCCAGCCCGATTGGTTCGGGATGCCGGGACAGAAACTCCGAGATGGTCCGGAACGAATACTCGGTGGTTTGCAGGTTTAGCAGGTTATCGAGGGCCGACGTCAGTCCTTTTGGTGCGAATATATCGCCCCGGCGTTCCTCCGGGTCACGCGCACCGAGATCCACCGCCAGAATGACCAGCCGCTGGTGCCAGGCGAAATGATTCAAGAAAAAATAGATTTCCTCGGCCGTGGCACCGGAGAAGGCCGCATTGAAGAACCGGAAGCCTTCCAACCGCGCTGGCGGAATCCTGACTTCGCGACTGTTGCCGACTAGAAGGGCGTCATGCGGAAACCGGCGAACATAGGTGGACTTGCATTCTCGTTCTGCCGAGATATAGACACCGAGGCGATTGTTGCCATAGCGGTTGAAGGGATCAATGAGGAGGTTCAACAAGCCGAGTGCGCCGGTCAGGCCACCGGCGAGACCCAAGAGGAGGAACACATAACGGCGGGCGGTCTGGTTCATTCAAAAATTGTAGTAGAGGAACTCACCGGCGTGGGAGAGACCCATGAGGGAAGCCGCTAGCAGGAGTCCAGCCAGGCAAGCCCACCGCGGGCTGAGCTCCCATCGCAGCTCACCGCGGGCGTCTGGGATATCGCCGGCCACGGGCCGGGGAGGCGTGGAATGCCGGCCCATGATCTCTAGGGTGTTCGGCAAACACCATACGAAAGCCAGTAGAGTTCCGAGCCAAAGCCAGACTTTGGTCTTCACCAGCAATGGGTTGCCCGCGAACGGGCCTGGGCAGAGCCCGAACATGGTCGCCAGCAGATGACGTGCGGCCAGCAAATCCGCGGAGCGAAACAAGACCCAGCCCAGCAGGACAAACAGCAGCGTCAAGGCCCGCGCCCCGCAAGCGGCAAGCCCGGTGGGCAACCAGACCGGGCGATTCAGGCCTTGCTTGGACCAGAACGTCTGCCAGCCATGCTGGAGCGCGAGGCCGATTCCGTGGAACAGTCCCCAAAGGACAAAGGTCCAAGCCGCTCCGTGCCACAAGCCGCCGAGGACCATGGTCACAATTAGATTTACATAGCGCCGCAGTTCGCCGCGCCGGTTGCCCCCAAGCGGAATGTAGAGATAATCCCGGAGGAAACGAGAGAGCGTCATGTGCCAGCGCCGCCAGAAGTCGGCCAGGTTGAGGGCCTTGTATGGCGAGTTGAAATTCTGCGGCAGGACGATCCCAAACAGGAGCGCCAGCGCGATCGCCATGTCGGAGTAACCGGAGAAATCGAAGTAAATTTGGAAGGTGTAGGCCAAGGCTCCTGCCCACGCGTCCTGCAGATAAAGCAGCTTCCCGTCCGCCGCCGCCCCAAACACTTTTCCCGCATTCTCGGCCATGCCGTCCGCCACCACCACCTTCTTGAACAGCCCCAAGGAGAACAGGCTCAGTCCTGCAGCCAGATGGTGCCAATCAAAACGAAACGTCCGCGCTTCAGCAAACTGAGGCATCATCTCCGAATGGTGAATGATTGGACCGGCAATCAGGTGTGGGAAGAAGGTGACAAACAACAGATAATCTCCCAGGTCATACTCGCAGACGATGCCCCGGCTCACATCCACAAGATAGGCAATCTGCGTGAAAGTAAAGAAGGAGATGCCCAAAGGAAGCAGTATCTTGTCCCAATGCCAGTGAAAACCCAAAGCGCCATTGAGGCTGTGGATGAAGAAATTCGGATACTTGTAATAGCCCAGCAGCGCCAGATTCACGGCGATGCCAATCCACAGCGTGACCTTCGCGCGTCGTGGAGCTGAGCGATACTGGCCAAGTTGTCGTCCCAACCAAAAGTTGAACAACATGGAGGCCAGGATCAGGCCGACATACCCTGGGTTCCACCAACCGTAAAAAAAGAGCGAGGCCAGCACCAGCCAGAGCTTGGCCGCTTTCGCCCCCTGATGCTGCGACAGCAGAACGAATCCCGCCAGGGTCGTTGGCAAGAAGAAAAAGAGGAAGCTGTACGAACTGAATAACATGTCGGGAATGCTAAGCGTGGGTTCGCCGAAAAATCTGTGACAGCGCCGCACAGAATGAGCGGCGCCGCGCGAAACCTGCCATTGGGTGTCGGTGCATGACGCCAATTTTGAGGCGTGGCGCAGGTGCCGTCAACGGCATTTCATTTCCCCGGAAAAACCTTTTTCCTTCGGCGAGGATCGCGTTATCCTCGCATTGTTCGACATGCCTTCACCCTCCAAAAAACATCGATCCGAGCCGGTGGCAGCCGGGTTCGGCCTGCCCGCCGAATGGGAAAAGCACGCAGCCACTTGGCTGACCTGGCCGCATAATTCCAATGATTGGCCCGGCAAATTTGAGATCATCCCGTGGGTTTATGGCGAGATGGCTAGAATGATCACCCGTGGCGAACTTATTCGCTTGATCGTGCGGCACGATAAAGACAAAGCGATTGCGCGCCAGCTCTTTCGCGATGCCGGTGTGGATCTCCGGAAAATTCAGTTCATGGTGCATCCGACCAATCGTGGCTGGACGCGCGATACGGGACCCTTTTTCGTGAAATCAGATAATGGCAGCCGGAAGTCTGCGCGCGCGATTGTGGATTTTCATTTCAATGGCTGGGCCAAGTATGAAGACTGGCAAAAAGATGCTAAAATCCCAGAAATTGCGGCCCGCCGGCTGCGTTTGCCGCTGGTTCGCGCCGAATGTCAGGGGCACCCCTTTACGGTGGAGGGCGGCGGCATTGAGGTGAACGGGCGCGGCACGCTACTGTCCACGGAGGAATGTTACCTGCACCCCAAAATCCAAGTGCGCAATCCGGGTCTTGGGCGAGCGGAGATCGAGGCGGCGCTGAAGGGGTATCTCGGAGTGAGGAACATCTTCTGGCTGGCCAGGGGCATCACCGGGGATGATACCCATGGCCACATCGATGACCTTTGCCGGTTCGTAACCCCCAAGACACTGGTGCTGGTTCGCGAACCTGATGTGCGGGACAAGAATTACCGTCCACTGGCGGAAAACTGGGAGCGCATCCAGGATCTGCGCCTCGAGGACGGGGGCCGGCCCGAGATCGTCCCTCTGCCCATGCCCTCGCCCTTGTATTTTCAGGGGATGCGGCTGCCGGCGAGTTACGCGAATTTCTACATTTGCAACGCGGGGGTCATCGTGCCGACCTTCAACGATCCGCAGGACCGGGTGGCCTTGGGCATTTTGGGCGAGTTGTTCCGTGACCGTCCTGTGGTGGGCATTCATGCGGTAGATTTGGTATGGGGCTTGGGTTCCTTGCACTGCCTAACCCAACCAGAGCCGGCCTAGGATGGGCTGCAAAATGGCTGGGGCAACGCGCCTCCAATTGCAGGCGGGGCACGGCCCGGTGCGCCGCGCCAATGACCGAACTTCGGGATGCTTTTTACTATGGACTGTGGTCTGGCTGGCGAAGTTGCGGCGGGTCGCGGGTCCGCGCTCCATTTATGACCCCGCCTGCATTGCGGCCTGCATTGCCGCTGGCAATTTTGCCTGATTCCAATATCGTGGGCGGACTTTGCAAGCCCTTTGGAATCACGATGGCCGGGAACTGATCGCCGCTGCGCAGGAATTGTCCGCGCGGGTGGGACGCTTGACCTTCACCGCTCCCGTCACCCACGTTTATAATCCGCTCAGCTACGCTTGGAATGCGCATGCGGAGTATCTGCGCCGCTTTGGCCCGGGCCGAAAGCGGGTGGTGTTTCTCGGGATGAATCCTGGCCCGTTTGGCATGGTGCAGACGGGCGTTCCTTTCGGAGAAATTGTCGCCGTGCGCGATTGGATGAAAATATCTGCGCCGATCATGCCGCCGGCCGCCGCACATCCCAAGCGGCCCATCCAGGGCTACGACTGTCCGCGATCGGAGGTCAGCGGCCGCCGGCTGTGGAAACTTTTTGCGGAACGATTCGGCACGCCGGAGCGATTTTTTGCCGGCCATTTCGTCGCGAATTATTGTCCGCTGGCCTTTCTGTCGGTCAGCGGCAGCAATGTGACGCCGGATAAGCTGAATCCGGCGGAGCGCGCCCGGCTGGCGGTGATTTGCGATGAACATCTGCGCCGGGTGCTGGCACTGCTGGATCCGGAGTGGCTCATTGGCATTGGTGCCTTCGCTCGGAAACGCGGCGAGGAGGTCGCGGCCGGCACGGGCATTCGCGTGGGCCAAATCCTCCATCCGAGCCCCGCCAGCCCCAAGGCCAATCGCCAAGACTGGACCAAAACTGCGGCAGCCGAACTGGCGGCGCTCGGAGTATGGGATTGAGTACGGGGAGAGCGGGGTGGCGCCGTCCCTTCCGCGCGCCACTAGACCGTGAACGGCAATGCCACAATCCGGGCGTGGCTTTCACCCGCGGCTGTTTGCAGCCTCAGTTCCGTCCCAATTTGATTGGCCTCACGGCGAACCAATCCGAGTGCGAGATTCGCCTTCAGCCAGGGGGAGTGGACGGCGCTCGTGATCTGGCCGACTTCCTGGCCCGCGTGAAGGAGTTTGTCGCCTCGCTGCGGCAAGGTCTTCAAATCCTCGGCCAGCCGCAAGCCGCGCAGCTCGCGGTTCACATGGCCGACGCTGTGAATCCGGTTGATGACTTCCTGCCCGATATAGCAGCCCTTGGTATAGGAAATAGCCCGGCCTTCGAGGCCGCATTCCAGCGGTAGGTTCGTCTCATCCATGTCGGCGCCATAGCGCGGAATGCCCGCCTCAATGCGCGCCGCCTCGTGAGCCCGCCAGCCGCAAGCGCAGCCGCCAGAGCCCTTCGTGGCGGCCATCAGGCGCTCCACCACCGCGCTTAGAGATTGCTGTGGAATGAAAAGATCGTAGCCCGTAATACCGGCCCTGACGGAAGGATTGCCGTTCTGGCTAGCAGAATTCAATGGAGCCTCCTCCCGTCGACTGCTACCAAGAACCGCCAGTCGCGGGTGGTTGGCCAGAAGGATTTCGCCCAGCGTGCCATCCCAGAGCTTCACAGTGGCGAGCGGCTGCGAGGGGATTTCCGCGAACCATCCCAGCGCCCGAATGACACCCTCCGCCTTTGGCCCTTGGACGCTCAACAATCCGTAATGCGGCGCAGCGTCCACTACCTGCACATCATCGGCCACAATGTACTTCTCCAGACGCTGCGAGATTTTCCCGGACAGGCCCGGTTCAAAATCGAGCAGCAGTTCGTCGGCCAGGCAAAAGACATTCAAATCGCCTTCCATTTTGCCTTTGGTGGTGGTGATGGTGGCATAGCAGCCCTCGCCCACCCGGAGCTTTTTCACGTCATTGGTCACCTGCCCGTGTAAAAACCGCGCGCGGTCGGCGCCCACCAGGCACAGTCGGGAGCGGAAACTGAAGTCCAACAGGCCCGCGCTGTGGTGAAGCGCCATCTGTTCGGCAACCCAGTCACCATAGTCCCGCACGACCTCCTGGCCGTTCACTTCCGAGAATCGTGCACCCAGATGGCGGTGAAATTCCTGCAACTTCAATGCGTTCATCACTGGCCAGAGCATGTCACCGATTGTGCCCAAAGCAAATGGAAACGAATTGCGCGACGCCTGGTTGTTGGTAAACTCAAGGCCTATGAATTTAGATGCGCTTTATTCCGAATTGACACTGAAGACCAACGCCAAGCTGGTGCTCGTCGTGCTCGACGGGCTCGGCGATATCGCGACGCGGGCGCAAAACTACCTCACGCCGCTGGAAGCTGCCGCCACTCCCCACCTCGACCAACTGGCCAAAGATTCCGCCCAGGGCCGAATGATTCCCGTTGCCCCCGGCATCACGCCGGGCAGCGGTCCCGGCCACTTGGGTTTGTTCGGCTATGACCCGCTGGAATTCCAAGTGGGGCGCGGCGTCATCGAAGCGCTCGGCTTGGGCGTGGAATTGCAGCCGGGCGACGTCTGCGCTCGGGCCAATTTTGCCACGCTCGATGCCAAGGGCATTGTTACCGACCGCCGCGCCGGCCGCATTCCCACCGAGACCTGTGAAAAATTGTGCGCTCTGCTCGCGGCTAAAATCAAGTCGATCGGGGATACCGAGGTCCTCATCCGGGCTGGCAAGGAGCATCGTTTTGTTGTCGTGTTCCGGGGCAAGGGCCTTGAAGGACCGCTGACGGACGCTGATCCCAACCGCGAAGGTTTCGCGATTCCGACCGTGAAGCCGCGCGATCCCAAGAACTTGAAACAGAAAAAGATGGCGAAACTCATTGCCGATTTTTACAAGGCCGCCCTCCCGATCCTGGCCAAGGAAAAGCCGGCGAACGGTTTTCTAATGCGGGGCATCGCGCACCAGCCGGAGATTCCGCTGTTCGTGGATCGCTACCGGCTCAAGCCCGCCTGCCTGGCGGTTTATCCGATGTACAAAGGTCTGGCGCAACTCGTAGGCATGACCAAGATCGAAGGTCCGCAAACCATCCGGGAACAGTTTGCGCGCTACGTCGCCGAATACGACAACTACGATTTCTTCTTCATCCATTACAAATACACCGACAAATACGGCGAGGACGGCAATTTTGAGGCCAAGAAGAAGGCGATTGAAGAGCTCGACGCCGCGTTGCCGATCTTGTTGCAGAAGAGGCCCGACGTGCTGGTGTTCACGGGCGACCATTCCACCCCCTGTGCGCTCAAGGGCCACTCCTGGCATCCGCAGCCGGTGCTGATCCATTCCGCGACCAGCGGTTCGGATAAGCTGGATCGGTTTACTGAAACCGGCGCCAACAGCGGATCTTTGGGGGTTTTCCCTGCGAAATTTCTCATCCGCCTCATGCAGGCCAACGCGAAGTTGTTCGACAAGTTTGGCGCGTGAGATTTACGAATGGCGGTTTACCGTGGACCTTCCCCCGGCTGGGGAGCGTCCGGTACCTTGCCAATCAGAAATCGTAAATCCCCGATGAACCTGCCCAACAAACTCACGGTCTCCCGTTTCGGGCTGACCGTCCTTTTTTTGTGGGCGGTGTTCTCTAAATTCAAGTACAACGATACGCTCGCACTGTTTTTTTTCTGCCTCGCCGGCGTGACGGACATTCTGGATGGCCGCATTGCCCGCGCCCGCGGCTTGATCACTAACTTCGGCATCCTCATGGATCCGCTTGCGGACAAGATCATGACGTGCTCTGCCTTCATCGCATTTGTGGAGAGCTCGCACCTCAACCCCGCGGCCCCGGTGAAGGTGGGCGCCTGGCTGGTGGTGGTGATCGTCGCGCGTGAACTGGCCATCACCGGCCTGCGGCTGCTGGCAGCCTCCAAGAACATCGTGCTGGCGGCGGAACGGTTCGGTAAACACAAAACCATCTCGCAAATCGTGACCTTGATTGCGCTGCTGGTCGTCGATGCGAGCCAGGAATGGCCGCCGGCACTGAGACAAGTTTTTGCGGGTTGGACGCCCACCTTCGCCAGCCTCATGCTGTGGGTTACGGTCGTGCTGACGGCGATCTCCGGCGGGATTTATCTCTGGCGCAACCGCCAGCTCTATCTGGAAGATATGTGATGCGCGCCCGCAAGAATCCGCTTGCGCGGAGGGACTGCTTGCGCGGAAGCTATTGGCTTTTATGAAAACTGTGATTGTAACCGGCGCCGCCGGCTTGATTGGGTCGGAAAGCGTCAAACGCTTTGCCCGTGAAGGCTTTCGGGTGTTGGGGATTGACAACGATTTGCGACAGTGGTTTTTTGGCAAGGAGGCCTCCACGCTGGGCAACCGCCAGAAACTGATGCAGACGATCCCCCATTACGAGCATCACGATTTCGACATCCGCGACCGTGCCGCCGTGGAGAACCTACTCCAGAAAGTCGGCCCCGAGGTCGTGCTCATTATCCACACGGCAGCGCAGCCGTCGCACGACTGGGCCGCGCGCGACCCGCACGCTGATTTTAGCGTCAACGCGGTCGGCACGTTGAACCTGCTGCAGGCCGCCCGGGAGTATTGCCCGGCGGCGGTCTTTATTTTCACCTCCACCAACAAAGTTTACGGCGACACGCCGAATCGGCTGCCGCTGGTCGAGTTGGCGCAACGGTGGGAAATTCAGACCGGGCACGAATACGAACCGGGCATTTCGGAGACCATGAGCATTGACCAGACCAAACACTCCCTGTTCGGCGCCAGCAAGGTGGCGGCGGATGTTTTGGTGCAGGAATATGGCCAATATTTCGGCCTGAAGACGGCCTGTTTTCGTGGCGGCTGCCTGACCGGCCCCGCGCATGCCGGTACGGAATTGCATGGTTTTCTGGCCTATCTCATGCGGTGCACCGTCAGTGGCGCGCCCTACCGCGTGTTCGGCTACAAGGGCAAGCAAGTCCGCGACAACATCCACAGCCACGATCTCGTCGAGGCTTTCTGGCAGTTTTTCCAAACGCCGCGCTCCGGAGAAGTGTATAATATCGGCGGCAGCCGCCACTCCAATTGCTCCATGTTGGAGGCCATTGACCAATGTGAACGCATCAGCGGCAAGAAATTGAACTGGACCTACGTCGAGGATAACCGCATCGGCGACCACATCTGGTGGGTCAGCGACGTGCGGAAATTCCAGGCGCATTATCCGAACTGGCGATTCCGGTACGGCCTGACGGAAATTCTGACGGAAATTCACGCGGCCTGCGTGGCGTAAAATGAGTTTCAGGGCCGAAAACAGGTTGTCCTTTTCCAAAACCAACCGGCGCCCCAGGTGCTGCTTGGAAAACATCTGCGTCAGCGTTTGTGCGCGGGCGCGCGCCGACGCAGCGAAGGTTCTGCTGCCCGCATGAAAAACGTCTGGCGCAGCGGCATCATTTTTACAGCGGCCAATTTCTTGACGCTGATCATTGGCTTTGGTTTCCAAATCATCGTCAGCCGTCAATTGCAGGGGCAGGCCGGCGAGTTTGGTTACGTCCAGACCGCCATCGCCTTCATCGGTCTGCTGGGCCTGCCGCTTGCGATCGCCACCCAGTCCGTCACCCATTACATCGCCCGTTTTCATTTCGGCAGCGAGAACGAGCGCCTGCACGGTCTGCTCACCAGTTGTCGCAAATTTCTGTTGCACATCACCATCGCGGGTTCCGTGGCTGCCGTGGTGCTCATCGAGCCGCTGGGGCACTTTTTCGGAATTCCGCGGGCCAGCCTGACCTTCGTCGCGCTCCTGTGCGTGCTCGCCGGTTTCTGGAGTTCCTTTTTCAGCGCACTTTGCCAGGGCCTTGGCTGGTTCAAGCGGCTGGCGCTCATCGGTTTGCTGGCGGCGGTCATCCGGTTTGCCTTCGGCGTTTCCGCCACCCACCTCTCTCCCATCGCGGAATGGGCCGTGCTCGCCTCCACGGTCATGCTGTTGTCCAATCTGGTCTTGCTATTCTGGAAGCAGGAGTTTCCCCGCAAGACCGGGGCGGCCGAATCGGCCTGGTCCAAAGACATGATCCAGTTCCTCGTGGTCAGCACCGCCTGCACGGTCGGCTCCAATTGCTTCAGCCAGTATGACCTGCTGGTGGCGCAGCATTATCATTTTCCGGGCGACGAACTGAACCACTATACCGCAGCCGGCCTGTTGGCACGCCAGATTCCGACTCTGGTTGGCCCACTGCTGACGGTGCTGTTCACGCATCGCTCCAGCCGCCAGCATCACCACGGGGACGAATTGTGGGAACAAATGAAGCTGCTCGGTCTGTACGCGGTTGGCCTCGTGTTGAACGCCACGGGCCTCTGCCTGCTAAAGAATGTCGGGCTGGGATTGCTGAGCCAGAACACCCCCGAAGCCGCCAACATGATCGCGCCTTTCGCCATCAGCATGGTATTCATCGGCTTGTTGCAGGCGATTGGCACGTGGGCGCTGGCCAGCCACTGGATCCGCATTTCGCTGCTCTACGGCGCCCTGGGGATCGGTTACTGGGCCTTGCTCCTGGGATTTGGCAAAACGCCCACGGCACTATTACACCTCATGCCGTTTGCGGCGGGAATTGCCTTCCTCATTCTCTTCAGCTTTTGGTTTATCGCCATGCGCCGCCACAAGTTGGTCGTGGAAGATGTCGTCTAAAGCCGCTTAGGCCTTCAACACCTCAATGAACGCCTCCTGCGGGATGTTCACGTTGCCGATGGATTTCATGCGCTTCTTGCCCTCCTTTTGCTTTTCCAGCAGCTTGCGTTTGCGCGACACGTCGCCGCCGTAACATTTGGCCGTCACGTCCTTGCGGAAGGCAGTGACGACTTCCGAAGCAACGATTTTCCCCCCGATGGCCGCCTGAATCTTGATTTGGAATTGTTGGCGCGGAATCACTTCCTTCAGCTTTTCCGCCAGCGAGCGGCCCCGGCCTTCCGCCTTCGTGCGGTGCACAATGCACGAGAACGCGTCCATCGGCTCGCCGTTCACCAGCATGTCCAGCTTGACCATGTCGCTCTCGAGATACTCTGCCGGCTCATAATCCATTGAGCCAAAGCCGCGCGTGATGCTCTTGATGCGGTCATGAAAATCGATCAGGATTTCGTTCAAGGGAATCAGGGACGTGAGCATGACGCGCTTGGCGTCGAGTGTTTCGGTGTGATCCACATTGCCGCGTTTTTCGGAGATCAGCGCCATCATGTCGCCGATGTTCTCGTTCGGACAAATCACGAAGGCTTTGACCATCGGTTCCTCGATTTTCTCGATGTAAGTCACGTCTGGCATAAACGCCGGGTTATCCACTTCCTTGCGTGTGCCGTCCGTGAGCGCCACCTTGTACACCACGCTGGGATAGGTCGCGATGATGTCCATGTCGTATTCGCGGCGGAGCCGTTCCTGCACAATTTCCAAATGCAACAGACCGAGAAAGCCGCACCGGAAACCAAAGCCCAGGGCCACGGAGGTCTCCGCGCTATAGACGAACGCGGAGTCATTCAACTTCAGCTTGGCGATGTTGGCTTTGAGATGCTCATAATCGGCAGTGTTGATGGGATAAATCCCGCTGAACACCATGGGATGAATCTCCTTGAACCCCGGCAAATACCCGGAGGGACGCCGCGCGTCGGTGATCGTGTCCCCCATCTTGACCTCCGCCGCGCTCTTGATGTTGGCCGTGATATACCCCGTTTCGCCGGTTTCCAATTTATCCCGCCGGTACGGTTTCGGATTAAAACTGCCGACTTCCTTCACCTCGTAATTAATGCCGGAATGCAGTAGCTTGACCATCATGCCCGGCTTAATTTCGCCATTGAAGATCCGGACGTGCGTGACCACGCCCTTGTAGGTGTCGAAATACGAATCAAACGCCAGTGCCTGCAAACTCGGTTCGCCCGTCGGCTTCGGCGCCGGCACGCGGGCCACGATTGCTTCCAGAATGTCTTCAATGCCGATGCCCTCTTTCGCGCTGCACGGAATGGCCCATTCACTGGGGATGGCCAGCACCTCCTCCAACTGCTGTTTCGCCTGCGCGATGTTGGCGTGGGGCAGATCGATCTTGTTGATGACCGGAATGATGGTCAGGTTCAGCTTGGCGGCCAGGTGATAATTTGCCACCGTCTGCGCTTCTACCCCTTGGGCCGCATCAATTACCAGC
>Ga0364922_10649_pt1 | contig 13581 bp, 14 predicted proteins | sample ExccelJu500001D4_2_FD_206955 | JGI IMG/M metagenome (GOLD analysis project Ga0364922, IMG submission 206955) | Enriched cells from Trout Bog Lake Hypolimnion, Wisconsin, USA - BchlTB.June20.5000.01.D4 | ecosystem: Environmental > Aquatic > Freshwater > Lake > Hypolimnion/Profundal zone | place...
CGTTTGAGTGACAGCTTTGTTACAATCGTGGGCGAAGATGTTTTCTGGGCCCGGGTCAATTTTCTCGCCCAACCAATCAACCACCGGGACCAATCAAAAGAATTGATTTCTGATAAAGCATTCGAGGGGAGTCTCAACCTGGTCCGTTGTTTGCACCCCGTGATTGCCTGGCCTTTCCTTTTTCCCAACGTGGAAGCGATTGCCAGCGCCCGGGTCAAGCGCCTCTACAATACTGATATCCCGGATTTTGGAAAAACCGGTATTGTTCTTGGCCACGTTGCTGAATGTCATAGTCAACGCGTTCGGATCTCGGAACAGGCTCGCTCCCAACATCAATATTTGCTCGGGTCGACGGGATCCGGCAAGTCCACCTTGTTATTTAACATGATCATTCAGGACATCCGCGCCGGTCGCGGCGTTGGGGTGATTGACCCCCACGGCGACCTTTATGCGCAGTTGCTGGAGTCCTTGCCTCTCTCCCGGGCGGCGGATGTGTTTTTATTTAATCCTGGAAGTTCCGATTTGTCTCCGGGCATCAACCCCATTGAGTGTAAAGGCCCAAACCGTCCCATGCAGGTGAATTTCATTATTAACGAGCTGTTAAAAACCTTTGAACGTCTTTACGACATGCGACGTTGTGGTGGCCCGGTATTTGAAACCTATTTCCGAAATGCCATGTTGTTGCTCTTGGAAAGCGGGCTTGAAGAGGTCGCCCTAACCGAACTTTCCTTGATTTTTGAAGATCCTGATTACCGGAATTATCTTAAAAGCCGCTGCACAAACCCAATGGTGGTCAGTTTCTGGTCCAATCAGGCGGAAAAAACAACGGGTGAAGCAGCCCTTACAAATTTGGGCCCTTACATTGCTAGCAAGGTGAACGCTTTTACCTGCAACGCAATCATTCGTCCGATCATTGGACAGGCCACCAGCACCATCGATTTCCGCCACATCCTTGACAATCGCGGCATTTTTCTGGCCAGGCTCACCAAAGGGGCTTTGGGTGAAATGGACACGCAGTTGTTGGGCTCATTTCTCTTATCGAAAATATTCATCGCCGCAATGGGGAGATCGAGCCTCAAGCCGGATCAGCGCAGCATATTTCATCTATACGTGGATGAGTTCCAGAATTTTACCACGGACACGGTGGCCTATATGTTATCGGAAGCCCGTAAATTTGGCCTATATCTGACCCTGGCCAATCAGACCCTTTCCCAACTTAACGCCAACCACGGACACCAAAACCTCTGTGATGCTGTCTTGGGCAATATCGGAAACTTAATTTCATTTCGAGTCGGTCCCGCCGATGCTGAAAAGCTCCACGCCTATGTTCAGCCAGAGTTCAACGGAGTGGATTTGCAAGGGTTAGCAAATTACAATGCAATTGCCCGATTGATGACCAGTAAAGGCCCCACTCGGCCGTTTGTCTTCAATACCCTGCCCGCTACCAAGCCCAGCGGATATGCCATAGCCAAGCCAAGTGTTTTGGATTTCCGCGCAAAGGCCAGCTCCAATTCCATTGAGGAAATAGAAAAACAGATTCTAAAACGCCGAACCATCCACAAAAAATTGCCATAGAAATAAAATGCGGCTTCAAAACAATATATGGGAGGAGAAAATGTCTGAATTCGTATTTTGTAATGGCAAGAGTTGCAACTGCTCCCTATTTTCTCCGTTGTGTCGAACTGCCAGGAAAAACTTGCCGAGTTCGTAACCGCCCAAGACGAGGTTTACGCCCAAGTCCGGCGCGAATTGCTTGTCGGCAAGAAGCAGGGCCATTGGATGGGGTTCATCTTCCCGCAGGTGGCAGGTTTGGGAACCAGCCCCATGGCCGTTAAATATGGGATTGCCTCGGTTGCAGAAGCCCGCGAATATCTGAACCACGAAGTTCTCGGAACACGGTTGCGTAAATGCACACGGCTATTGCTTGGCCAGCCCACCCGGAATATCACAGCAATATTGGGATCTCCTGACGACATCAAATTCCGTTCATCCATGACGCTCTTTGCCCTAGCGTCCCCCGATGAGTTGGAGTTTGTTGCCGCGCTGGAAAAGTTTTTTGGCGGCAAACGCGACCCACTAACGATTGAGCTTCTTCGCAAGGCGGCTGAACCGACTGACTGAATATGCGGATTATTCCAATAAGAGGGGTCAACATGCTCCTGCTTCAGCGTCCCAAGTATTGGGATGTGATCAGTGTTTGCCGGGACGATACGTTGCCGATGACGAATCTGTGCCGCCGCCACATCCAGGTAAATTGCGACGATATCTTTGACGAGGACATGCATAAGCTGGCTCTAGATGCACAGCAAAACGGTCGCACCATTCTACCTCCCAATGAAGGACACGTGATTCAAGCCATCCGGTTTGCCCGGGAAAGTGAAGACGCCCGCCTGTTGATTCATTGTGCGATGGGGCACTCCCGCAGTCCGGCGATTGGCTGGTGCATCCTATTCGACCAACTAGGAAGTGAAGAAATGGCCTGGGCCGAACTCTATCGCATCCGCCCCAATGTTGTGCCAAACAACCGGATTATCCGCATCGGGCGGGATCTCATTCCACAGTTACCCAAGAGTTTTCCCAAGGATTCCGAATAGGATTCGGCTGTCTGCCGGTCCTGACGTGACTTCGCTTTTTCAGGCCAGTTGATGTGTTAGTCTGGGACGCAAGAAAGGACCAGACGATGAAAGGCAAACGGTATACGACGGAAGACAAGATTCGCCTCCTGCGAGAGGCGGATGGTGGTGATAAAAGCGTGTTGGACATCTGCCGCGAGGCAAATATCTCGGAAGTTAGTTTCCACCGGTGGAAGCGGCAGTTTGGGCACATGGAGGTGAACGAAGCCCGCCGACTCAAGGAGCTGGAACGCGAGAACACCGAGCTCAAGAAGATGCTGGCGGAGGAGATGCTCAAGAACCGGGTCTTGTCATACGTATGCGAAAAAAAGCTGTGAGCCCGGCCCAGCGCCGGGCATTTGCACACGAAGTGGTAAGCCAGGAACTATGCTCGCGCCGCAAGGCCTGCAAGTTCTTGCAGTTGGCCCGTTCGACCTTCAACTATCAAGGTCGGCCCGCGACTCCAGCCGAAGACCAGTTAAGAAAACGGCTGTTAGCGTTGTCGGCGGAGCATCCGCGCTACGGCTACCGACGCATCGCGGCCTTGCTGCGCCGGGAGGGCTGGCGAGTGGGCAAGCGTCACATTCAACGACTCCGGCGCCATGAAGGACTGCGCGTGCCGCCGACCAAGCGTAAAATCGTTCGGCGCGGGGTTTCCACTGGGTTGCCCACGACGGCGACGCATCGAAACCACGTTTGGACGTGGGACTTCATTGCGGATGCGACGGTGCGTGGCGGGACGTTGAAGTTGCTGACCATCTTGGATGAATACACGCGGGAGTGTCATGTGCTGTGGGCCGAGCGGGCCTTGAAGGCCAAGGACGTGTTACGCTGGCTGCAAAAAGCCGTGGAACAACATGGCGCCCCGGAGTATCTGCGCAGTGACAACGGCTCGGAGTTCATTGCGAAGATCGTGCAGCGGTGGCTGAAGGAGAACCGGATCAAAACGATTTACATTGAACCGGGCAGCCCGTGGCAGAACGGGTTTGTGGAAAGCTTTCACGGTCGGTTCCGGGACGAATGCTTGAACCGGGAACAGCTGTGGACGCTGACGGAAGCACGGGTGGTGGTGGGCGACTTCCGGCAGAAATACAATCAGGTAAGGCCGCACAGTCGGCTGGGCTACGAGAGTCCGGCGGTGTTTGCGGCGCGGAGCTGTCCATTCCCAGTTCCGGTCGGGCTTCGCCCTCCCTCCACTGGGAATGGACAAAGAACAGACAAAAACATAAACTCAACCATGTCCCAGGACTAACTCATGGACTGGACCAGAAAAGTGAACCCGGTCAAGGGGGAGCGAGACGGAAACGGGATTGAAGAATTTTAATTCCAATGATGGCGATGTTGGGCGAGCTGCAATTTTATCGCCCGCACTTCATCGTCGGTTTGGTTTTCCCAACCGCACGCCCTTTAACCACCATGTGATCGGCGTTCCATGGACGGTGATGGGCTGAGGCAAGTCGCTGTCAGGGTCGCGTGGTGTGAGGACGGAGTCTGGCCTTGTGATGACGTTGTCGCTGGCCGTCCGGAAACCAAGCGGCAATCGGGGGCAATCCTCTGGTTCGGTCGAAACTTGTCAGTTCTTGTTGATGCCCAAACCAGAATATCCGGCCAGTTGGGGCAAGTGTGGAAATTCCGTCAACTTCGCACCGGATGGAGGTGGTTAATGACTTTGCCTTGGCGGCAGAGCCTTGAGCCGAAACATGTGGGTGCGTTTTTTTCATGTTGGTTTGGTTTACGGCAATATCCGCGTTAAAAGACCTTGGTTATTAGCAGAGAGAGGCAAAACAGGACTGTGGTAACGCCTTGGCGCGTGTGACCTCACAAGCAGCCGCCCACGGCACAAAATGATAGACTACTGTCTCGATGCGGGCTGGAATCGGCTTATCATCACATAAGCAGGGCGGAAACTTCGGGGTCAATATGTTCTTCGAGAGCAAGATTGAGTGCATGCCCCAATCCCAACAGCATCCGGATACGAACTGTTTGATCACCGTATCCGGCTTTCTGGTTCAGAATGTTCGAGGAGGCTTCACGGATGGCCGACAAAACCAAATTTTTATCAGCTCCTAAAGTGATGAGTTCCTGGGCATTGCGACCATCGAATTGAAGCGTTGTGGTGAGCGCTTTATTTAGCTCGGCGATCGAAACCATGCCTGGTAGCACACCGCCTTTTATTTGATCAAGTGGACAGCAGGAGAGCGCCACAAGCAGCGCATCATCGTATTTGTCGGGTTTTTGCGAACGTAATTGTTTGGCCGTGACACCACCGCAGATCAAATTAAGTTCGCCCAATTCCGCCAAGGTATTGACTGGCGTATTGCCGAAAGATCCGCGCGCGGTTGCCAATTGTTCAAATGTGGCGCCGCCTTCGAGCAGTGAAATCTGGGAACTGATTAACGAAAGCGCGCTTATTCCAGACTTATTACACACTGACAACAGTTGGTCTGCCGTGAGCTTTCCTTTCACCCGGTCGAGGCGGCAGTTGTAAACGGCGGAATGCAGCGCGGTGTAACCCGCTTCGTCGGAAACCGCCGCCAGTTTTTCAACCGTGATTTCATCGCTGATATTGGAAAATGAATCATATTTCATGGCTATATGGAGCGCCGACTGGCCGTCATTGGCCTTTGCTTGACCCAACTGAGAAACGGTCACTCCACCTCTAATATTGTTTAAATATCCGTTGCGGGCGGCTTCGTGCAAAGGGGTCCAACCGCGCTCGTCTTTAGCTGCTGCGAGGTCTCCAATTGTGCAGTCGGCTGGTAAATTGCCGGATTTAAATGCGACGTGGAGGGCAGTGCGGCCGGAGCGATCTTTGGCGTTGAGGAGGTCTTGGGTGGTGATGTTAGCGGGCATTGGGCCGTGGTTGGCATAGAGCCAGAGGATGGCGTTGTTGCCGTCTATTTTTTGCTGGTCGATGAGATCTTGGAGGACGATTCCTGATGGAAAGGTATTGCAGATGGCGGCTTCGTGCAGCGCGGTCCAACCGTGGTCGTCCTTGGCTGTGGTGAGGTCTTGGAGGGTGCAGTCGGATGGAAGGGCGTCAAACTCGTTTCAGGCTAGGCCGAGGTGAAAGAGGGGCCGTTATTAGAAAAAGGCTAATGCCGTGTGTCGTTTGCGTCGAGCTTCACAAGGCGAGTCCAAACGAATATTCAATCAGACTCCCCGCCAGCAGGAAGTAAAATTGATGACCACATGATATTTAGGTCTTATTGCAGCGCTAATTGCTGATGAAAGACCACATCTGCAAGAGTCCGTATGGCAGCATCTGGTTCCGTTGCTGACATGTTGAACAACTTATCAAAGGATTCTCGCACGCATTTGTGCACGTTAAAAAAAACAATTAAATCTCCCAAGCGAATGGTTGGGTCGGGGTTGTCCAAACATTTCACTAGAAATTTTGGGTTTTTGCCGGAAATCTCTGCTAGCTGATAGATGGCCTGCGTTTGCACCCCGTCCCTGTCCACATGAGCGCTGACGGCATATTTCAGTGTGGCTTCAAAGGCCAACTGGGAGTTGGCAGCAAGTGAACAAAGTGCCGATTGCGAATATTGAGATACGAAGACATTGGTATCGCCAACAGTCTGACTCAAGTTGCGAATATAATCATCCGAATTTACACCGATGGCATTCAAAGCCTCAATGTCATCGCATCGGACTTGCGTAGTATCATTGGTCAGGAATTTCAACATGACTGGAACGGCATCCATTCCGTTCGTGCCAAGTCCACCAAACGCCCGAAACCGCTGCTGCTGGGTTCCCCCGTCACTTTTCTCAAGGTCATCAATCAGTGCTGACAACGCATTGGTATTTTCAGGGGCAATTTTTTTGGCGGCAACTGCTAGGGCTATTTTCCAACCTGGCCGATTAATGGGTAAATCTTTGCTGTGACTATCCTGTATGAGCAGTGGCACCATCGAACGAGATTTATCGCCAAACTTGACCAGCATACCAGCAATAGAGGTTCGCCCTTCAATCCCAGAGTTAGTGTAAACTGTCATCAATGCAGGCACGACGATGTCTGGTTGATTGCGAGCGATTTTGACCAGACTCCCCGCCAAGCCACACCGGATGCCTTCAGCATTGGCGGTATTAGTCAATGCAGCCAAGAAGACCGGAATAAGCACGCTTGGTTGAATACCACCAATATCCGTCAATGTTTCACCCATCTGGATGCGGCTATAGTCATTGGTCGTATTATCCGAAAGTGCGTTGATTAGCGCAGGCATGAAGACCTTTGCTTGATTGGTGCCAAAAACTGACATCGCTGCAATAATTTGGCCGCGTTTTTGCGTTGCGATATCTCGTCCACATCTTTGGGTATCCACCTGCGGCAATGTCGAATTGGAGAATTCATCAAGCAGGATTGGAACAACAACCTCCGGATGGTTTTGTCCGACGTGAGCCAAGACGTTGTAAGGATTTTGGGCGAATCCTCCCCCCATATAGTGTGCTGAGCGAAGATAATAGATTTGTTGGCGATTGGTTATTACTGTTTGAATCAAGGCTGGCAATGCGGCCTCGGCATTGGTGCCCAATTGATTCAGAACAGCCAGAATACGGTCTCGAATAAAATAACCGCTAGATGTTTTGACGGCTATCCTGATACCGGAGTCATAATATGGATTGTTGGTATCAGAAAGCGTATCCACCAGTTTGTCGGCAAGCAGTGGAACCGCATCTTTGCCAATAAACACTAAGGCGCGTTCTGGATAATCACGGCATTGGCCAACAAGGTTAATCAAATCAGGAATCGCAGGTTTTGCGGTAGCACCAAGTAATTCAAAACCATTTAGGGCCCGACTCAAATGTGAGGAATTCCAATTCTTGTTGTAATCTTTTATCCAACTTATCAAAAGCGGCACTGCATTTGAACCGGCCTGCAAAAGAACCGCTTCGGCTTCTTCATTGGTTTGTCTTCCTCCAAAGCCATAGCGATACAAATTTTCCACCCAATAACTCAATGGCTTGCCACGATATTCCGGGTCTGGTGGGGAATTGGTGGTGGAGACAGGTTCAGTTCCAGCATGACAGGCGGTTAATAAACACTCATTTCCAACAACAGCCAAAGTCAACATTAGCAACGTCAACGCGCGCTTTATATTTTGGTGTTGACGTGGTTTGGCTAGATTCATAAGGACGATTTCAAAACATTTTTTCACATAGATTCTTCGTAACTCAGCCTGACAGGACGTGTGCCGCCTATGCCAAGCTTGTTAACTGAACGGCATTATTCGATAAGGCAATATTCCAAGAGTCTAGTGGTTGCCCGTTACCGCAGTAGCAAAATAGAAAAGCAGAGGCGAAAATCATTATTATCGTCAATCGCAACCCCCTTAATGACCGTTGGGCTTTCATACTGCGAGCCTATTTTATCAAGCCATAATTTCAAGTTCTAATTACAAACAGACCTCAACCACGCCCTCCCCACCGCCAGAATCCCCAATAATAGTGGTATCATAATCAGATAACGGCTTAATCCGCTATCCCCGCCCCTGATGCAATAACGCGCAGGGGCTTTTTCATGCCCGTAAACCATCAACAACAAGGAATTATTATGTCCCCTCAAGCTGGTTGGATATTGCAGGAAGAAATTGCCCCACGTCTCGGTGGTGCTGTCCCTCGTTCCGTTCTGTGCGTCGGCCAAGAAGACAGTTCAGAGCTGGTCGCCGATTCAATCTGTATGGCTGCGAAAATGGTGGACCGGCTCGAACAGCAGGGAAAGCTGGGTCAAGTCACACCCGGCAACATCGCTTACTACACCATTCAACATCTCAAGTCTGGCCGGAGAGCGAATGGCAGTTCGCGGGTCGATGCTCATGGCACCGGCACGCAACTGGACGGTATCACGGAATTACACTCGCTCAATGAAGTCGTCAGCGTCAGCGAAAGTGGGAATGAAATCTTTGAGCTTCAGGACGTAATCAGCAACGACCATGAAGACCCCTCGACCAAAGCGGCCCGGAAAATTGACTGGGACGCATTCATGGCTGGTCTGTCGCGCGTAGAAATGCTGGTCGTGGAGTTTTTATCAGCCGGTAAAACACTGAGGGAAGCAGGTCGTAAAGTTGGCCTGAGCGATTCGACGATGCAGACCAACCGTAAAAAGATTGCGGCGAAACTTCTTGAAGCGATGGGGGTGGACATTCTGAAGGACATCGCCCTGACCCCGAACTGGCGCATCGGTCTGAATTGTGAGCGGGAGCTGATGGCGTGCAGAGCTGACCGGAGAAATTAAGCCATGTCCAGACCCAAGCACTACTCACCCGAAATCAAGCGCTTCCTCGTCTCCGTCCTCTACCACGAAGCCCAAGCTCGCCAAATCCCGATGACCGTTCTGGCTAATCATCTTTTAGCGGACGGCCTAAAAGATTCGGCGAGTTGGCGGTTGGCGGAGGAGACGATGCAAGTCAGGGAAGAAGCGACGCAGTATTTAGCAGTCAAACAAACCACAACAACATAAACGAAAGAAAAACTATGCTCATCATTGAAGCCAACTACAGCAAAAAGCTCGGCCTGCCCGGGTATTCGTCACATCAATATTCCGTCACCCTCAGAGCTGAAATCAGTGACTTGTCCCAGGTATCAGCCAAAAGCCAGGAACTGCACAGCCTGATGCAAACATGTGTCGACCGGGAAATCCAACAGACCGGATTTCTGCCCGGCGAAGTGGTTCCCATTTTACAGGTCAACGGCAACGGCCATCAGAACGGCAATGGCAACGGCAAGCCGTCGTGATGCTTGGAAACATAGACGATGTAGCCGAAGCCGGCATCTTTGGCGAGCCTGACCCAGGCGTCGGCATCGAATTTCACCGGATTGAATTCTTTCACAAGCTGGCCGTATTCGGCCATGGGAATGCGGAACTCATTCTGCATATGGGCGTCGCGGTTGCCGCGTTTGCCCTGCCACTCGTCTGCGGCCACCGAGTATGGCCCCCAGTGGATGAACATGCCAACCTTGCTGGCGTTGAACCAGCCGAATCGGCCGGCCTCGTCCGCAGCTGCCGCCCTCAAGGCGGAGACCATGCCGAGCGCCAATGCAAACAGACATGCGGTTGATGTGAACCGTTTGGTGAAGGTCATATTGTGTTTCATAATGTGTTACAGAGGTTAATTGATTTCCGAGATAATGGATGGGATGAATTATTGTGAGTGAGGAAGGAAAAGTGTTTTTCATGGAAGAGATTTTTCGGGCATGGCTTTCCTGAGCCAGTCGAGGAATAGAGTCGGCCACTGACCGCCAGAGGTCTGACCGCCGGGAGTGAAGTTGCCGTGCCCGCCGGTTTCAAACAGGTGGAGTTCGACCGGCACCTTCAGGCGCTGTAATGTGTCGGTGGTATCCTGCGCCACGCTGACAGGCGCGACCTTGTCGTCCTTCGCGTGGCAGATGAATGTGGGTGGCGAATCGGCGCGGAGCGGATAAGGACAATTCGTCCCGCCGGTTCCAGCCCACGGGCAAAGCAACGCGATGAAATCAGGGCGCGAACTCGCCCGCTCGACCGGATCGGCGGCGGACGGATTACCCGCGTCAAATTCCGCGCTGACATGGATGGAGAGGTTTGCCCCGGCCGAATAGCCGGCCAGGCCGATGCGTTTCGGGTCGATCCCGAATTTCTCGGCACGGGAGCGAACGATTCGCACCGCCCGCTCCGCATCGGCTAGAGCGTCGGCTTTCACGTTTTTTGATGGAGGTGAGAGTCGGTATTTCAAAACAAAGACGGCGATGCCCGCGCGGTTCAACTGATTGGCCAGGCGGATGCCGTGATGATCGAAATCGCAAACACTATATCCGCCGCCCGGACAAACGATGACGGCCGTGCCATTGAATTCGGCGGAAGCATTCTTGCCGGGCAGGAAGGCCGTGAGCGTCGGAACGTCAATGTTGCGGAAACGGCCCTCCGGCGCCGCGATTTCATGCGAGACCTCATTGCCCGGCCGGAGCCGGATGACCTGCGACGGCGTTGGGGCATCTGCCGCCGCGACTGGATCATTGAGTTGTCCGGCAATGATGGCGATGACCACGAGCAGCTCAATCAAGGTAAAACCAGCCCACGCCGTCTTCCGATGAAAATTCATCCGCTGGTTGCACCTGTTGTTTTTAATGTTGCGACTCAAACCGACCCAGAATTCCCCGTATAGTTTCATGGCCGCAACCAGCGTGGGCTGTTTTTCTAAAATTTGACTTTCATCGGTATTTACGTTGGACGCAAGTTTATTATCTCAATTTGCTTCTCGAATAACCTTCGAGATTAAAATCATTTTTGTGTCTGCCACAGCCGGCGCAAGCCAGCCAAAGCTAGGAGCATAGCCGCAAACACCCCCAGCGCCAGCGTCACCGGTTCCGGCACCACCGTGATATTTAAAGACCAACCCGTCACCGTGCTCGTTCCTCCACCCTTCACCATGTCCGCAAAAAACAGCTCCCAATTCCCGTTGGCTGAACTTCCATTAAATGCATTCAATGCACTCGATCCCCCCGCCGCATTGTAAGTCCCCGTCACCTGTGCTCCCGGCGTCTCCCACGTCGTCTGGATGTTTTGCGTGCCCGCGTCTGACAGTGTAATGCCGTTGAATCCACTGCCCGCATAGCCCATCGAATTGCCGACTGCTCCCGGCCGGTTCAACAGCAGCACCATCGTCCCGTTCGGCGCCACCAGATACGCATACAAATTCCCGTTGTAGCCCCCGCTCACGCTCAAGTTTACCGTGATTCCCAAAACCTGATTGCCGGTGGCTGCCGCCGTGAAATCGCCCGTGAACACCGTTCCCACCGGACTGCCCACCGGCACGATTCCCCCGTTGTTATAGGTCGTGGTAAAACTCTGCGTATCCACCATGGTCGCCTTCGCCAAGGAAGCCGCTAGCACGATTAATAAGGCTGTGAGAATCGGTTTCATGTTGTTTCTTTTTGTTTGATGGGTTAAAGGTGGTGACGCCAACCCAATAGCGCCACCACCCACCTAACCCCGGTGCCGGGAACCCAAACCCGGCACCAAGTTCTTTTTACGGCGAGCGCCACATTAGTCGGTAAATTTTAAATATTGCTTCCAGTTTGATTCTTCTTTTTTAGGTTAAAGGTGGTGACGCCAACCCAATTAGCGTCACCACCCACCTAACCCCGGTGCCGGGAACCCAAACCCGACACCAAGTTCTTGTTTACGGCGACGGCCATTTCAACTGATAGAACGCCGACGGACTGGGCGGCACGCCGCCCAAGTCCCAGAACGTATCCACCGCGTTAATCACCCCGTTCGTCGCGGCCACATTCGTCGCCACGTTTACCCAGACCGGCCCAGCCAGATTCGTCGCCCGCTCCAGGATGTAGGTGTAGCCCGGGATGCCATACGCCGTAATCACATTCGACGTGCCAACCGTGATGCTCGCAATCGAGTTAGTTCCCACCACGCTGTTCGTATCCAGCACAATATTAATATACCCAATGTTCGTCCCGCCCTGGCCGTCATTGATGCTATAACTGATCTGGTCGGCTACGCTCGGGCCGCCCGAATAGAAGATGAAGGACCACGAATTCGTCGTCACTATGCTTACCAGGCTGCCGTTGGTCTGATAAACCCAGTTAGACGCGCTCAAAGCTACCCCGTTAGTCGTCGTCAGGTTCACCCCTGTCAAACTAATTGGGTCGCCGTCCGCGTCCGTCCAGTTCGTCGCCACGTCCGCCAAGGCAATGGCCAAATCCACACCTTTAGTTCCCACCACCGTCATCACCGCCGCCACCGGTGGATGATTGGTGACAATCTGGTTTAGTGTGTTGGTGCTGCCAATGTAGTTACTGTCACCGGCATACTGCGCGGTGATGATGTTCGTCCCGCGCGGCAGGCTCGTGATCGTTAGGCTGATTGCCTGACCGTTGGTCAAGCTGTTCGTGCTGATCACCGCCCCAAAGCCACCGTTGGTGGCCAAAAAGATTATGCTCCCCGTCGCGTTCGTCGGCACCGTCGCCGTGAAATACACCGCCGTCTGATATCCGTTCGTTGGATTCGATGAGGCCAAGGTCAGACCCGAGGCCGCCGGATTCACCGTCACGCTGACAGTATTGGTCACGCTAAGATAATCTGTTGTGTCCACCGGCGTGAAGATCACCGCCACATTCGTGCTCGGCGCGTTCGGCACCAGCGTCGGCTGGGCAAAGGTCAACGTGCCGCTGACCGCCGTCCCCGCAATGTTCGTGAACGCTCCGCTCAACGTCGAATTCGTCAACCGCTGGCCATACGTAATCGCCGTTGCTGACAAAGACGTCGAAACCACCGGTGTTCCTCGGTTCACCGTCTGCGTCAAGCTGTTGGTGCTGGTCAAGTAATTGGGATCGCCCAGATAGACCACTTGGATGGTATGCGGGCTGCCCGCCACCGTCAGGCCGCTGTTGCTGTAACTGGCCGAGCCGCTGGTCAAGGCGTTCGTCGCCACTGGCACGTTATCCACATAAAAAACGTAGTTGCCGGTCGCGTTGCCCGCTGTCACCCCGTTCGTCATCAACGTTGCCGTGAACGTGACGCTTTGGCCATAAACCGACGGGTTGGCCGAGGAATTGAGCGCGGTCGTCGTCGAAGCCGCCACCAGATAGTTGGTCAGGATAACCTTCGTCGCCGTGGTCACGACGAGGAAGCTCGCGTTCGGATTAGCCGCCAGCGCCACGCGATTGCCAGCCGTCAAATTCGCGAACGCCATGCTCAACGTCCCGCCGTTGGTCAGGATGATGAAACTGTTCGTCGCCGCCGGCACAAAGCTGTTGATCAAGCTCACGTTCAAGCTGCCGCCCAGCGTGGCGTTGCCGCTGACGGAAACAAAGTCATAGTTCGTAGCACCGTTCTGGAAGGCATTGCCCTGGTTCGTGCCGCCGATGTCAATCGCCAGTGTGCCGCCGGAACCTTGCCCGTAATTGCCGATGATGATGGTCTTGCCGGGCGTGCCGATATCACCCGGAGCCAGCGTGCCGCCACCGTTGGTCAGCG
>Ga0364922_10651_pt1 | contig 13534 bp, 15 predicted proteins | sample ExccelJu500001D4_2_FD_206955 | JGI IMG/M metagenome (GOLD analysis project Ga0364922, IMG submission 206955) | Enriched cells from Trout Bog Lake Hypolimnion, Wisconsin, USA - BchlTB.June20.5000.01.D4 | ecosystem: Environmental > Aquatic > Freshwater > Lake > Hypolimnion/Profundal zone | place...
CATTGTCGGCGGCTCGAAAGTATCGACTAAGCTGACCGTACTGGAGTCCTTGTCAGAAAAATGCGAGCAACTGGTGGTCGGCGGGGGGATTGCCAATACCTTTTTGAAAGCCACCGGACATCCGGTCGGTAAATCGTTGTGCGAAAACGATCTGCTGGCAACTGCACAAGCCTTGATCGAAAAAATGAAACAAAGAGGCGCTATCATTCCCATCGCAACAGATGTAGTGGTGGGTACCGCCGCACCTTTTCTGCCCGGCAATGAAAATACCCCGGCAATACTAAAAGATGCAAAAGATGTCGCGGAAGATGAAATGATTTTTGATATAGGCCCTAAATCGGCTCAGGAAATCGTTGATATCATCATGAATGCCGGCACGGTGGTATGGAACGGACCGGTAGGCGTATTTGAATACGATCAGTTCGGTGAAGGAACCCGTGCGATTGCCAATGCGATTGCACAAACAAAAGCCTTTACACTGGCGGGCGGCGGCGACACAATTGCAGCGATTCAGAAGTATGGAATTTTTGACAAGGTGTCCTATATTTCAACAGCTGGCGGCGCATTCCTTGAATTCCTCGAAGGCAAAACATTGCCGGCTGTTGCGATTCTGGAACAGCGGGCAAAGCAATAATTAACCGGGAATCACATGCTGCGTAGAACCAAAATAGTTGCAACGCTGGGACCCGCTTCGAGCAGTCAAAAAGTCCTGGAGGACATGATACGTGCCGGTGTTGATTTGGTGCGGATGAATTTTTCTCACGGTTCGGCTGCCGATCATGTCAAGCGTGCAGAAGTCGTACGGGCCGCCGCCGCTGCGGTTGGCCGCACGGTCGGTATTCTGGCGGACTTGCAAGGGCCTAAAATCCGCGTCGGAAAGTTCGAAAACGGAAAGATTGAACTTAGCAAAGGTGATACTTTTATACTCGATGCCGAACTCGAAGGCCCGGGCAATCAACAGTGCGTCGGGCTGGACTACAAGGAACTGCCGGACGATGTCAGCACAGGTTCGGTCTTATTGCTTAATGACGGTATGCTGGAGTTTGATGTTGTCGACGTTCAGGGTTCCCGGGTAACGTGCAAGGTGGTACGCGGTGGCGTGTTATCCAATAACAAGGGTATCAACCGCAAGGGAGGCGGCCTGACGGCACCGGCGCTAACCGAAAAGGACATGGAGGATATCAAGACCGCCGCGCTGATCAAGGCCGACTATCTGGCGATCTCTTTTCCTCGCAGCGGGGAAGATATGCGACTGGCACGCAGATTGATGCATGAAGCCGGGGGGCAAAGCCTGTTGATGGCAAAAATTGAGCGTGCGGAAGCGATTCCGGCACTCGCTGACATCATCGAAGCGTCAGATGCCATTATGGTGGCGCGCGGCGATTTGAGTGTGGAAGTTGGCGATGCCGCAGTCCCCGGCTTGCAAAAACGCATGATTAAAATGGCCAGAGCTAAAAATCGTCTGGTAATCACCGCGACGCAGATGATGGAATCTGCCTCAATGCTGAAGCACAATTTGAAGATTATGCGCTCGACCCGCATGCGGTGCCGCATAAATTCACCCGTATCGATCAGTCGATTGCGATGTCGGCACTGTATGCCGCTTCGCACTTCAAGGTGGCGGCGATTGTGGCACTAACGCAATCAGGCTCGACGGCTTTATGGATGTCCCGGGTCAATGCCGGTGTACCTATCTTCGCGCTGACACCGGTACAGGCAACCTTGACCAAAGTAACCTTGTTCAGTGGCGTGCATCCGGTCTACTTTCCTTCCCGTGAAATAAAAAACACCGCACAGGAATTGATTGATGCCGAGAAAAAATTGCTGGAGATGGGGTGCGTTCGGGATGGCGATTTGATTGTAGTGACCGTAGGCGAAGCGGTGGGGCAGTCGGGACATACGAATACCCTGAAGATCGTGCGCATAGGTGAGCATCACAGGAATAGTCTGTAAGTAGAATAATAATTTAAACTAACCAATCAGGAGAGCAACATGGCATTAGTATCATTGCGTCAACTTCTCGATCACGCAGCAGATAACGGCTACGGTTTGCCGGCATTCAACGTCAATAACCTGGAACAGGTCAAGGCGATCATGGAAGCGGCTGACGAAACCAACAGTCCCGTTATCATGCAAGGTTCCGCCGGTGCGCGCAAATATGCAGGTGAACCCTTTTTGCGTCACCTGATTGAAGCTGCGGTTGAAATGTACCCGCACCTTCCTGTCGTCATGCATCAGGATCACGGTGCATCTGAAGCGGTTTGTATCAACGCGATTCGTTCAGGGTTCTCCAGTGTGATGATGGACGGTTCGTTAATGACTGACGGCAAAACGCCTTCGTCATTTGAATACAACGTCAATGTCTCGCGTCGCGTAGTAGAAATGTCTCACGCCGTGGGCGTCTCGGTTGAAGGTGAATTAGGGTGTCTGGGTTCGCTCGAATCAGGCTCTGGCGAAAAGGAAGATGGTCACGGCGCTGAAGGCGTATTGAGCCACGACCAGTTGTTGACCGACCCTGAAGAAGCAGCCGAATTCGTTCGACTGACCGGGGTGGATGCGCTGGCAATTGCAATTGGCACGTCTCATGGTGCATATAAATTTACCCGTCCGCCAACCGGCGCAGTCCTGCGCATCGACCGTATCCGTGAAATCCATGCCCGTCTGCCTAACACGCACCTGGTGATGCACGGATCCTCTTCCGTGCCACAGGAATGGCTGAAGATCATCAACGAATTCGGCGGCACGATGGGTGAAACCTACGGTGTTCCGGTTGAAGAAATCGTTGAAGGCATCAAAAACGGCGTGCGTAAGATAAATATCGACACTGATCTGCGTATGGCTTCTACCGGGGCTACGCGGCGTTACATGGCACAAAACACCAAGGAGTTCGATCCCCGCAAATTCCTGGGTGAAACCACCAAGGCCATGAAGGCAATTTGCAAGGCCCGTTACGAAGCCTTCGGCTGCGCAGGACAGGCTGGCAAGATCAAGCCTATTTCGCTGGAGTCCATGGCAAACCGTTATGCAAAAGGCGAACTGAACGCGATCATTAAATAAGGGGTTATCGTTTTAAGTTTAATGCAAAAACGGCCTTCAGGCCGTTTTTGCATTATCTCAGTGCTGCAAGATTATTTCGCCGTCAATGGTAAGCAGGTCAGAAAATGATCGATTTGACGGCGAGCATTTTAGCGATGGGAAAATCGCATCATGAAACTGACAAGTTTCGTCACCTGAGTGACATTTTTAGGGAGCGTTTTGCAGGAAGGCCACTTTTTGTCAGCAGTAGCGGCGTTGATTAATAATGGGGGTGTTTTGCAACTAACTGATAAAAAGTATTTTTATCAACTGTTTACTACCAGCTATCCATTGATTCTGTTTTCTGGCACGGCTGTTGCTTCATAACAATCAAGGCGAAAGCCGGTGTAACCGAATGATATACCCAACTCAAATAGGAGCATCAAAATGAAAAACGTGCAAAAAGGTTTTACCCTGATCGAGCTGATGATTGTTGTGGCAATTATCGGTATTCTGGCCGCTGTCGCAATTCCGGCTTACAGCAACTATACTAAGAAGGCGCATTTTGCCGAAGTGCTGTCTATGGCCGGATCTTATGAAACAGCAGTTGCGGATTGTTATAACTCATTGACTACCTTTGTTGGTTGTGATGCCGGCTCGAACGGAGTGCCTGCTGCTGCTGCCGCTACGAATAACCTGGCGGCTGGTATGACCGTGTCATCCGGTGTGATTACCATGACGGGAACCGCGCTGGCTGGTAGTTATACATCCGTGCTCACGCCGACAGAGAATGCAGCAGGTTCTGCAATTACCTGGGCTCAGAGCGGTACCTGTCTGGCAGCGAATTTCTGCAAGCAGTAAAAGTTGATCGCAGGAGAAACTTAACGGCTTACTCCTGTGTCCTAAAAAAGCCACTCTTACGAGTGGTTTTTTCATATAGATTTGCTAATAATTTAGCCGGGGATAACCAGCATGAAGCATATTCGCAGCGCAATAATCTGGGGGATGTTGATCGGTGGTTTGATCGCGGCTCTGTATGGCCAGTTTTTGCACAATCCGATTGTCTTTGATGATCTGTACTTTTTCATGCTCGATAGCGACGGGCATTCGGCAATCGAAAAATTCGCCTCACCGTCCTGGCTCACGCTACGTGCATTGCCTTATGCGACGCTCGCCTGGAATGTAAAATTATTCGGTTTCGCTTTGCCGTCGTTCCGAATTGAAAATTTGTTGCTGCACTGGATGGTGGTCGTTATTTTGGCGCTGTTTGTGTTGCAACTGTATCGAATAGTGTTGCCAGTTGAAGAAAAAAGCGAAAACACTGGCATGGCTACGGCGGTGCTCACTGTTATGAGTTTGTTCGCGCTTCATCCGCTGGCAGTGTATGCCGTGGCTTATCTGGTTCAGCGCAGCATTGTGATAGCAACCTTGTTCAGTATTTTATCCTTGTGGGCTTATTTGCATGGAAGTGAAAGCCGCAACAAGATTTGGTTATGGGTTAGTGTGCTCTGGTATTTCCTGGCGACACACAGCAAGGAACATGTGATCATGCTGCCCTTTGTAGTCACGGCAATGACGATACTGATGCATGAAGACTGGCGCGCGCGAATATCAAAAAACTGGTCGGTATTTGCGGGTTATGTTGCCGTAGCTTTACTGACTTTTGCACAAATACGGGGATTGTTAGGTCATGCTTATGAAATAAATTCCGCTCAGATGCTCGAAGGTGTGCTTCCCGATCATGTACTGTTTTATAGTATGCTGACGCAAGCCGGGCTGTTTTTCAAATACGGCCTGCTGTGGTTGTTGCCTGATCCTGTCTGGTTATCAGTGGATATGCGAGAGCCGTTTGCACAGGGATTTTTTTCTATTTATGGTGCTGCTCTGGCCGCTTACCTGCTGTACGGTTTTGTGGCGATACGGCTATTGTTCAAGCGGGGTCGCGCAGGGCTGATTGGTTTTTCGCTGCTGTTTCCCTGGCTGATGTTTTTGACAGAATTTTCTTCGGTGCGCATCCAGGAAATTTTTGTGCTGTACCGTAGTTATGTCTGGGCGTTGGGCGGTGTAATTCTTTTGCCGCTAATGCTGATGCAACTGAATGCGCGTTTGACGCTGATGATAGCGGTGTTGATAGTTGCAACTTTTTTTATGGTATCGATGGAGCGATTGTCTTCATTTGCCAACCCAATATTGTTGTGGGAGGATGCAGAGAAACTGGTTGTGGGCAGGCAAACCTTGCCGGGGGTGAGTCGGATTTATTACAATCGCGGTACGGAATATTTGAAAGCAGGTATGCTTGATCGCGCATTACCCGACCTTGAGAAGGCAACTCGATTAAATCCTGAATTGTCGGCGGGATTCGGAAATCTGGGTATTGTTTATTCAAAAATAGCTCGAAATTCACAGGCAATACAGGCCTTCAGCCAGGCGATAAAACTGGATAAGGAACAAAAGGCGGCACCGGATGTAAAGTATTATTATAGCAGGGCGTTAGCGTATGAAGCGCTTGGCAAGTTGCGTGAAGCCGCTATTGATTACAAAGTGAGTTGCTTGTTGACTGGTAAATTGGGTTGCGATAGAAGCAGCGTTGTAGAATTAATTAAATTGAATAATTAATTGTCGTATGTCTGGTTGCTGGCAGCCTGATAAGCGATAATTGGCTATACGAATTAACCGGAGTTTTTCATGTGTGGTATTTGCGGTGAATTTCGTTTGGATGGCGCGGTGCCTGACATGGAGGCGCTGCGGCGCATGACTAATCGACTGGCGCGGCGCGGTCCTGATCATGAAGGTTTTTGTCAGGATGGAAATATGGCGTTCGGTCATCGCAGGCTGTCCATCATCGACTTATCCTCGGCTGCAGATCAGCCCATGAAGGATGAAGGATTGCAACTGGCGCTGGTATTTAACGGCACCATCTATAACTACCAGGAACTACGTGCCGAGCTGATCGAATTAGGCTATAGCTTCGTTTCAACCGGAGATACTGAAGTGGTCCTCAAGGCCTATCATGCTTGGGGAGAACGTTGCACTGCGCGTTTTTACGGGATGTTTGCCTTTGCTATTCAGGATAAACGAGACAATAGTCTGTTTCTTGCGCGCGACCGGCTGGGTATAAAGCCTCTTTACCATACATTTGATGGTGACAGGCTGCGCTTTGCTTCCACGCCGCAAGCCTTACTGGCAGGTGGTGGCGTTGATCTTCGTCTGGATAAGGTAGCCCTCCATCAGCATTTTACCCTGCATGGCGTGGTGCCAGCGCCCAGAACGATATTGCAGGGCATCAGAAAACTGCCGCCAGCGCATAGCCTGCGTATGACTTTAGCGGGTGAGCTGACGCAATGCTGTTACTGGCAGCTTAATGCGAGCCGCCCTGTGCAGGCGCTCACTGAGCAGGAATGGCTGGAGGCAACGCGGCAAGTGCTGCGTCGGGCAGTCGAGCGCCACAGGCTGGCATCCGATGTGCCGGTAGGCGTGCTGTTGTCCGGCGGGCTTGATTCGAGTTTGCTGGTGGCCTTGCTGGCCGACCATGTGGATGAACTCAATACCTTTTCCATCGGCTTCGAAGCGGTGGCAGGCGAGCTGGCCGATGAGTTTCAATATTCAGATATTGTCGCCCGTGCGTTTAATACGCGCCATCACAAATATGCGGTGCCGAATGCCGAGGTATTAAAACGACTGCCGGAAGCGATTAGCGAAATGTCCGAGCCAATGCAAAGTTACGATGTCACCGCCTTTTATTTGTTAGGTGAAAAAGTATCCAGGGAAGTCAAAGTCGTGTTGGCGGGGCAAGGTGCGGATGAGGTGTTTGGCGGTTATTTCTGGTATCCGCTGATGGATGCCCAGAGTGGTACACCGTTAGAACGCTTCTCGCAGCATTACTTTGATCGCGACCACGATGAATATCTGGAGATGATGAATAGTACTTATGCTGTGCCTGATGTCACTTCTGATTGGGTTGCCACGCAGTTGCAACAGCCTTGTGCGGATGAATTTCTCGATGAAGTGTTGCGCATGGATGTGACGCGCCTGATGGTGGATGACCCGGTGAAACGGGTGGACAACATGACTATGGCATGGGGGCTGGAAGCGCGTGTGCCCTTTATCGATCATGAGTTGGTGGAGCTGGCCGCTAAAATGCCCGTTTCACTCAAGTTAAAAGAAGGCGGTAAATTTCCGCTCAAGGCAATTGCCAGAGGGCTGGTTCCTGATGCGGTGATCGACCGGCCAAAAGGTTACTTTCCGGTGCCAGCGCTGAAATATTTGCGCGGTGACTTTTTGGACAAGATACGCAGCATTCTGAATTCAGAGGCCTGCATCAAACGCGGTTTGTACCGGCGCAGCTATGTGGAAAAGTTGTTCGCCGATCCTGAGGCGCATTTGACTCGGATTCAGGGCAGCAAATTGTGGCATATGGCGCTGCTGGAATGGTGGTTGCAGATCAATGTTGACGGTCGATAATTGACAGGTGCAAGGTGAAAGTATCAAGTTACAATCATCTTGAACCTTGATCTTTATTTTTTTCCAATTCTCCATAGCGAGGTGGTTTCGGCTTTTCGTGCTTCGTGCAAGGGATCGCTGGCGTTACTAACCTTGGGGTGATGGGGTTTTACATCGATTTTACCGAGCACTCGCAGTCCGGCAGCTTCAATATTTTCCAGCAATTCTGCGCGGCTGCGCAAGCCCAGATGTTCGGCAAGATCGGAGAGGATCAGCCAGCCTTCGCCACCAGTTTCCAGATGCTCAGATAAACCGGACAGAAACCCTTTTAACATACGGCCTTCTGGATCGTAAACGGCGTATTCCAGAGGGGAGCTCGGTCTTGCCGGAATCCAGGGCGGATTGCAGACGATCAGTGCGGCCAGTCCGTCAGGGAATAAATCGGCTTCTGCGACGATAATCTGATTATCCAGTCCTAAGCGTGTCAGATTTTCTCGCGCACAGGCAAGTGCACGGCTGTCCTGATCAGTCGCAATAATGTGTTTGATGCTGCGATTCGCCAGTACAGCCGCTAACACGCCGGTGCCGGTACCGATATCAAAGGCGACGGAGTGGGTTTTGATCAACGCAGGTAAAGGCGCATCGTTAACCAGTGACACATATTCGCCGCGTATCGGCGCGAATACGCCGTAATGCGGATATATCTTCTCGTTCAGCGCCAGAATCTGTACGCCATTTTTGCGCCACTCATGAGCGCCTATCAATCCCAGCAGTCCGCGTAGCGAAGCAACGTAGGCATCGGATGATATACCCACCGCTTCTTCGCATGCGGTATGCACATCAGGTGCGCGGCGCAAAGGGATGCTGTGGTCGGCGTTAAAAGGCAGCAACAGCATATTCAGGGTGCGTGAACGCTGTGCCTGCGCCTGTCGATGCAGATGAAAGGCTACCATAAAACTCGCTGCAGGTATTTTTGGTTTGCGCGGTTTCTCGTCGCACCGGCGCGCCATCGCCTGCAACAATTGTCGTGCATTTTGATAATCGCCTCGCCATAACAGTGCTGTGCCTTCGCACGCCAGGCGGTAAGCAGCATCGGCGGTCATCCGGTCATCGGCGATGACCACGCGTTTGGGTGGAAGAGCGCCGGATTCAGAGTGCCAATGGGCAGATTGGGTAAGATCATTTTCTTGCCAGGTAATAACGGGAGCAGCGACTTTCATCTTATCGGCCTTCCTCACGCTTGATTTGCTGATAGCGCAATTTGGCTTCGTGATCGTCTTTCGCGGAAGTGATTTCACGCATCACGGAATATACATCTGCTTTTTTATGATGTTGCGCAAAGCGGCCGGTTAACGGGGTATCGGGGAGTAATTCGCCGCGCTGAAAAATCGCCCATATTTCCTTGGCATATTGTGTCTCCAGTAATTCAGGGGCAAATTGGCCGAAATAATTGGCCAGATTTTCGACGTCGCGGTCCAGCATACGGCTGGCATTGCTGTTGGCTGCCGCATCCACCGCCTGCGGCAGGTCAATGATGACAGGGCCGTGAGCATCGACCAGAATGTTAAATTCGGATAAGTCGCCGTGTATGATGCCGGCACACAACATGAGAACCACCTGGCGGATCAATATCGCGTGAAACTCAAGCGCTTGTTCGCGGGTCAGTTCCAGATCGTTAAGCCTTGGGGCGGCTGCACCATTTTCGTCCGTTAGCAGTTCCATCAACAGCACGCCCTCGTAAAAACCGAAGGGCAGGGGAACGCGTACGCCGGCTGCTGCAAGCTTGTATAAAGCATCGACTTCAGTGCGTTGCCAGGCTGACTCCTGTTCTTTTCGTCCGTAGCGCGTACCCTTTTCCATGGCGCGCTGTGCACGGCTGTTTTTGACCTTGCGACCTTCAGTGTAATGAACAGCCTGATGAAAGCCGCGCTGATTGGCTTCCTTGTAGACTTTAGCGCAACGCACTTCATCGCCGCACTGCACCACGTAGACGGTTGCTTCTTTTCCGCTCATTAATTGGCGTAATACTTGATCGACCAGACCGTCCTCAATCAGCGGTTCTATTCTTTTCGGGGTTTTCATCAGCTTTCATCACCCTCAGATTCGCCGCGTAGCGAGTGTATGCGCGGTTTGACCGGATTCTCCCGTGTGTATTTGATCATCTCCTCGCGCGAAGCGGGGGATTCCAGGCTGATACGTCCCAGTTTCCCTGCGCGATATTCAGTTAGCAGAATGATAGAGGCTTTTTCAAGGTCAAGTTCACCACCGCGCCCCTTAATCAAACAGCCGCGTTTTTTGGCAATCGCGTCGATCACGCTAACACCGTCCATGCCGCTTGTCTCGAAACCAAAGCGTTCGGCTAGGCATTCAGGATAGCGGGCCAGGAGGTTATTTGCCAGATGTTCGGCAATTTCTTCCTCAATTACCGCATTGCGCCCGATGGCGTGTATCGCGGCGAGTATAAAACCGTCTGCATCGTATTCAATTTTCGGCCACATCAGACCCGGTGAGTCGGTCAGTGTCATGTGATCGTTAATTTTATGGTTCTGCTGGGATTTAGTGACCGCCGGTTCGTCGCCGACTGTTGCGACTTTGCGTTTGAGCAGCATGTTCATCAGCGTAGATTTGCCAACGTTGGGGATGCCCATGATCATCATGCGTAACGGCTTATGGGTGCTGTCACGATGCGGGGCAAGCGGCTGGCACAGTTTGGGTACACGTGCTGCATCGGTGGCGCTCTTGCAGCTCAAAGCAACTGCTTTGACGCCAGCCTGTTTATTGTAAAAATCCAGCCATTGCTGGGTGGTGGCAGGGTCAGCCAGATCGATTTTGTTGAGTATCTTCAGGCAAGGGCGCTGGCGATGTTCGCGCAGCTCCCTGATCATCGGATTGCAGCTTGCCTCAGGGGCGCGCGCATCCAGCACTTCGATGATGACATCGGTGAATTCCATCGTTTCGCCGGCTTTGCGGCGGGCGGAGGTCATGTGACCGGGAAACCATTGTATGGCCATTTTTACCTCTATAAATTAATTCTTTAGGATGAATCTCTGTGTTGCGTGCTCGCTCATTTCTCGTCTATCAATCTGATATGCCTCGTCATTCGCTGTGCGGCTCCTTGTGCTTCATTCCCAAGATCTTAATTCCAAAATATTTTATTTGTTGAATGGTGGTATAAGCTGCGCCAGTTGTGCTTCACTCAGATAGCACCATTCGCCAATGGCAAGATTAAGCTCGGCAAGTTTCAAGTTGCCGATTTGCGAACGATTAAGCGCAGTGCAATGATTGCCTGCAGCGGCCAGCATGCGCTTAACCTGATGGTATTTTCCCTGTTCCAGCACGATTTCCAGATGATTTTCATCTATTTTTCGGCAAGTTTCCGCAGCCAGTGAGCCGGGTTCGTCATTTAATTTAACACCATTTAACAATAGTTCGATTAATTCTGTGGTGACCGGATTATGCGTCGTTGCAATGTAAATTTTGGGCACATGATGCTTAGGCGAGGACTGGGTATGTATGAAAGCGCCGTCATCCGACATTAGCAGCATGCCTGTGGTGTCATGATCCAGACGTCCGACTGGTTGTACGTCGCGCCGCGTGAATTGATCCGGCAGCATGCTCAGGACGCCGGGGTGGTGGCTGGGTTTTCTGGAGCATTCAAAATTGGCGGGTTTGTTCAGCGCGACATACACATGCTCGCGAAAAATCCATCGCTGATGGTCAACCGTGAATTCGAGGCCGTCAGTTTCAACTGGGGTGTTTGTGTCGTCGAAAATTTCGCCGTTAATGCTGATTTCGCCAATGGCAATCAATTCACGGCACCATTTTCGTGTGCCAAAGCCCTGCGTATGCAGGATGCGATCCAAGGTTAATTTACTCATAATGGCGATTTTAACAGAATCAAGGGGATGGTAAGTAACAAGTGGTGAGTGGCAAACCGGCTTACTACTTTCTACTCACGACTCGTTGGTGCCGGGGAAGCTTCCGTCAAGATAAAGCCATCTCTCATTCTCACGCACAAAACGGCTAATTTCGTGCAGGCGATACGCGCGACCGCCAATTTTGTAGCGAGCGATAAATTCTACCGTGGCATGGTTTGCTGATTCAATAAGGTGTTTTTTTAGTTCCAGCCCGAGCCATTTGTCGTCGCTCAAATCGAGCGTGGCAGGGCGCGTGTCGGGATGCCAGGTACTGAGCAGATAATCTTTAAGTTTCAGCACGTAGGCACTGTAACGTGAACGCATAAGCGTTTGTGCATCGGCTGCGGGGAGCCCTGCATGATACAGGCCGCAGCAGTGATCATAGTTTCCCGCACCGCACGGACAATTCGCTATTACCATGTTTGTGCCGAGGGCAGCGTGCCATGCCAGAGAATAGGTTCAATTTCTACCACGCCATCATTACTAGTTAACATCATTTGTCCTTCCTTGTGCACTGTAATTGCATGGTGCGGTTGACCCGTTTGGCGAGTTCCTGTATGGTCTCAGCAAGGAGTGTCAATACTGTCAGATTGTCGAGGTGCGTCAATTTGTTCTGGTTGTCATTCCACCAATTGTCCGCAGCACGTCCATAACTGATGATCACGACTTTGCCGGCGCGTCCGCAGGCTTGTCGAATGACACGTTTAGTCGGGCAAACCGACCTCAATCCAGCGTAAGATCGCACCGGTGAGATCTTTGTGCCATAGATCCGGTTCGTCATCTGAACTCATGCCCTGCGCGAAGGTCAATGCGTCATCGGCAAATAACGCGAACGCAAAATAACGCACCATCATGCGCTCTTTCGCTTAACTTTTTTCTCGACATAACTATAGATGTCAAATGAAATTCAATAACCAGTAATGCGTAGCATTTTACATGTTTACCTGCATGCAAAACAGGATGTTGATCTTCATGAGCTGTATGAAAAGCATTCATGAAAATCCGATATGGTTACTTACGAAAATGTGACTACCTTTTTGCCGCTTTCAATATCGCCTGCTCAACTTGCACGCTAACAGCACCATCGGTTAACCACACTTGCCCGTCCTGAATTGTGCATTGCAATTGCATCGTGCGCTGCGCGAGTGTGGCGATGGCGCGTGTGGTTTCTACGGGCAGATTAATGACGGTGAGATTCTTGAGGCGTGCAAACTGGGTGCTGTTTTGCGCAAACCAGATGTCGGCCACACGTCCGCCATAGCAATACACCACGACTTGATTTGAGCGACCGCAGGCTTTTCGAATCAGCTTTTCATCCGGAATGCCAACATCGATCCATAACTCAATCGACCCGGTTAAATCTTTCAGCCATAAGTCTGCCTCATCATCGGCTGTCATGCCTTGGCCGAACTCCAGGTATTCTTGTGCGTGCAGAGCAAAGACCAGCAGCCGTACCATAAGGCGTTCGTCTGTTTCTGATGGATGCCTGGCCAACGTCAACGCGTGATCATGATAGTAGTGACGTTCCATATCCGCAATTTGCAGATTAGCTTTAAAGATAGTTGCTTTGATTGCCATGATGTTTCCTATAACTCGTTGGTGGTGTATAGCAACGGGCAGTCAGCCTTTACTGCCACCAGTGACTCTTGTGCGATTATAAGCGCCCACTCAAAATTATGTTTGCTATCTGTCGCCGGCATCACTCTCTGTCTGTGATGAGCAGTAGACAGAGTGAAGCAAAATCAATGTCTTGCACTAAAAGTTGGATGTCAATTAGCGGAACGTCTGGAATAGTAGAAATCGAAAACTAGAAATGCAATGTTGAGATTTTGCAGCACAAAAGTGGAGCGTCACTCAGGTGCTGTGCTAATAGCTGATTTTTCCGGCATCGGTTGAGCGACTCACTTGGAAATAGGCGGTCGTCCACATACCTTGTAATTTGAAACATTCAATTTATTGACATCGTGTATTCGCGATGTTAGCCCAGCGATGTGCTAACCTCCATCCTCATGAATCTACTAATGAAGCCTGCTCCCGTGTTGTCATCGACAGCCAGCTCGCCGTGCAAGGTTGGAGCCTGGCTGACGGCTTCAGCGTTCGTTATGAAGTCATGATGGAAGACGACATGCGTGCCGACTTTGTGCTGTGTAATCGTCATGGTC
>Ga0364922_10654_pt1 | contig 13480 bp, 6 predicted proteins | sample ExccelJu500001D4_2_FD_206955 | JGI IMG/M metagenome (GOLD analysis project Ga0364922, IMG submission 206955) | Enriched cells from Trout Bog Lake Hypolimnion, Wisconsin, USA - BchlTB.June20.5000.01.D4 | ecosystem: Environmental > Aquatic > Freshwater > Lake > Hypolimnion/Profundal zone | place...
GTGGTAATAGATAATGTTACAAAAAAAATATTTCATAATGTCGTTGTAGGTGAGGTATGGCTTGCTGGTGGGCAATCAAATATGGGTTATCCTTTGTTTGCTGCCCATAATGCTAAAGATATCATTCCTAAAGCGAATGATCCATTATTGCGTTTACTAGCTGTTCCCCTCAGGACTTCAGTAGAGATCGAGGATTCAATTAACGGCGCATATTGGAAGTTATGCACGCCTGATAGTGCTAAGAATTTTTCTGCAGTAGCATATTTTTTTGCTAAAGAGTTAAGGGCTAAACTTGGGTGTCCAGTAGGGGTTATATCAGCTGCATGGGGTGGAACCCCTATTGAAACATGGATTAGTTTGGATGGACTTAGGCAATCTCCCGAGTTTGATAAAACACTTAAAGATTATTATCAGGCTATTGATAAGCATCAATACGTGTTAAAAAATCCATTACTTGAATCTAATTATCAGGCTTCACTCATAAAATGGAAAAAAGAAGTACAGCCTTTATATGATATGGCCATGAAGTCTTATAATGCTGATAAAGATGCAGGTAGGAACGTTGAGAAAAAACCTGAACCGGCATGGCCCGAGCCTCAAAATCCCGATCCTACAGGTATGCCTTCACCATCAAAACGTCCTCAAGTACCAACGATAAGTTTTAATGGTATGATCGCTCCATTGGCACCGTACGCAGTTCGAGGAATTATATGGTATCAGGGTGAAGCAAATGGTGCCGCTGGAATTGAATACCGCAAATTATTTCCTCGCCTAATTCAGAGTTGGAGGAATTTTTGGCACAACGAAATGCCTTTTTTATATGTTCAATTACCAGCTTGTTATGAAGATCCAGTACCTGTTGCGATAAAAGGTTGGCCTTGGCTAAGGGAAGCTCAAGCTATGACTGAAACGCAATCGCATGTTAGTATGGCAGTTGCTATTGATTTAGGTGATCCTAACAATGTCCATCCGACTGATAAATATGATGTAGCTCACAGATTAGCTCTTCTTGCTCGTCATGATGTTTATGGTGAAGCTTCACTTGTTGCATCAGGTCCAAAATATTGTGATTTTAAGATTGTTGGGAACACAATCCGTGTACGTTTTAATGATATCGGAACTGGGTTGATGGCAGGTCAAGCTCCTTGGAGAGCGCGAGGTGTAGAGCCATTGCCTCTGGATCACTTAGTTGGTTTTTTTATAGCCGGGAGTGATCATATTTGGAAGCCAGCCAATGCAGTTATTGATAATGACTGTGTTTTAGTAAGTAGTGAATCAGTTTCTTCACCAGTAGCAGTAAGGTATGCGTGGGCTAATTCACCAAGATGTAATCTATATAATAAGGAAGGACTTCCTGCTGCACCATTCAGGACTGATAGATGGGATAAGTGAATTCCAGAATTTAATTCAAGAAATTATGGTCAGTTGTGATATAAAATGACTGATTAATAATTTTAGCAGTTTGGACTTTAGGCTCTATTGATCGTCCCCATTGCCACGCAGATATTGTTACTTTTATTGGATAATGTGAGCGTGGGGGTATAGGTGTAAATATTACTTGGTTGTTTTTTATAATAGCTGGACCAGCAACAATAAAAAACTGCACTGGCATATTTGAATCACTATGTGCATGTAGTGATATAGGTCCTATTCCGTCTACATAAGTAGGCAAAGTATCAAAACTAATATGCTGCTGCATACCTTCGGTGTTTATCTTAAGATTAATATAACCTGGTTCTGCAATATATCGAATAGTATCAGTTCCTTCGTTCCTAAGAGCCACGCATATTGGGCTATTAAGCCAAGTACGATCTAGTGCTATTTTAAAGTTCGCATTGCCTATCGGCACTATGGGTCCACATATCCATTCAACTGTCGGTTTATTTTTGGGTATGTTAAGTTTTTCGCCGGCGTTTATGAAGTTTTTAGGAATTTTATCTAAAAAGGTACTATTTCTGAAAAGCATTAAGGCAGGGTTTCCAGAAGAATCTGTATATGCAGGTAATTGAGTCTCTGCGTTCCAGTTTATGTTAGCAGCAGAATATGCTTGTTGAGCTAAAGATTTATTAAAAAACCAAGGTAATGATTTATCTATATTTGATGTATTTACATACTGATGAGCTGATATTGGTGTCTTATTAGGTAATGGCAGTCCAGTTACGTATCCTGCATTATAATTGATAGGTAGTAGTTTATCTGAATCAACGGAAAGTCTTATCTTAGCAACAGCATCGATATAATCTGCAAAATATACGGCCATCCATTCAGGGCAGTCAAAGTGCCCGCTTCCTCCATCTATAAGCAGGCTTATTGGCCATTTCGGATTAATTTTATGTTCCTTAATGATCGATTCGTAAAATGAAATATCTTTCCAGTGTTTTCGTATATCGATCTTATCTTGATCCCACTCTTGTGCGGTGCCGACAGCAACCAGTATGGGTGTAGTGCGATTTTTACAAAAGTAATGCGCATTTTTTACGTATATACCTGCAATACAGCGATCGGGTGCTCCATCAAGTAATTGATCTACCATTAGCAAATGCCCAGATTCTCCTATAGGTAGCCATGGAACTGTTGATAATTCAGAATAGCCAGTTTGCTCAGCTAGATGATCAAGTAATTGTTGTAGATATTTTACTGATTTTACAGGATCTTTATTTTGAGTACTGAAAAAAGATGGCACGCACCAAAGAATGCCTAAATTGTTATCTATACATATTTTTCTAATAGCGGAATGTCCTACTAAGGTGTGTTCCGTTACGTTACGGCATAATATCAGCAGTCCTTTTAGGCGAGTACAGTTCTCAGGTATCCATAAATAAGCTGCTGTATTTACCTTTAGATTTGTATCATAAGTAAAAGAGTCCTCATAAGAAAATTGGAATACTTGATTCTCAGGACTTCTGAGTGCCTCTATATTTGCGGTACAAAAGAGAGAACTTAAAATACATAGTATGGTATATAAGAGAGCGTTTTTCATATAACCATTTTGAGTTCTTTATAATATAGAGTACTTATTTTTTAAGTTAACGCTATCTCACACTATAAGTATCTATGTCTCTAAGACTAGTATCTATAAGACGATGTTTACGTAAACTTTCGACGTTCTTTGATGTATAAAGCTTGGGCGTATGATGATGTAGTTAAAGTTTTTCTTACCCTGTCTCATAAAGCTTAAACCCCGTTAAACCATGTTAAGAACTAAAGGTGTCGTATTTGCTATATTCACTGTAAGCTTAAGTGTGTTTTCTTACGCACAAGTAGCTCAACAACAAAGTTCAACTATATCCTCAGATAGCACTCAGTCTAATAAAGCTGATGGTATTGTTACTTTGGATCCATTTACAGTAGCGCCAGAGAGTGATCCGCAACGTGCGGCAAATACCTCTGCTATTACGGCTTACTCTGCTCCTATCAAAGAGCTACCTGTGCAGGTTCAGGTTTTTACACCTGAGTTTATGGAGTCTGTTGGTGCAACGGATTTATATGGCGCATTGCAATATGCTGCAGGCACTATGGTTATTCCTAACACCGAGAGCAGCTTATCGAATCCATTTAGTGCTATTGGTGTTGTCCAACCAAACGTTAGTATACGTGGACAGGCAGCAACAGGTGCCTCCAATGTTATTAAAGATGGATTTAAAGAAATATTAATTACAGACATCGCTTTTATTTCACGTGTTGATTTACTAGAGGGGCCTGCAGGTGCTTTATATGGTGAAGGTAATTTAGGTGGAGCAGTAGCGTACTCTGGTCCGCAACCTCCCAAAGTTAATACAACTTCATTTACTCAGGCCATTGGTAGTTTTGGATTTAGACGCTCGGTTTTATCTATCGGTGGTCCTATCACAAAAGATGGAAAATTAAGCTATATTTTACCTATTTCCTACCAACAGGGGGGTGTATCAGAAATGTGGGGATTCGATCAGCGAATCGCTACAAATCCAACATTTGTATATAAGCCTAGATCAGATACTACATTCCGCGTTTCCTACCAGTATGGTGATACAGATCATTCTTTCACTGATTCGGGTTTTGGTATGAATAACGATTCAGCTGCGTACGGTGTAAGTCCATCAAATCGTGTATTAACAAGTGCAACTAATTATATACTTCCATCTCCAAATTTAAGAACTTTTAGATGGTCTGGACCTGATACTTTTGCTCGTCAAAGAGCTTGGTCGTACGAGTTATCTTTTACTAAAGAATTTTCTCCTGATTTATATTTTTACACTGGATATAACTATGAAGAGTATCATCGCAAAAGTAGGGGCTATACTATAAGTTTACAGACAGGAACGAATGGCACTGGTGCAAATGGAATGGCAGCAGTAGCTGCTGATCCTGCATACAAGGCGCTCTTAAGAAGTGATGGTGCTGTAGTTAGGTATTTTCCAAATGAGTACTACGGTGATGGATATGAAATTCAGCCAGCTTGGATATCTAACCTATATTATCACAAAAAATTGAGTTTTGTTGATGCAAGTATAGTGACTGGTGCATATTATTCAGCATACGAGCAAAGTCAGGACAAAGGGCGTATTAGGTATATGACAAGCGATTCTTCGTCTTTATCCCAAGACCTCAACGGAATAACAAATGCAACTGATATCAATGGTAATACAGTAAGTATTGGGCCAAGAATTTCAGAGCAACAAGCTTTAGCATGGTATAGGTCCCCACAGGATTATACGAGCGTTTACCATTGGAGCAGCTTTGGTGGTATGCCAGCAACTCCTTATCCTGATTATGTGATTTCAAAATATTTCGATAAGAATATTTATCTTAATACGATCACTAAATGGCTAAAAAATAAGTTAATAGCTAATATTGGATTGTTATATATACGAGACGACAGAACGAGCAGGGTTTACCGTTCTTCTTCGGATCCTTATGGTCCTAATGGTTCACAAATATTACCATCAGATCCTGATTTTAACGGATTTAATACCAATCCATATGCAGTTTTTCCTGCTAACGCTCATCTACTTAATGGTACATTAGTGGCAGGTAGACTAGTTCCAGTAGGGGCAGCCACTCCATACTACACAACAAGTGCAACAGCTATTTCTTATGCAGGAAATAATCAGTTTAATGATTCTGCATCATTTAATACACGTCCAAAACCGATGAAGGAGGCATCTCCATCATTATCATTATCATACATGATAACTGACGATCTTAACGTATATTTAAATGGTTCTTCAGCAATGGATCCAGGACCTACTTACTCAGGCAGAGACGGTAATGGTGTGCCGATAGATGCTCCTATTTATAAAAATACTGAAACAGGACTTAAATATGAAGCTTGGCATGATAGAGTATGGTTTCTGGCCGATGCTTATAGAACGACTTCAAATAATTATGAGAGTAGTGTAGCTTGGGCATTTAATAACACCAACACTACGGGATTTAGTGCTTATATACCTGAAACTCTGCGTGTTCAAGGTATGGACTATTCATTGGATATGAAAGTCACTGATAGTTTACGTGTTTTCCCTAGTTGGTCAGTAAATCAAGGTGAAATTACAAGTGTTGGTTCATTTGTTACTCCAAACAATCAGACTCCTGGTATTTTGGCTGTTCAACAGGGTACAGCAAATGTTAATGCAAATGTATATATAGGTACTAATCCATTTAATTTACCAAAGCATTTAGGTCGTTTGCGTGCGCGCTATGATTTTCTAACTGGTCCACTTAAAGGGCTTTGGCTTCAGCCTGGAATGACCTACTCTGGTAGTGTTCAAGTTGTTGCTGTTAATAATGGCTCATCAACAACTAATTCTTCTGGTGTTGTTGTTACTACAGCTCCTACCTATACGCTTACTACATTATATTCAAAAACACTTATCAATTTTGATATGGGCTATGAGCCACCTGTCTTTAAAGGTAAGGTAAGATTTATATTTAATGCTACAAATCTAGGATATAATCAGGAGTGGTACCAAGTCGGCACCAATGGATATTTTAATCCGCCTCCTACCTATCATTTTACTACAGTTATAAATTTCTAGTAGGTGTTAGGTGTATAAACTGGGCTATTTGTTATAGCCCAGTTTTTTTATTTACTAAAACTTCTATGGGTTAATATTGATTTAACTCATATGAGGGTGTCTTCAAATTTTTATATATTCAGTTTGTTATATCTTACTACCTTTTTGGCGGTAAGAGGTGATCAAGGTAATGTGTTTAAAAATGGTGATCCAAATCAATATATAGCCTGGAATGATGATAAAGGTCAGATCATTAACGCACATGATGGTGGAATAATATCGTTTGGGGGTACTTACTATTGGTATGGCATGATTCTTAGGCCAATGCCTGTTGGCAAAAAGGGCGCTAACGGCGCGGCAACAACTGAAGGTATTTCCTTATATAGCTCTAAGGATCTCTATCACTGGCATAATGAGGGTATAATATTAAAGTGTTCTGATAAGATAAATGATCCATTACGTGGACCAATGCGTTTTGAGCGTCCCAAAATAATTTTTAATGATAAAACGCAAAAATTTGTTTTATGGTTTCATTACGTTGGATATCCAGGAGACCATGGGGACCTTCCAGGTTTAGGGGATGCAGGAGTCGCTACATCCAACTCGATCAAGGGACCTTTTTCATTTCGCGGTACTGTGAGACCGGTAGATCAAAATGCATCGGTTAAAGACTGTACGCTATTTAAGGACCAAGACGGTACTGCCTATTTTGTTTATGATCACAAAGATGGAGATAACCGATGCCTTTATATTGTGAAACTTTCCGACGACTATCTTACGCCGACAAAAACATGGTCACGTCTAGAAAATTGTCGAAGAAAAGAAGCCCCTGTTTTAATTAAGAAAAATAATATTTATTATCTCATTACATCTGACATGTCCGGTTGGCGTGCAAATCCAACGCATGTTTATTGTTCTAATAAAGCTTTAGGTCCCTATGTAGAATTATCTAAACCCTGCAATGGGCCTTCATCTGAAATTTCTTATAATACGCAGCCTACTTACGCTATTGAAAGACCAGGAAGTCCTGGTGATTGGATACTCATGACAGAGCGTCATAATACACAGAACTTTGTTAACTGTTCATATGTGTGGCTACCACTTGTATTTGGAAATGAAGGTAAGGTAACATTGCCTTATCTCCAGATGTGGAGTTACTAAGCATTTAAAATGGTGGAGGTGGCGGGAGTTGAACCCGCGTGCCCCTGACCTTCGCACGCCACGTCTACCTTATATAGTATCACTTTAATTTCGCCGAAAGTACGCCATGATACGCGCTTAGCTTTCAACTAACTCCCGGATGAAGGTACGATGTGTGAACCGCGAGTGGCTAAACACATTATGCCTGCTGTCGGCGTAAGGTTCAGCTAGCAGGTGTCGCTGAGCTTACGTAGTTGCATTAAGCAGCTAGGGGCATTTCTTCGAAGTTGCCTATTATTTTTTGGATCGAGGATTTACGAGAGACTATCCACTCTCGATAAGGCAGTAGCGCACTCCAACCAAGGGTCGAATCCGGTACACCCCCTAATTCACATAAGCTTTATTAAGGCTTAAATGGACTATGGGATTGAATTGGTGTGCTAACCATTCAAAGAACCAAGGGTCTAATATCCTCTATAAAAGCTCAGAAAGCAAGTATGCTATGACTTTATGGTTTAACGGTAGGATTTCCTACCTCGACTTTTCCTTGAGGAGTGATGGGTGTAAGTGCCGGATGGCTAGCAGTTTCTTTACCAAAATACGGTGCTCCACTAGCTACTAATCGATCGATGATATCTGTAAATTCAATACCTGAAAGAGGTATACTCATTTTTGTCTGCCAAAGCGCTACACGTTTTTTTGTCTTTGTGTATTTATCTGCATCATAAGCTGTCAAAACGATAAAATAGCGCTCATCAAACGCAGCGTCTAAGTATTGGGAGCGATTAAACGATTCTGGAGGCATTACGGAAGTAATGGTATGCCCTAAAACAAGGTTAAATCTTTCAATTTGGTTTTTAACACTATCTGTATCGCTGTCTGGTGTAATTACACCCCAGGTGATATCGAGTAATATGTCAGCCTTAGGATGCTCTATAGACATTACTAAATAGTTTTCCTTAGCTAGTTCTCTGGCTACAGCTTTAACAACTGCAATCGTTGGAATTGGTTTTAGCCCTGGTATAGGATCTCCGTAGAAATGAAAACCTCCGATAAGAGGCTGATAGTATTGAGGATGATTTTTGTCTGTGATCGGGAATTTTCTGCCCTGCAAGGAGAGATCCGACACCACTGTTATATCTCTGTCTGCTTTAAGACTAGGTAATCCTAGTAATAGGAGTAAACAGGGTATCCAGACTTTCATCATATGTTTATAAACATAATAGGTGATGAAGTCATTGAATTTTATTCTTTAATTTATATCTAGTTATAAAAAAGCGCCTCCTTTTTGGGGAGGCGCTTTGAATTAAAGATTACAGATTAATGGCTTCCGCCGTGCGTAAGTGAGTAGCTTAGCATAATGCCGCGTCCATCACCTTGAAGCCCGTTAGTTTTAACATAGTTTTTGTTAAATGCGTTGTTCAAGGTTAGTGATAAACGTTGATCCCATCCACGGTTTAAACGAGGTAGACGGTAATTGGCTGAGAATACCCAAGTTTCATAGGAAGGGTATCTTATTTTCCAAGCATCGGTATGTCCTGTTAAATAACTTTTGCCCGATGTTTTATCGATAGCGGTAGTATCTCCTGTATTTGGTACTTGGGAAGGAGTCGAAGATACATATGTGGTTAGCGCATTTAAATAAAGACCCTTAACACCAGGGACGATGTATTTGATATATGCGCTTCCGTTTTCTGGAGTAATACCGTTAACGCTACGACCTATTACTTCTGGATAAGCAGATCCGTAGTTGGTGTACTTTGAATTAACTTCTGCACCACTTACACCCGCAATAACGTTTTCATTAACAACCCAGCTTAGATCAAATTCGAAACCACGTACTAATTGATCACCATCTTGTAGTGTTACGTTGGTGAAAAGACCTGAACCTGGAGGTGTTTCAACGGTATCTGTTACAAGAACATTGAACTGCTTTGCATAGTAGCCACCTACAGTAAAGTTTAAGCGACTATTGAGGTACGAACCTTTAATACCGTAGTCATAGCCTTTAGCTGTGAAGGGTGCGTAGGTTGATGCTGCAATGACAGCAGGTTTAGATGTTTGATCTACGAAGTAAGCAGTACTGTAACTTCCGTAGAAATGGAGATTCGGAATGATCTGGTAATTAAATCCAGTGTTAGGTTTGTTTTGATGTTCATAGCGGCGTACTACGCTTCCTCCTGGTAGATTAGCTCCACCTGTACCTGGTGCTAGCGTATTGCCAAAGCCAACAGAGTCGAACGCTGCGGTGTAATCACGTTGGGAGAAAAGTACGGTGTCGTTACGTACACCTGCATATACAATCAATTTTCCATTCAGCAGGAACATTTGTTGGCGTAAGTTTCCGCCAACGGATGTTGTACGGCGGCGTGTTAATGTACCACCGTTGAGTGAGGCACCACCTGTAACGGCATTGCCTGATCCACTGAAGAGAGCTAGGTTTTGTGTGTTATACCAATTAGGGAAGTAGTTGATTGGAGCAGTTGGGATTAGATTAAGTGGATTGCCATCTGCTGAAGTGAGTGAAACAACGCGGCCTGATCCTGTAGCACCCCATGCTACTAAAGCTGGATCAGTTGATGGGCCATATTCCCAAGTTGGATCGTAACGATAATAGTCGTTATAATCGATTGTGAAAAGGGTGTTAGCTTCGATGGTATGGTTCTTTAGCCAGTAGTGAGCTTTTAGATCTTGTTGATAGCCACCGCCGTCTTCTTGAATTTCTCCACGTGATGGAATTGATCCGCGTGTTGAAGTGATAGCTCCTGTTGCAGGGATTGTAATAGCACCCCATGAGGTGTTTGAATTGAAATCCCAGCGGCGTGCTCTAAAATTATAGGCACCAACCCTTAAGCTCCAGATGTCATTGAATTGTTTTTCATACACACCCGTAAAGGTGACGCTACCACGGTCGAGTTCACTGTTTGGACCATATGGATTAATTTTTCCAAGCCCTAAATCATAGCCTAGTGCTTGAGTAGTAGCTGTATTGTCTGAAGTTGCTGTGCGTGCAGCAGAAACTAAAGGAACGGCTCCTTGAGGTGCTTGTTGAATCTGCATGAAATATTCAGCGCTAAATTGTAAGCGTGATGAATCAGAGAAGTCATGAGCTATTGCTGCGTAATATTCTTGGTTGTGCACCGCACCGAATTGTCCTGGAAAGTGACGATCCGTTAGTGCAAAGGATGTTACATAGTAAGTCTTAGAGTCTTTATCGATTGAACCTGTTGCTTTAATCTGGTCCTTCTTTTGAAAATAGCTACCGCGTGATATTGAAACGGTTTGGCTATCTTGCTTTTCAGGCTGAAGTGAAATCATGTTGATCATACCACCTGGTGATGAGCGTCCATAGATTGCAGCGTTAGGGCCACGGATAACTTCTAAACGGTCAACATTACTAAGTCCGTAACGACCTAAGCGATAGAAACCGTCACGTAATTGGGATGAAGCAGAAAAACCGCGAAGATTAAAAGATCCACCAATACCTACACCAGTGAGGCCACCGATATAAGTCATGTTTTCATCTAAGATTTGAATATTAAAATCGTCAAAGAATTCACTCGTTAAATTTACGATGCTATAAGGTAGATCGATAATCTTTGTGTTAACACGGCTTCCAGTCATTGTTTCTGAAGCAATATAACCGTTAGGTGATTTTTCAGAGACAGTGAAGTCTGCTAGTTTTACTACTTGATCTGCACTTGGTGTCTGCGTTTGAGCTACGACAGCTTTAGATAAAGCTATCGTAACTAATGCCAGCGTTAGGATACGTTTAGTCATACGATTTAGGTTAGTGTGTGTACTTACTTAAGGGGTTTAAAACAGGCTTTTTTGGAGCCGTTAATAGTAGGTTTAATATTTATTAAATTTAATGCAGGGTCGAGAAAAATACAGATCAATTAAGACACGAGTACGAATGAATGATGGACTCCCATATTCTATTGGTGAATTCAGATACAAATTAGGAGTAGTGGTAATATCTAGGGGCTTGCCGTAGAGGGCAGGGATGGTTGAGTTACCTAGGTACACATGAGCAAATTACGAGAAAGGACTTCACAGCAATCATTTGTCATGATTCTGGCTGGAATTTCTCTTATAGGGATACTCGCATTTTGTGCCTATTGGCCTTCGTTACATGCTCCGTTTGTCTTTGATGATCAATTTGCGATTTTGGAGAATCATTCAATCGAGCATATGGCAGATTTAAGATTAGTGCTGTCACCGCCGGCTGAGGCTGCTGGTGCTGCAGGAAGGCCTCTAGTGAATCTTACCCTAGCAATTAATTATGCTATAGGACATTACAACGTTTTTGGGTATCATCTCTTTAATGTATGCTTACATATACTCACATCGGTAGTTTTATTTTTAATACTACTAAGAGCACTTAAATTAGATTCTAGCTATTGGTTTAGTTTGAGTGTTGTCAGTATATGGGCCTTACATCCGCTTCTTACTGAAAGTGTAAGCTGTGTTATTCAAAGAGATGAAATATTGGGTGCGTTTTTTATTTTACTCACCTTGTATGCATTTATAAAAAGTATAGATTCGTGCAGCGAACAGCATGCAAAGCTCTGGAAATCGGTTTCCCTACTTGCTTGCTCTGTAGGGATAGGTGCTAAAGAAACAATTATATGTGCTCCGCTAATTGTTTTTTTATATGATAGTTTTTATGTAACGGGATCTTTCCTTGGAAGTCTAAAAATAAGAAAAGGCTATTATACTGTGTTATGTGCTACATGGATTCCGCTCTTTTACTTAATTTTCAACAGCAATAAACGGGGCGGTACAGTAGGTTTTGGATTGGGTGTAAGTACATGGAGCTACTTACTTACTCAGACGAAGGCGCTATGTATCTATATAAAATTAGTTCTATGGCCAAGGCCACTCATAATCGATTACGGTACACAGCTCGTTAGAGGTATTAATGAAATACCTCTTCAAGCTATATTTATTTCCGGTGTGCTTATAGTAACACTGTATGGTCTTATAAGAAAACAAAGTTATGCTTTTTTAGGAGCTGTCTTTTTTATATTACTCGCACCTAGCTCAAGTTTTGTTCCTTTAGTGAGTCAGCCAATTGCTGAGCACCGCATGTATTTACCCAGTATTGTTGTGTTAGTTTCGTTAAGCTTAATTATTGTAATTACATTACCCTCAAAGTTTATACCCGTACTAAGCTCTGTCTTAATAAGTATTTTATTAATATTAACTTATCTTAGAAATAATGATTATCAGAATGAGTTAAATTTAATTAATCAGTGTATAAGTTATAATCCACTTAATGATAGAGCGTATTTGAATCGAGGCACTCTGCTTTCAAGAGATGGCAAGATTGATGAAGCAATACAGGATTATGAGACTGCCTTGAAATTAAATACTAAGTCAGCAGATACGAGACTGATTACTTTGGGTTTAGCGAGTGATCCTGGAGTATTAGAGATTAATCTCTATCCGTGCAAAACATGGAGCCAGTATGATATACAACTTAAGCAATTGTATGCAGCTGTGGAAACAATTGGCTTAAGTGGACGAAAATTACAATTTAACGGTCGTGTAGTAGGAAGTGGAGGAGGTGCACATATTGTATTTGGAGGTCCAGAAGGACTGCTTTCGCCTTTTTTTGCTTTTCGATCATTCCTTCCATCCGTAATCAGGTATTGGCAGCATCATCCTGCACTGAGTTATGCTTTTACAGGAGCTTATATGGGACCTAGTTCTCAAGCGCCACGTATTGATGAATCAACTTATGAAGCTTTATATGAATTAGAGATAGCCTGTAATGGTTGTGACCATGTAGTTTCTGCTCAAAATCTTGGACTTTATGATCTTCTTTTTAGAGACCTACTGATGGACCGATCAGGTAATACACACCGTGCTGAAATTAGTGTAGATAAATTATGGAATCCTTGGTCCCCTAATGGGCAACTTGGTCTTGTAGAGTTTAGGGCTTTTGAAATGCATCCAGATTATTTCGTGCAATCTGTTACAGGTTTATTTGTACGAACAATTTTAGCTCGCTTAGTTACATATCCTTTTAGAGAACCATTTATTCGATTTTTAGGTGAATTACATGATCGATACTTCCTGCCCTCGTTTGTGTGGGAAGATCTGAATGAAATATGCGATGATCTTAGAAAACATAATTTAGACTTTAATCCGCAATGGCTTAAACCGCATTGGAATTTTAGGTTTTTTGGTAATGAGTTCCGTTTACTTTCCAGTCGCGTACGAGTTCTAAGTCGTCTTGAAAGTAACTAAGAAGTTCGTGTGATGGCATTTGACCTCCAGTAAAGAAATACCGAGCCATCCAATCTGTATTGTCGCGAGCTATGAAATGGTACGGATAT
>Ga0364922_10656_pt1 | contig 13411 bp, 11 predicted proteins | sample ExccelJu500001D4_2_FD_206955 | JGI IMG/M metagenome (GOLD analysis project Ga0364922, IMG submission 206955) | Enriched cells from Trout Bog Lake Hypolimnion, Wisconsin, USA - BchlTB.June20.5000.01.D4 | ecosystem: Environmental > Aquatic > Freshwater > Lake > Hypolimnion/Profundal zone | place...
GAAAGGGTGTTCCGCTGACACTTCATTGCTGCGATAGCTGACAATTACCAGCATGTTTTGAATATCCACACTGAGTACTAATTTTCTTAAGAGATCAAACAGGGAAGGGTTTGCCCATTGCATATCTTCTAGAAAAAGTACTAAAGGGTGATGCTCAGCAATCAGTTTAATAAAACGTTGTATGGCCAATTCAAAACGATTTTTAGTCGCCTCAATGCCGACTTCCGGCAAGATTTCGGGCTCACCGACGATGATTTTTAAGCGGGGCACAAAGTCAGTGATGACCTTTAAGATACCACCCATTTGCTCTAGTAGCGTATTTTTAAATGCCTCATATTCATCCTCGGGTAAACTCAGTTGATAGCGTACCAATTTATCTAAGGCTTGTCTTAAGCCTTCGTAGGTATCGCTTTGTTGGAATTTATCGAATTTACCGATGGCTAAGAAACCTTTTTTTAAGGCAATTCTAGGTACCAATTCGCGCACAAGGCTGGTTTTACCTACACCAGAATAACCGGATACGGTGATGAGGGCATTTTTTCTATCTGCACACAAGGCATCAAAAGCATCAAATAACATTTTGGTTTCGGCTTCACGGCCATAGAGCCGTGAGGGCAGTTCCAAGCGCGTGGCGACATCGTTTAAACCTAAGGGAAAGACTTCATCGCCTTTGCCTTCTTGCCAATCTTTAAAAGCATGTTCCAAATCCACCGTTAAGCCTAAGGCACTTTTATAACGGTCTTCGCTCATCTTGGATAAGAGTTTCATGACGATAGCACAGAGGCTACGAGGTAAGGTATTGTCGCAGTCATGTAAATCTTTAGGCAGTGTTGCCATGTGGCCAAAGATAATGGTCATGGGCTCGGTACCGGTGAAAGGTACGCTACCGCTTAAATATTCGTAAAACAAAATGCCTAGAGAATATAAATCAGCTGCTTGGGTTAAAGGTCTATTCATACGACCTGTTTGTTCTGGGGCTATATATTCTAAGCTACCTTGTAATAAACGTGGCGGGTCACTGGGTACCATGGTGCGATTCAATTCAGTGGCAATAGAGAAATCGGCTATTTGTACGGTTTTATCCGTAGGTCGTAGCCAAATGCTGCGCGGATTGATGTTTTTAAAAATAATACCCGCATTGTGGATTTCGGTTAGCATTTTGGCGAGTTGGATGGCTATGGGAAAAAATACCGCTAAATCAATGGGTTTTTGAGTTAAAGCTTCGCTTAAAAAGATAAAACCCTCGTCTTTTAGGATTAAATTCAATGGGTTATCTTCTTCTACCCAGCCTATGGCAGTCGGAAAATGGCCCTCATGAGGGCCTAGACGTTGTAATAAAGCATACTCATGTTGCAACTGAGCAAAGTCGCCACGTTCGATTTCATTAGGGCGTAAGGTTTTTATGAGGTATTTTTCCGCGCTACCGGACATTTTTGCCCTGTAAATCAAATACCTACCATTTGTCCCTAAGGTTGCTGTGATTTCATACGGACCTATCATTGGCATGTTTTTTTCCCGCTGGTTCTTGTTACAGTATAGTTGAATTAATAGTCGTTATAGCCCCCTATCCTTCTGTATCTCATTGTGATATCCTGTATTCCCATCGTATAGATACTTTGTGCGCTAAAAACCTCATCCATAACCGCCAAAGTATGCATCTTTTCATCTACGTAGGGTTTAATTATGACCAAATATATCTTTGTGACCGGTGGTGTTGTTTCTTCTTTGGGCAAAGGCATTGCTTCTGCTTCCTTAGCCGCCTTATTAGAGGCGCGCGGTTTAAAAGTCACTCTTATTAAACTAGATCCTTATATCAACGTCGATCCGGGGACAATGAGTCCTTTTCAACACGGTGAAGTCTTTGTAACCGAAGATGGTGCTGAAACCGATTTGGACTTAGGTCATTATGAACGCTTTATACGCAGCCGCATGACACAAAATAATAATTGCACCACTGGACGTATTTATGCTTCGGTGATCGCTAAGGAACGCCGCGGTGATTATTTAGGACAAACGGTACAAGTGATTCCACATATTACCGATGCTATTAAAGCAGTGATCACCAAAGGCGCGGATGCCATGGATATTGCTTTGGTAGAAGTCGGCGGTACGGTGGGCGATATAGAATCGTTGCCATTCTTAGAAGCCATCCGACAAATGCGCACCGAATTAGGATCTGAACAAGCGCTGTGCATACATCTAACCTTGGTGCCGGTGTTAAAAACGTCACAAGAAATTAAAACCAAACCTACACAGCATTCAGTCAAAGAACTACGCTCCATAGGGATACAACCCGATATTTTAATTTGCCGTTCTGAAGAAGCCTTGCATGCAGAGGAATGCGCTAAAATTGCGTTATTTACCGATGTGAAAGTGAAAGCGGTCATATCTTTGCCCGATGTGGACAATGTACACAGCATCCCCGAATTACTGCAAAAACAGGGTGTGGATGAACTGGTATTAGAAAAGTTTAAAATCACAGCTCCAAAAGCCGATCTACATGATTGGCAGCGCGTGGTAGCAGCAGAAAAGAATCGTCATCATACGGTGCATGTTGCTATGGTCGGTAAATATGTGAACTTAGCCGATGCGTATAAATCATTGAATGAAGCTTTAAGTCACGCAGGCTTACAAACACAAGCTAAGGTCGTTATTCATGCCGTAGAAGCCGAAGACATTGAACGAAAGGGTGTGGCGCTATTAAAAGATATGGACGCTATTTTGGTACCCGGTGGGTTTGGTTCACGTGGTGTGGAAGGTAAAATTTTAGCGGCACAATACGCGCGTGAAAATAATATTCCTTATCTAGGCATTTGTTTAGGAATGCAAATTGCGGTTATAGAATTTGCGCGTCATGTAGCCGGATGGCAAGATGCCAATAGTACCGAATTTATGGGGAATACACCGTATCCAGTGATAGCGTTGGTTACACAATGGCAAGATGCAACAGGAAAAGTAGAAAATAGAGCCGAGGATGGTGATAAAGGCGGTACTATGCGTTTAGGTGCGTATCGTTGTGCTTTGACTAAAGATTCTTTGGCCTATGCCTGTTATCAACAAGATACTATTGTCGAGCGACATCGACACCGTTATGAAGTCAATAACGTATTATTACCGCAATTAGAAGCCAAAGGATTGCGTGTGAGTGGCCGTGCAGAGAAAGAGCATTTGGTGGAAATGGTAGAATTGCCGAATCATCCATGGTTTTTGGGCTGTCAATTTCATCCCGAATTTACCTCTACACCACGCGAGGGTCATCCTTTGTTTAGCAGTTTCATTACAGCGGCGATCAAAGAGCATGAAAGAAAGAAAATGGGGCATCAGAAAGCAACAGGGGATATCGTATGAAACTATGTGGTTTTGAAGTAGGTTTAGATCAACCTCTTTTTGTGATGGCAGGTCCCTGCATAGTTGAAAGTGAAGCATTGGCCATAGAAACAGCGGGCTATCTTAAAGAACTCATGCAACAACGAGGCATAAACTTCATTTATAAATCTTCTTTTGACAAAGCCAATCGTTCTTCGCACGACAGTTTCCGCGGTTTGGGCATCGATAAGTCCTTGACTATTTTAGCCAAAGTTAAAAAAGAAATCGGTGTGAATATCATCACTGATGTGCATGAAGACAGTCCTTTAAACGAAGTGGCGAGTGTGGTGGATGTATTGCAAACCCCTGCATTTTTATGCAGACAAACCAACTTCATTCAAAAAGTAGCCGCCGTCGGTTTGCCTGTGAATATTAAAAAAGGCCAGTTTTTAGCGCCCTGGGATATGAAACATGTAGTGGCCAAAGCCAAAGCCGTAGGCAACGAACATATCATGGTGTGTGAACGAGGCGCTTCTTTTGGCTATAATAATTTAGTGTCGGATATGCGATCTTTAGCCATTATGCGTGATTGTGAAGTGCCAGTTGTATTTGATGCGACGCATTCCGTACAATTACCCGGCGGACAAGGAACGCAATCGGGCGGACAACGCGAATTTGTGCCTACCTTAGCGCGCGCTGCGGTAGCAGTGGGTATAGCGGGTTTATTTTTAGAAACGCATCCGCAACCGGAAAAAGCATTGAGCGATGGTCCTAACTCTTGGCCTTTACATAAAATGCCTGCATTGTTGGATCAACTACAAGCATTAGATGAAATCATCAAACGACAAAAAGCGTACGATTTAGCATAATAGAGGTAAAATCATGTCTACCATTATAAAACGAGAAGAACAGTTTTGTGCGCACAATTATCACCCTTTGCCCGTGGTATTAGTTAAAGGGGAAGGCGCTTTAGTGTGGGATGAGAATGGTCGCGAATATATAGATATGATGAGTGCTTATTCAGCGGTGAGTCATGGTCATCGTCATCCTAAAATTGTCAAAGCGTTAGAGGATCAATTATCGCGCTTGGCCATAGTATCGCGATCTTATTACAGCAATACCTTGGCTGATTTTTTACAATATGCGTGTGAATTATTCGGTTATGATAAAGGTTTACCCATGAACACGGGCGCTGAAGCCGTGGAAACGGCTTTAAAATTGGCTCGTAAATGGGGTTATAAAGTCAAAAAAGTGCCTGCAGACAAAGCAGAAATCATCGCTTGCCGTAATAATTTTCATGGCCGCACCATTGCCATTGTAGGCATGTCTACCGAAGAACAATATCGCGATGGCTTTGGCCCATTTCCAGCGGGCTTTAATATTATTCCTTATGGCGATATTGACGCTTTAGAAAAAGCGATCACGCCCAATACGGTGGCTTTTATCGTTGAGCCTATTCAAGGCGAAGCGGGTATTATGATGCCTCCAGCAGGGTATTTGAAAAAATGCGCTGAATTGTGTAAACGTCATAATGTATTGCTGATTGCTGATGAAATTCAAACGGGTTTAGGGCGTACCGGTAAACGCTTAGCCTGCGATCACGAAGGTGTTAGACCGGATATATTGGTATTGGGTAAAGCCTTGGGTGGCGGCTTATTACCGATTTCCCTGGTGTTGGCTGATGATGCCATTATGTCGGTATTACATCCCGGTGATCACGGCAGTACCTTTGGCGGCTATGCTTTAGCTGCTGCAGTGGGTTTGGCCGCTTTAAAAACGCTAGAAGAAGAAAAATTGGCTGAACGAGCTCAAGTTTTGGGTGAACGTTTAATGAAAGGCTTAAAAACCATTTCGCATCCGGCTATACGCGACATACGCGGCAAAGGTTTGATGGTAGGTATTGAAATAGATCCAAAGATTATTCATGGCCACGACCTAGCCGAGAAGTTTTTGCAACATGGTATCTTAACCAAAGAAACTCACCACGTGGTAATGCGCTTAGCACCACCCTTGGTGATCAGTGAGGAGCTGATCGATAAGGCGATCGAAGCAGTTAAGCAGGTTTTTGCTGAGCTTAAGTGAAAATAAATCACGTACAAACTATTTTACACAGGAGAATTTATGGCAGCCATTGACCCGTTCTGCAGCCCTTTTTCCGCTAGCCCATTGAACAGCGCTTCTTCCGTGAAACGAAAGCGAGCGGGTAGTGAAGATCCTAGCTCTGTAAAGAGTCCATCGCCATTGTCACTACCGAAGAAGATGCAATCTGAAGCCGAGAATCTGATCAACAGCCCCAGCCCTTCTTTCGTGGCTCCGCCGGACCAAAAGCGAAGGCGTACTAAAAGTCCTGGTCCCACTTCGCCATTGCAGACAAAGGCAGTGGAGCTTATTGCAGCGCGTATTGCAGCTCGTATTCAGGGTGTATTCGCCCTCAGTGAAACTTGTCTGGCTGATGAACCTATGTCCACCGCACCACCATCCCCACATCCGTCGTTTATGTTTAGATATTTTAGCCCCCCAAAACAAGTGCCTCTAGGGGTAGGGGCCATCGTTATATCTTCTATAGGGCACAAAGAAAACGGATCCCAAAGTTCAAGCGGCAAATCGCCGGAAACAAGAAGCCCTGGTAGTTTCCATAAATAGTCTCTAAACCCATCAACCAGGCATTCCAATCAAGATTGAATGCCTGGTTGATATATAGAATATCTTGCAGTCAATCTCCCGCCCATGCTACCCTAGGCCCGTTTTATAGGCACGTAGCTCAGCGGTAGAGCACCACCTTCACACGGTGGGGGTCGGTGGTTCGACACCACTCGTGCCTACCAGTCGTCTTGCCATTTTACCTTAAATTTGTTAAGGTTAGCCGTTATAAGTAATAGGCACGTAGCTCAGTGGTAGAGCACCACCTTGACATGGTGGTGGTCGGTGGTTCGATCCCACTCGTGCCTACCAAGTTTTTTAGCAATAGGTTTAAACATGCCCATTATTACTTTACCCGATAATCGTCAATTGCCATTTGACCAACCCGTGACTGTAGCCACTGTAGTGGCCAGCATAGGCGCTGGTTTAGCCAAAGCAGCCTTGGCCGCTAAGGTCAACGATGTACTGGTAGACTTAAGTTATACCATAGAAAAAGACGCTACTTTAAAGGTGATTACGGCTAAAGACCCAGAAGGCGTAGAAGTGTTGCGTCATTCTACGGCACATCTATTGGCACAAGCCGTCAAACAATTATTTCCCAGCGCACAAGTCACTATAGGTCCAGTGATTGAAGATGGTTTTTATTACGATTTTGCGTTTGAACGCAGTTTTACTCTGGAAGATTTAGCGGCCATAGAAGCTAAAATGCACGAATTAGCCGCTAAAAACTATGATGTCACACGGCGCGTCATGAGTCGCGATGAAGCCATTGCTTTCTTTCTTGAATTAGGCGAAGAATACAAAGCTAAAATTATTGCAGACATTCCGCCTACAGAAACTTTGTCTTTATATCAACAAGGCGATTTTGTAGATTTATGCCGTGGCCCACATGTGCCCAATACCAGTCATTTAAAGACTTTTAAGCTGATGAAACTCGCGGGCGCTTATTGGCGTGGTGATTCCAACAATGTCATGTTACAACGCATCTATGGCACTGCCTGGGCAGACGATAAAGCCTTAGCAGCGTATTTATACCGTTTAGAAGAAGCCGAAAAACGCGATCATCGCAAATTAGGAAAATTATTAGATTTATTTCACATGCAAGAAGAAGCGCCGGGCATGGTGTTTTGGCATCCTAAGGGTTGGCAATTATATCGTGTGGTTGAAGAATATATACGCCAAAAATTACGTGAATACGATTATCAAGAAATACGCACACCGCAAATCGTCGATAGAATCCTATGGGAAAAATCGGGTCATTGGGAACAATACCGTGAAGAAATGTGGGTGACTTCAACCGAAAATCGCGATTATGCCATCAAGCCCATGAGTTGTCCCTTACACGTACAAGTCTTCAAACAAGGCTTACACAGCTATAGAGATCTGCCGTTGCGCTTAGCGGAATTTGGTTCTTGTCATCGCAATGAGGCTTCGGGGACTTTGCACGGTTTGATGCGGGTTCGCCATCTGACCCAGGATGATGCGCATTTGTTTATACGAGAAGATCAAATAGAATCCGAAGCTACAAAATTATTGGATTTGGTCTATGAGGTTTATCAAGACTTTGGCTTTGAAGATATTAGCTGTAGATTGTCCACGCGCCCTGAAAATCGCATTGGGGATGACGCCGTTTGGGATAAGGCTGAAGAAGCCTTGCAACGAGTGCTGAACAATAAAGGTGTCAATTGGAGCTTACAACCCGGTGATGGCGCCTTTTATGGCCCTAAAATCGATTTTAAACTGCGTGATTGCCTAGGCCGTGAATGGCAATGCGGTACGGTGCAATTGGACTTCCAATTGCCGGGCAGATTGGACGCTTACTACATAGACGAGGCAGGGAATAAGGTTGTGCCGGTGATGCTGCATAGGGCTGTATTGGGTTCCATGGAGCGGTTTATAGGGGTATTAATTGAACATTTTGCCGCTAAATTTCCGGTATGGTTGGCACCTGTTCAGGCCGTTATTCTGAATGTTAGCGACAAACAAGGCGAATATGTTCAAAAAATACACAAAAAGTTAAAAAATCTAGGCTTTCGTGTAGAAAATGACTTGCGTAATGAGAAGATAGGCTTTAAGATCCGTGAGCACACACTGCAAAAAGTGCCTTACTTGCTCATTATCGGCGATAAAGAAGTCAGCGGAAATACAGTTACCGTCAGATCTCGCTCCGGCGAAGATTTGGGGGAGATGCTTTTGCCTGATTTTGTATCCTTATTGGAGAAAGAAAGTGCCTTATTGGGGCGTGGTTCATAGGGGCAGGCCCCGTGGATAGAAGTGTAAAATTATCAACTCACCGCAGTTGATTTTTAGGCGGCGGCAACAAAGCCTACAAATCAAATGCGAAGAGTGTTATAGGAGAATTTGAGATTAGTACTAAGCAAACAGCGGTCAAAACGCGTATCAACGAGGAGATTAGGGCCAAAGAAGTACGTGTTATCGATGAAAATGGAGACCAAGCCGGTATCTTGAGCTTAGCGGAAGCTTTGCAACGTGCCCGCGCAGTCGAACTAGATTTAGTCGAAGTATCACCTACTGCAGAGCCCCCTGTTTGTAAGATCATGAACTATGGTAAACATGTTTACCAGCAAAAGAAAAATGCAGCGGAGTCTAAGAAAAAGCTGCATAAAGTTGAGATCAAAGAAGTCAAATTTCGTCCAGTAACAGATGATGGAGATTATCAGGTCAAGCTACGCAACCTGATACGTTTCCTAGAGGATGGGGATAAAACCAAGGTCACGGTCCGCTTTAGGGGTCGTGAATTAGCACATAGGGAATTGGGATTAGAAATGTTAAAACGCATCAGTGAAGATTTAGCTGAATATGGTGTGGTGGAACAGTTCCCAAAAATGGAAGGGAAACAAATGGCTATGCTCTTGGGCCCTAAAAAGAAGTAAAACCGATTCGTGTAATACTCATAGCAGTTGGTTTTTAGGCGAGGCGTCGAGCTCTCGAGCGACAGGAGTGACGTACTTATGTCATATACTGGGTGCGAGATGAGCGAAGGCAACAAAGCCTAAGAAGCAAATGCGAAGAGTATAGAGAGTCCTAATGCGGAGTTATTGACTATGTCAAAACTAAAAACCAAAAGTGGCGCTAAAAAGCGCTTTCGTGCTCGTGCTAATGGCTATAAATACCGTAACGCGGAGCGTTCGCATATTCTGACGAAGAAGTCGCCGAAACGCAAACGTCAACATAGAGGACAAGACTCTATTAGTGCATCAGACGAACGATCTATTCGTCGTATGTTAACCGGTAGTTAGAGGGGAAATTCCATGGCAAGAGTAAAACGCAGTGTCGTGGCGAGAGCCCGTCACAAAAAAGTATTAAAGCAAGCCAAAGGGTATCGCGGTGCTAGAAGCCGTGTCTACCGTGTGGCAAAGCAAGCGGTTATCAAAGCAGGCCAGTATGCTTACCGCGATCGTCGTCAACGTAAACGTGATTTTCGTGGTTTGTGGATTGTACGTATCAATGCTGCAGCCAGAGAATTCGGCTTAACTTACAGTCAATTTATGAATGGCTTAAGAAAAGCAGCGATAGAGATCGATCGTAAAGTGTTAGCAGAATTGGCAGTGAATCAAAAAGAAGCTTTTGCAGCGATTGTAGAACAATCTAAAGCTGCCTTGGCCCAAGCTTGATTCTTTATGCAATCTTTTGATGACATCCTGATAAAAGTACGCGAACAAAGTGCTGTGGCTACGGATTTAGCCGCACTAGAGCAAGTTCGCGTGCATTTTCTAGGAAAGAAAGGATCTGTCACCGAGTTGATGAAAACCATGGCTACCTTGGCGCCCGCAGAGCGTCCGGCCTATGGTCAAAGGGTCAACGATTTAAAAGTGGCCATTCAATCTCTATTACAAGATAAACAACAACAACTACAACACAGTGCTTTAAACGAAGCTTTAGAGCGTGATGCTGTAGACACTTCTTTACCAGGACGTGGTGTAGGCGTAGGCCATTTGCATCCCGTCACGCAAACGCGTTTGCGTATAGAAGCTTTTTTCAGTGGCATGGGTTTTGATATCGTTTCAGGCCCTGAAATTGAAGATGAATATCATAATTTTGATGCCTTAAATATTCCGGCGCACCATCCGGCGCGCGCTTCACACGATACCTTTTATTTAGAAAATGGATCCTTATTGCGTACCCATACGTCACCCGTGCAAATTCGGTATATGAAAACGCATAAACCGCCTTTTCGTATGGTAGCACCGGGGCGAGTGTATCGCTGCGACAGCGATATGACGCATACGCCTATGTTTCATCAGCTAGAAGCCTTGTTGGTGGATGATCACAGTACCTTTGCCGATTTAAAAGGTTTATTACAATCTTTCTTAGAAGCTTTTTTCGAGCAAAGCGTGGTATTGCGCTTACGACCTTCTTATTTTCCCTTTACTGAGCCTTCCGCCGAAGTCGATATACAATGTGTGAAATGTAAAGGCGAGGGTTGTAGGACTTGCGGTCAATCGGGATGGTTGGAAATATTAGGCTGTGGCATGGTACATCCACAAGTATTAGCCAATGTAGGCATAGACAGCGAGCGTTACAGTGGTTTTGCCATAGGCATGGGCATCGATCGCCTTACCATGTTGCGTTATGAGATCCCTGATTTACGATTATTATTTGAAAACGACATTCGATTTTTACAGCAGTTTTAAGGAACAATAATATGAGTTGTAATTACTCTCTTATCTACAAGCACCGCAAAGCCCAGATTGGGATGCAGGTTGTCTGTAATTTTGAGTTGAAAAAACGGAGTTTATATGGGCATAAATGAGTATTTTTCAGCGAAAAATTACGGGCAAGATGCGCCCAATATGGGCTTTTGTCGAAAAAGGAGCGAGTGGTTATGCGTTTAATGATGCTAGGTTGTCCGGGGGCGGGTAAAGGAACTCAAGCGCAATTTATTTCCCGCGATTATCATATTCCCCAAATTTCCACTGGCGAAATGTTACGCCAAGCCGTGACTGCTGGTAGCGAATTAGGTAAAAAAGCAGATGTGATTATGAAAGCAGGCAACTTAGTGCCGGATGATTTGATTATCGCTTTAGTCAAGGCGCGTATTACCGAAAAAGACTGCGAGAATGGTTTTATATTTGATGGTTTTCCGCGTACTATACCGCAAGCACAAGCGTTGATCGATGCGGATATTCCTTTAGACGTAGTATTAGAAATCAGTTTAGACGATGAAGAAATTGTCCACAGAATGAGTGGCCGCCTAGTGCATGCTGCTTCTGGGCGCGTTTATCATAGCGAATTTAATCCTCCTAAAGTGCCAATGCAAGACGATGTCACGGGTGAACCATTAATACAACGTGACGACGACAAAGAAGAAACCGTGCGCAAACGTATAGAAGTCTATCACAAGCAAACTAAACCTTTAATCGATTTTTATAAACATTTTCCCACAGATGCGCCTATTGCAGCTCCTAAATTCTACCAAGTGTCGGGTTTAGGTACAGTGGAAGAAGTGGCGGCGCGGATTCGTGAGAGCTTACAAGGGGTGTCCACTTGCCGTTCTCGCTTGTAGGGCGCGGAGCATACCGCGCTATCAATAGCAGGGAAATAACATGAACTTCAAACTCACCGTTATCGGCAACCCCATCCAGCACAGCAAATCCCCGTGGATCCATACACGTTTTGCGGCGCAATTTAGCGGTTTAAATGTAGATTATTCCAAAACAGAATCGCCATTGGATGCTTTTGAACAAACTGTATTTTCTTTTCGCGATAGCGGTGGTAATGGTGCCAATGTGACGATGCCTTTTAAGGAACAAGCCTATAGGCTTTGTGATGCACACTCAGAGCAAGCAAAAATCGCCAAAGCGGTGAATATTTTAAAATTTATGGATAACGGTACTATCTATGGCGATAACGCCGATGGCATAGGCTTCATACGCGATGTGCAACATAACCATAATTATGATTTAGCAGGAAAAAGAATCCTATTACTCGGTGCCGGGGGTGGTACCAGAGGCTTATTGTATCCGCTATTACAGACTAAGCCACAAAGCGTTGTGATAGCCAACAGAACTTTAACCAAGGCGCAACATTTAGCCGATGAATTTCGTCAATACGGTAATGTAACAGCAAAAGACTTTAAAGATTTAGAAGCGGAATTTGATGTGATGGTCGATTGCACCAGTTTTGATTCCTGGCCTTTGCCACTCACTCAAGATATCTTTCAAAATTGTACGTTAGTGTACGATCTAAAATACAGCGACAAGCCTACGCCTATCCTTGCACAAGCAGCTGATTACGGCGTGAAGCAGTGTCTAGATGGTTTTGGCATGTTGGTGGAGCAAGCCGCAGAATCATTTACATTATGGACCGGTTTTAAACCGGATACAGCGGTAGTATTGGATGAGTATAAAGCATTTAGGGGCACCTTTTGATGTGCTCAGAATCAATTCAAGTGACTATAGCTGGCACTACTGCCTGCATCATTTTGTATAGCGCTTGTTGGTGATGCACTTGAAGCATCATTTCTTTGTCTTTCAAAATGAAATGAATTTCTAGAGCATAGGCTTGGAGAAGGTTGATCGCTTTTGGGTGATAATTCAAGCTCAGACTTTTTATCTTTTTCCGAGGGCGGGTTAATTATGTTATATAACTGAGTCAAGAATTGATTATGCCATTTAGAATGAAAGGGGTCGTCACTCAGTTGAAGTTTAATTTGAAAAGACACTATTATATCATTAAAATCTTTCAAATAAGCAGCTGGATCTTTTTCTAAATCGATTGCTCTTATAAATTCTTTAAGTTCCGCACGATAATGATACAATAGGGGTGGTATATATTTTTCTTGGGGCTGTGCTTTAAAGGTATAATTGATCTTTTTACCGTTGCGGAAATTGCTATCGTAAGAGGCTAGTTCAATGACGGTTATTATACATTCTATACGCAACGTTATTTGTATTAATAAGGGTATGTGAGGTTCATATTGAAGATCAGCTATTTTCTTGTCAGCAACCCTGTAATAAACTTCATGCTTTATTTGTGAAAAGAGATTTTCCTCTTTCGTGCTAAATTGTTGATATTCCTCTAAAGTCATCATAGGAATATAGGGGTTAGTTAAACCATAACCACAAATAGCGATTATTTTTTTCGTTTGTGAGGGATCTAGTCCAAACCTTTTTGTAAGTTCGGCTATCATAGATTCATATTTCTGAATGGATTGAAGCGTCCTCATTGCATTCACGGCCTCAATTACTTCCGCATAATTTTGCATCTCCACAATCTTATCTGATTCATTTTCCATAATGGGCTGTATTATTTTTTTGCAGTTCTCAAAATTTTCCAGTTGTGCAGGTGTTACCTGTACAACAGATTCTTGATTCGAAGAAGATGCATTGGACGTTAATTTTTTTGCAAATAAACGAGACAAGTTAATATAGTTCTTGAATGTTTCTGAATCAAGCTGAAATAAGTCACAAAAAGATTCAATGCACTTAGTTGCCAGTGCCTT
>Ga0364922_10658_pt1 | contig 13393 bp, 12 predicted proteins | sample ExccelJu500001D4_2_FD_206955 | JGI IMG/M metagenome (GOLD analysis project Ga0364922, IMG submission 206955) | Enriched cells from Trout Bog Lake Hypolimnion, Wisconsin, USA - BchlTB.June20.5000.01.D4 | ecosystem: Environmental > Aquatic > Freshwater > Lake > Hypolimnion/Profundal zone | place...
GGGCGATCATGACTTGGGGACCTCTCAGAAAACGAAAAATAAAGCACATTAAGTTTAGCGACCTGCAATGATCCCCAACGGACCAGAATCAACTGCGACTACTAACGTCCAAAAAACCCTCGTTTTCTGGACGGTGGTTATTCTTCCTGGTTGAAACCAAAATCACTCACTTTTCAAATCCGCAAACCCTTTCCAACTAACTATTTCCAGGTACACTTAGCCAAGTTGAGTTTATGCAAAGCAAAAGGAGCCCTGCATGTCGGTCGTTGATCGGCTACCAGATTGGGGAAATCCCGGTTTCAGCAGCAGTTGCCGAGTCGGTGCTATCAAAGCAACTCGATGACCAGGAACCAACCCTGACGCGCAATGGCTATTCCTGGCGTGATCTGGCGGAGCAATTCGGGGCAAAGCAGACTGAGATCAAGGCACTGTTTCGCAATCAGTTGGAACCTGGCCGTTCCAAGGAGCTGAGGGAACAGATGCTGGTAGCAGGGTTGCTGATTTAATCCCTTCGGGTAAATTTCCAGCCCCTCGGGGTGATGTGCGCAATCCGCCAGCATTTACCGCGGCGGTGCTAACCAGTTGATACCCCGCTACTTGCGGTGGGGTAGTTCATTGAAGGCTCCAGTTATGGAAGATTGATGGTCAATTGAGTTGTAAAGGCCGGTTTGCCGCCCGGAAGTGAACCGTTATCCACAGGCGAAAGCCTGTAGAAAGGATTGTACCAGACGACTCCCGCCAATAAGGTTACCTGCTTGGTGAAGGACCAAGAGGCTCCGGCACTGATTTCGCCGTTGGCATTGTTGCCGCTCATGTAGTCGGCACCAAGCCAAAGCTTGTCAGATAGCTCACTGATGGTACGGTCCCAGGAGGCCATTGCACCGCTATTATTGCGGCTGTTCCCAGGGGTACGGAGCGCTCTCTCGGCGCCGACATAACCACCAGCCGAGATGCGCCCGATAATGGGCAGGGTCTTGGCAGCGAGCCCGTAGGCAATGTTTTGGCGGGTGGAAATCCCGGTCGTGGGTTTGTCGTAGGTGCCCATATTGTAGACGCCGACGGCGAAAGCCGGCAAGCCTTTGAAACCGAGGTCCTCGGCTGTAGCCAACTTGCCATTGAAGTAGAAGGGGTGCGCATCGGTCGGGCTGCTGGTTCCGGTTGTCAAGTAGTCCACGCCGACCTCCACCTTTACCGATTCAAAGGGCAGCAGGCCCGTTTCGACTCCTGCGCCATTTTCCGCCTCAATAACCTTATAATTATGTTTTTCCAGAACATCTTTCAATAACTGCCTGACCTCTTTGTCATCTTCAACGAGCAGGATGGTTTCCCCCCCCCCCATGCAATGGGATGATCTGCGGGGTGACGCTTTCCGCCAAAGGGGTAATAGTCAACGGTAGATAGATGGTAAAAGTGGTTCCAGTCCCGAGTTGCGAGTCAACAGTTACAAACCCTTCATGCTTTTTCACGATACCGTAGACCATGGCAAGACCAAGGCCGGTACCCTTCCCAGTTGCCTTAGTGGTAAAGAACGGCTCGAAGATTCTCTCCCTGGTTTCCCCGTCCATGCCGGCGCCGGTATCAGAAACCGCAAGGAGAGCATAATCGCCGGGTTTTCCATAGCCGTGGGCGACAACGAATTCCTGCGTCATGGTGAATTTTCCGGTACGGATAGTTATCTCCCCCCTTCCCGGCATTGCGTCCCTTGAATTGCCAACCAGGTTCATCAGAACCTGCTCTATCTGCCCGCAATCAGCCAGGATGGGCAATCTTTCGATGCAGAGGGATCTTGTACTAACAATCGATTCCGGGATCAACCGCTGGAGAAGATTCTCGACTCCCTCGACGACCGCATTCAGGTCGATCGGTTCGAGGTTGCTAATCTGCTTTCTGCTGTAGGCAAGGAGGCTCTTGGTCAGATTTGCTGCCCTTTCCGCCGCCGCAAGAATAGAGTTAAGCGGTAGCAATAATGGATGGTCTGCACCCATATTGGCCTGCAAGATGGTGGCGTAACCGATGATGACCGTGAGGATGTTGTTGAAGTCATGGGCAATCCCCCCAGCCAGGGTGCCGATGGCTTCGAATTTCTGTGACTGCCGAAGCTGGGCTTCAAGGTTCTTACGCTCTGTGATGTCCCGGGCGATGAAGAGGGAAAGCTGCTCTCCGGCATAGTCGAAAATCCTACTGCTTTGCTCGATGGCAATGATGGTCCCATCCTTATGCCTATAGGCCGTCTCGAAAAAGGAGAAACCGTCTCTGCCGAGTTCTTCCAAATGTTGGTAAGCTTGGGTTGTGAAGGTGGGGGCAATTATCTCGGCGAGGCTCATCCGGTGCAGTTCGCCCTTACTATAACCGAGTTGGAGACAGGCCCCTTCATTTACTTCAATGATGCGTCCGGTGATGTCATGAACGAAAATGGCATCAGCGGCGTTTTCGAATAAGGCCCTGAACCTTTTTTCCGATTCTATCAACAGATGTTCCGCTCTTTTTTGTTCAGTGATGTCGAGGATCGAACCGACCAGCCCCCCCCAACGTGCCGTCGGCATTGGGGAACGTCGATTTGTAAAAAACTACGTTATGCGGTTTTCCGTCGCTGGCAACGACGGAACTCTCGTAAATCTGTGGCACCTGCCGGGCAAGAAGTTCCGCATCAGCCCGGCGGTACCCATCCGCAAGTTCCTTCGGGGCTAGGTCATAGGCTGATTTTCCCTTTATTTTTTCTCTCGACAACCCGAGAAAAGCCTCGAAAGCGGAATTGCATCCGAGATATCGCCCCTGAACATCCTTGTAAAAGATGGGAATGGGCATTGTTTCCATAAGGATCTCCAGAAACTGTACCTGCCTGCGCAGATCTTTCTTCTGGTCGTTCAGCTGTGTCAGCATCGTGTTGAACGCCTGAGCGAGAGTGCCGATTTCGTCGCGGGAACTGATCGAGACAAGCTTCGGCTCCCCTCCCCTGTTTGATACGTCTCCGATATGGCGGGTAAATGCCAAAAGTGGCTCGGTCAGAAACTTCATGACTCCCCAAACGAGGAGCGAGGAGAACAGTGCAGTAACGATGGCACCGACCAGATAGTAGCTGCGAGCTCGGTAGATCGGAGCATAGGCTTCAGTCAGCGGGAGATTGGCGGCCAGAATCCAGTTGGTCGTGCGTAAGCGCTTAAAGGTTGCCAGCATGGCAACTCCGTACGGATTTATCGTTACGCCGCTTCCTTCGAATCCAGTCTGCGCTCGGTCGAAGAGCTTGTTGATCCCGACCGGCGAATCCTGCGACATGACCCTACGCTTGTCCGGATGTATAATGAGGGTCTGTTTGCTGTCACTGAGATACACGTAGCCGCTCGTTCCAATTTTTGTAGTGAGCAGATTCTGCAAGATGTTTTCCCCCAATAGGTCGAATCCACCCGCCATTATCGCAGCCAGGTTTCCCTTTTTGTCAAAGATGGGGAGGGTGAGGAGGATTGTCGGCTTACCGGGGGAATGGGTAGAGATATATGGCTCGGAGATATACGGTTTACCTGTGCTTACCGTTTTCTTGTAATATTCTCGAAAAGAGATGTCTCGTCCTCGCCGCCCAGGCATATAAGGGCTTTCCACAATAAGTTTTCCGTCCGGGGAGAGAAGGAACAGCCCATTGTTGAAAGTAGAGCGCAGACTCACCTGGCTGTCGAGGAAGCGCTGGGCCTGGTCGGAACTTGCAATGATGTTGGGAGTGATGAGGACGTTGGTCGCGTTAAGCGCATTTTGGGCGAGGAAAAGTTTATCGTCAATGCTCCCCGCTAGGGAGGAGAGGAGAGCAAATTGCTGACTGGAGATATTTTCTTTAAAACTGTTCTCAAAATAATAAAGGGATAGGCCTGCCACGGCAAAACTCAGGGAGAGAACCAGTAAAAAGACTGCCGCAGTCATTTTTGTTTTTAGGCTGTAAAACCCCATTGATATTGCCCTTCTGAAATCGGCGAAGCTCATTCAACGAAAAGGAGAGATGCTTTTCTCTTTCGACCACTCGCATCCATGTTCAGGTCCGGCGTACTTTCCAGGCAAGGATTTGAATTGACTTTATCAAAAATAGCACAATTGTATCTGCGGATACAATGCTGACCGTGAGTAATGTGGCGAGCTTAGATGTGAACCGGATGGCAAAAATGACCCTTTTCGGCGTCGCAGTTGACCCACCATGAATTCGAAACGCTCAGATATTTCGCCGAGGGGAGCAAGCCAGACGCCAGTGCCGGGTTACCTTTGAAAGCTAATCCACACAAAAGGGCTCAGTCAAGCATGTTCACCTCCATTAAAGCTACCATCCCACGTTGAGCATCCCTCTCGTCAACCATCTCCCTTATGCCGTTATCCAGCATCTCATGCGATTTTGAACTGACTGACAATCCGCTTCAGGTCATCGGCAAGAGTGGAAAGCCGGTTCGCGGCTGAAGCCGAATCTTGTGCTCCACGGGAGGTCTGAACAATTACTTCTGTAATTTGTTGCATGTTATTGCTGATTTCAGAAGTCGTAGCGGTCTGTTCCTCGGCAGCAGTGGCAACTTGGTGGATCTGTGAGTTGACATCATTAATCTGTTGGAGAATCAGTTCAAGAGCCCTGCCGGAGTCGGCGGCCTTATCGCTCCCCTTGGCAACTTCGCTGACTCCTTCTTCCATAGCAATTACGGCACCTCTAGTTTCCTGCTGAATAGCCTTGATCATCTCCCCGATTTCGCGAGTCGCACGGGTTGTGCGCTCGGCCAGTGCCCGAACCTCATCGGCAACCACGGCGAAACCTCTGCCCTGTTCGCCGGCTCGGGCCGCCTCAATCGCGGCATTTAACGCCAGAAGGTTGGTCTGGTCTGCAATGTCTTCGATGGTGCCAACAATCTCGCCGATCTGGTCGGATCGGCTGCCAAGGCTTTCAACCGCTTGCGCGGAACTTCTGACCCGTTCGGCAATGCTGTTCATGACTACAATCGTCTCATCCACGACCCGTGCTCCGGCAACCGCAGCGGAACTTGCTTTTTGAGACCCTTCAGAGGCCAGCTGACAGTTCTGTGCAATGTCGGCGGATGTAGCCGACATTTCTTCACCTGCTGTGGCTACGGTGTCTACCTGAGCGGCCACTTCCTCAGCGCCGGTAGCCATTTGAACGGCACTCGATTGGAGTTCCATGGCTGAAGAGGAGACCTGTTCGCTGGTCTGGGCAATCCTGGAAATTATCCTCCTGATTTTATCCACGAGCGAGTTTATCTCGTCTGCCAGAAGCCCAAATTCGTCATTGGACCTGACGGTGATCTGGCGGGTAAGATCTCCCTCACCCCTGGCGAGATCGGTTACCTTGGCAACAAAATCTTTGAGCTTGAGTGTCACCGTCAGTCTCAGGACAACCATAAGGCACACAAAGCTGGCTACGAGGGCCACCCCCCCAGCGACCAGGAGCCAGAAGGTCGCTTTCCTGCTTGCGGCATATCCCTGCTCGATCGAGGTGGTAAGTTTAAGCGTGCCTAGGACCTTCGTTTCCTTATCATGGCAACTCTGGCATCGCACTTCATTGGTGAGCGGCAATATGGTCTCAAGAATGTGCGTGCCGTTCTGTATCCCTTCAGAACTAGCAGGTTTATTGGTCTTTAGAACCTCGGTAACCAGGGTGCCGCCCTTTGCACCGTTGCCACGCTCCTCGCCTTTGTCATTGTAAATGGAAAATGCCAACGCCCGTTTACCTTCAATCACTTCTTTGATCGAGGCGTCAACCTTTTTCATGTCATCTGCCATCATGGCGGTCTTGATTTCGTCACCCAAGACATCGACAAGTGTCAGGCTATTCTCTCGCTGTAGCCCCACCAGCGCGTTCTTCTCAAGATACAAGGCCGCTCCTCCAACGATTATCAGGCCTGTTATCAGAGCCAGTGTTGCCGTCAGGAGAATCTTGGTGGCTATGCTGGTTATCCTTCCGGTCCGTGTATGTTGCACTGAAAAATCGTTACTTGCCATGATGTCTCTCCAGAATTATCGAACTTGGCGCAGCGAAGACCGCTGCAGCCTAGTGTCCCAATTGTTAGTATCGGTAGAGGGACGCAGTGACTTTAATGCGCATGTTATTAATTTCAACCAATATAAACCAGCGTTTTTCTGAACTTGCTGTTGCTTATAACCCCGACAAAAGATGCCCATCCTCTGTATATTTTTTCCAAGAGATCAGCCTGATCGCCCGCAATTCGGGGTCAAGCGCCTGCATCCTGATCGGTTTGACCAGGTAAGAATCGGCGTCTGACTCGTATAATGCCTTCATGACCGTGCGAGGGTCATCCAACGCAGTCGTCATGACCACCTTTACCTTCCCCCTGGCTGATGGAATCATGATCATTTATGACTTGATGTTGTTTGGAAGTTCTCGTTCCATCGGGCCGCCGGAGGAGAACTCGGACTGACGGCCTGTCGCGGAAGCTACGATTGGAGTCGGAACTGGGTGGTCAGGTCGGGGGGGAGTGCGCAACCGTGGGAGGGGAGAACGGCCTGAACGGTTCTCCGCGTTTAACTCCCTGACCTTCGCCCATGTTGCGGTAGCTAGCCGATAAGTGTTCACATTGATTTATGTTCTGCTTTGAACCGGAAAGTGCTATATTTGCCTAATGAGTGAAGTGGAGATAGCAGGGAAATTAACCTTCGCAAGAGGACTTATGAAAATACTCGTTGTCGAGGACGAAAAGAAAGTCGCAAGCTTTATTAAACGCGGCCTGGAAGCGGAGCAGTATGAGGTTCAGACGGCTTCAGACGGCGAAGAAGGACTCAAGCTTGCGTTGGAAAAACCGTTCCATTTGATCGTGCTCGACTGGATGCTGCCCAAGAGGGACGGACTGAGCATATTGAAGGATCTCAGGGGAAAGAAGATCATTACCCCTGTCCTAATGCTCACAGCCAAGGACTCCGTTGAGGATATCGTGGCAGGTCTCGATTCGGGTTCCGATGACTATCTTACCAAGCCGTTTGCATTTAACGAGTTACTCGCCAGGGTGAGAGCTCTGTTGCGCAGAAGTGAGCAGGACAGGGGAGCTGAGATCAGTTTCGCCGATCTGCGCCTCGACCCGGTTTCCCACCAGGTGTGGCGCAAGGATAAGGAGCTTGATCTCACCGCCAAGGAATACGGGCTCCTCGAATACTTCATGCGCAACCCAAATCAAGTGGTGACCAGAACCATGATCGCCGAGCACTGCTGGGATTACACCTTCGACAGCTTTACAAATATCATAGACGTCTACGTCAACTACCTGAGAAAGAAGGTTGACCGCGAGGCCGACAAAAAGCTCATTCACACGGTACGTGGAGTCGGGTACATTTTCAAGGAAGAGGAGTAAGACTTTAGATTACGGCCCAAATGGGGCGGTGGCCAAAAGCGATGCTTGGGACGCCACCGACCCAATCTTGCATGTGGAAGGTCTGACTACTATGGGTTTGTGGAGGGGCAATGGGCACGACGGAGAGGGAGTTTTCATACGAAGCTTTCATTTGTGATATCACGATGGTTGGGTCCAAATCATATCTCCCCAAATACCTGGACATATTCTGGATTGACGGAATACTTACGGGGAAACTTTCAAAGGACGCCGCTGCGAACGAGACCAGTGCTTCCATAGTCCGCCACGCATGCAGTGTGCTGCTTAAGGAATTAAAAAAGGAGTCCAATCACCTTCACGAGGACCTGTACCTCCAAGAGTTGATGCTGGAAAAACTTGAGCGCATCAATATAAAGGCGGGAGTTACCAACACCGGGTTTGCCTACGTCCCCGCTGATTTGAATGATATTTTTAACGGACCGCGTTATAGTCCCGAGCACATGGCGAGGCTCCTTAAACTGGTCGAGGGCGCCATAGAATGGGAAAAACGACAAGACAGCATGTCTCAGTTTACCCATCCGTAATCATGAAAAGCATGTTACTTGCTTCACTGGCGCTAACCTTTGGCCAATTTCGGCACCCTGGCTAACCCACCACTGGTCATCATTTCAGCAGGATACGATCAAAAAGGTGCGTCATCTCCCCGTCCTACCCCGACGGGGAAAGCCTCTGCACCAAGGATGGATTGGAAACCCGCCATCCGAGACAATGGTCGCGCCACATGTTTGCCAGTTAACAGATACCGCAGTTGACAGCGTCCCCCCCACCTGTCGTTCCGGTACGGGGACCGTCACCATCAAGACTTTGGCTACTGGCAGCAGTTTACTATTTTGGTCTTAAAATCTCTGAACGATTTATCGCTTGATCGCCTCTATGATAACCGCTCGTTGTTCGAGTTTGGCGGCGTCATCTGTTCGATGAGTCGCCCTGTATATACCGGCTAAATTTTTGAGAACCACAGCCACATTATGGTGGTCACGCCCGTAAACCTTTTCGTCGATTTCCAGCGCTCGTTTGTAGCGCGACTCGGCCTGCACCAAGTGGCCTTGGCGCTCGTGAATACTTCCCAGGTTGTTGAGAATAGCTGCGACCGTGGGGTTATCAGGGCCGAACTTCTTTTCGTAAAATGTCAGCGCCGACTGGAAAAACGGCTCGGCCTGCGAGTATTGGGCCTGGTTATAGTAGCAGCCCGCCAAGTTACACAGACTCACCCCCACCGCGCCCACACTGCCGAGATAATCGCTTTGCTTGGCAACATCCAACGCCTTTTTCGCTGCCACCGCAGCTCGGTCGTACTCGCCTTTTTTAGAGAGGTCACTGACTTGCTGGTTCAGTGCCTCCCATTGTGCACGTTCGGACTGATCCTTACTGGAAAGCTCCCTGGCTTGCTGAGTCCAGTCCATGCCCCCTCCGTGCCCAAATGCTGCGGCCGAGGTCAACATGATCAGCAGCCCCGACATCTGCAAGACTCTTCCTAGTCGCATTCTCGCCTTCCCCTTGGAGTGCTGCCACTCTACCGGTCTTGAGCGGGTGCTGCACTGTGTGTGCACCTGCTCTCCAACGCCGAAAGCACCGGGAACTGACCTTCAGTTTCCCGGCTACCAAATGGTCCGTCGTCTCTAAAAGCTCATGCTCAAGGTCACCCGCACTTCACGAGGCTCATGCGGATGGGTGTGAATGTCGTTAACACCCGCCGCAGGTTCCCCGGAGAGTCTCGACGTGTAATAATAATCGATGTCGCTTACTTTGGCGTCGAACACATTGAACACATCCACCAGCAGTCGCCAATTCTCCACCGGTTTGGACGTGAACTTGTATCCGACGCGGGCGTTCACTATCGTTGTAGCGCTGGAACGCACGCTGTTGTCCTCGATGAGAGGACGCGGGCCAAACCATTGCCCTCGCACACTGGCCAGGAATCCGGCGATGTCGTCGATGGCTACTCCAGCAGTTGCTACACCTTCCGGAGCCCCGGGAATATGGTCCCCAACCGGGTCGGAATCCCTGAAACGAGCCCTGGAAAAGGCGAGATCCGCATCAAAGGTAAGCCAGGGTGTCGGGGTGTAGTAGTTCGCCCATTCGAATCCGTAGCGGCGGCTCGGACGGCTGGGCTCCGTGGTGCCCGCATCGCCGGTAAAAAGAAGCTCCGAATCGATATCCAGCATCCAGAAGGTCAGTTCATTTTGCAGGTGCGGGATGATGGCCGTCCGTGTTCCGACTTCCGCGCCCTTAGCACGAACCAGAGGACTCACCTTGGAGACCGGGTCATTGGTCTGCGGATCCACAGTTATGGTGGAACCGCGTCCGTCATTGCTGTGGAAACCGTAGCCACCGTTGACAAAGAATTCCGTCTTCTCCCATGGTCCGAAGATCAGGCTCAGTTTGGGACTTGCAATAAACGCGGTGTCCGATCCGGAATTGAGCGGATTGTCGCTGGCAACCTCCCAGTGATACAGGTCTCCTCGCACCCCGGCGACGGTCCTGAATTTTTCAGCCCATTTGAAGCTGTCCTGCAGATAGAGTGCGTAGCTTGTCTGAGTAACATGATCCTGGCGGGTTGTGGAAAGGATCTGGCGTGCTTGGGTGTGATAGAGCGCGACCGGGCTGATATTGTCATTTCGGATCTGCACGCCGACGGTATTTTCCATGTCATGGCCGGCGAGTGCGCCAAGCCAGGTCTGACTGGTATTTAGCCCGGAGATGACCCGGCGGTCCTTCTGGAGAAACTGGTCCCCATGGACCGGATCGTCGAGGAAATAGGTGAAGTCAGAATAAAGGTCCATGCCGTAGCCGATCAGGTAGAGATTCGCCTTGGTGATGGAATTTTCCGCCTTATGCTGCCAGTCGCCGGAGAGGCTGTAACGGTACGACTTGCCGCCGTCGGTCGGGTCCAGAGAGCCGAAACGCGGAATCAGTCCGTCATCGATGGCGCGCTTGGCCACCTGGTCGGTCGAGTTCCATTTGCCGGAATAGCCCATCGCCGTAAGGCTGAAATCATTTTGCCCGACACTTTTACTGTAGCGCAGCACCCCGTTTATTTTTTTGTAATCGTCAGGATTCACCCAAGGTCCGTCATAATGCGAATACTCCAGGCCGTAGAGAAGCTCGCCCCCTGCCAGATGACTGGAGGCGGCCACAAACCCGCGGTAATAGCCATCGGTCCCGCCGGTAAGCGACGCAATGGGATGTTTAAGTTCATTCACATAATCCATGTGGACGGCGCCGGCTGCGGAAAAATCGCCCTCCTCCGCGTAATAGGGGCCCTTCCGGTACTGGATGCCGCTTACCAGTTCCGGTATCAGGAAATTGAGGTCGGTATAGCCTTGCCCGTGGGCATGGGATGGCATATTGACCGGCATGCCGGCTACCGTAGTCGCCAGATCGGTGCCGTGGTCCAGGTTGATTCCGCGCAGATAGTACTGATTGGCCTTGCCTTCACCGCTATGCTGGCTGATCCACAAGCCGGGGACGGTTTCCAGCAGTTCTCCGGTGCGCAATAGCGGTCGGTCTGCGAGTTGCTTGGCGGTCACCGTTCCTTCTGTCGAGGAATCGGCGCTGCCGATCAGGTCTTCGGCGGAATCAACCACCTCGACCGGTTGCAGGGTTTGTACGCCGCCGGCTAAAACAGCGGCGGGGAAACCGGCGCCCATTACTGCTCCCACTAAGAGCGCTACTTTGAAATGTGAAAATTTGCCCCGCATTACTCCTCCTGACTTCGATAGCATAAAATTCGCTGCCCTTACTTAGCCGGCAGCGTTACAAATGAAAGCTTCGTGATGCCGGCATCCTGTATAGCTGCCATGAGACGGACCACGTGCTGATAGGCTATGGTGCCGTCGACATGTAGTTCCACGCTGGGCGCCTCGCCCTGAGCGACCCTCTGGCGCAGTGCGCTCGCCAGTGCCTCCCGGTTCACCGGCTTGTTGTCCAGGAACAGCTGCAGATCCTGATCGAGGCCGATCAAAACGGGAGATTTCAGAACCGAGGTTTTCGCGGAGGCCTTGGGCAGGTTGATGTTAACGCTATGTGTCAGCAGGGGCGCCGTGACGATGAAGATGATCAGCAAGACAAGCATGACGTCCACCAGGGGGGTCATGTTGATTTCACTGAGCGGCTGGGGAGCCCCGCCACTGTCAAGTTGACCGAAGGCCATGGTTATCCCTCCCTGCCGGGTTGGGCAACCTGGTAAGCTGCGTTTTCGCCGATGATGCGCGCCAGGAGGTCGTGGGCGAACCCGTCCATGGAATTGCCGAGCACGCGCAGGCGCCTAACGAAGCTGTTGTAAGCAACCACTGCTGGGATGGCACAGGCGAGCCCCACTGCCGTGGCGATCAGGGCCTCCCCGATCGGGCCTGCAACGACATCCAGTCCGGCGGCGCCGGTCTGCGAAATGCCTCGCAAGGCGGACATGATGCCCACGACGGTCCCGAAGAGCCCGATAAAGGGGGCAGTGTTGCCGATGGTCGCCAGCAGCCCCAAGCCGGTCTCCAACCTTGTCATGGAGTCCTGGATCGTCTGGCGCAGTGCGCGGGTGATTGTTTCAGTCGGGTCCCCTTCTTTACCTAAGGCCACCCCCTGATGCGCATGGTAACGCTCCAAGGCTTGCAGACCGCTTGCGGTCAATCGGGCAAACTGCCCAGACAGATCCCCGTCGGTACGGCTGGCAGCGGTGGCAAGGTTAGTGACGTCCCAAAACTGCTGGGCATAGCTCTTGTTGGCGCGTTGCGCACGCCAGAACTCCATCCCCTTGAAGACAATGAAAAACCAGGTTAGCACGGACAAGGCGATCAAAAGATACAAAACACCTAGCACCAGGGGACTTGCATGCTGCAGATCGGGCAACCAGCCATTAGCGCCAAACGAACCCATTGTATTCTCCTATCAGGCTTTTTTTAATTGAGCCGAAAGCGTACCGGCACATCAACTTCCGCGGCAACGGGCTTGCTGCCGCGCCGCGCAGGCACGAAGGACCATTGTTGCACTGCCTCCAGTGCCGCCTCGTCCAGAATCTTCGTACCCGAGCTTTTCGACAACGTGACACTCCTCGGGCGCCCCTCGGCACTCACCAGCACCCGAACCGTGGCTGTTCCCTGCAGCTTCAGCCTGCGGGCAGCAGCGGGATATTTTGGGACGGGGTTGCTGAGATATGCCGCATCGTAGCTTGGACCGACCAACGGCTGGGCTTCGCTTAGGGCATTCGGGACAGATGGGCCTGGCGTGGCACTGACGGTGGGGACGTGAGCCTGTGCATGCTGCGCATACGGCACACTGAGCGGTTGAGAGACGGCGCTAACTGGTTCACGGGAAGAAACCACAGGCACGGCATGCACGGGCGGAACCGCCTTGTCGGTCATTTTTGCAGGCTCGGGCGCGGGGGTGGAGCGAACAACCGCCGGCACCGATCGCGGCGCGGTGCTTGGAACCGGCGCGGGCACCGGAATGGAGCGATGCGCTGGTGGAATCGGCTTGGCAGCTTTTGGCACTGCAGGCGCGGGCAGAGGGATGAGGTCTTTTAGTGGAGCAGAAGTGACAATAGTCACCTCTATGGGTAGTATGCGCCGCTCTTTTGGTACCTTGCCAAGATGGAGTAAAAACCAGCCTCCCGTAATATGGATCAAAACCGAACTCACTAAAGCAGCGACCAGATAGCCGTGTCGCTTGGCAGACACACCCACTTGGGGCAAACTTAGACCGTTTGCGAGAAATGAACTATCAGCAGTTTTCATGATGTTTTCAGCTTTCATGAATTAACCTTCCAGATACGTTGTCGAAGTGACCGCGTCAGGAACCGGAGGAGCCTCGGCCCGGTGAAGCTGCACCTCAGCTTTCTGTTGCCAGGCTTGTCGGCATACTGCTCGATACCAGAGGCGAAGTCTAACCCAGCCATGTTACGATGATGTTGTATTCATCTTGAAATCCGGTAACACAATAATCAAATTCGTAACACCCGAAAAGCGACAAACCCCTTCCCGCAGGGAGGAAAGGATCTACGCAGGATGTGGAAGTCGGGTGGGTACTGC
>Ga0364922_10660_pt1 | contig 13388 bp, 4 predicted proteins | sample ExccelJu500001D4_2_FD_206955 | JGI IMG/M metagenome (GOLD analysis project Ga0364922, IMG submission 206955) | Enriched cells from Trout Bog Lake Hypolimnion, Wisconsin, USA - BchlTB.June20.5000.01.D4 | ecosystem: Environmental > Aquatic > Freshwater > Lake > Hypolimnion/Profundal zone | place...
GGGCAGCCAGTGGGTGGTCGCCGGCGTGGCCTTCACGGGCAGCACGCCGTTGGTGCTCAATTTCACCAACGCCTTGAGTCCGAGCATCCCGCCGCTGCTGGCCACCGGGGGGATCAATTTCGGCAGCGCGGTGACGCTGACGATCAACGGCAGCACGAACCCGATTTCCGGCGGCGTTTACCCCCTCATCACCGCGAATGGCGGGATGGCGGGCACCGCGCCGACGACAGCGCACGGGAACGTGACCATTCACCTGCCCGCCGGAGTAAATGCCACCGTGGTGCAGAGTGGGAACACGCTCAATCTGGTGGTTTCGCAAGGCACCTTGGTCAACGCCGTGGATACGTGGAATCCCTCCGGTTCGACGGCAAGCTGGGCGGGCACGGGTGCCAATAACAACTGGACAGGCGGCAACGCCCCGCCCATCACGGGTGACGGGCTGGTTTTTGGGTCGGATAACAGCGCCGGCGGGGCCACCACTCCGGTGGCGGACACCTTGAACGACAATCTGACCATCGGCGGGGTCGGTGCCTGGACGTTCACCAACCTGACCTTTACCGGGAGCGCGCCCGCGTATACATTCGTGCCGGCGACATCGGGCGGCCAGGGACCCGGTGCGGGATTTACCCTCGGCACGGCGGTGGCGGGAACGGTGATTAATCAAAACAGTGGCAGCGCCCAGATCATCAATGAACCGCTGGCCTTGGCGGCGGCCAATCAAACGATTTCGCTGGCCGGGGGCAACCTGTCCCTGGGCGGCGTAATTTCCGGGGCAGGCGGACTTATTCTGAACGCCAATGGCGAAGGTGGCAGCTTGACCCTGACCAACAATGCGACCGGGGAGACCTATTCCGGCCCCACGGTGGTGGGCAGTGGCCAGCTTAACCTGGGGCCCTTTCCCAACGGCGGCACCAGCGGCATCAGCCAGAGCAGCAGCCTGACCATCAGCAACAATGCCGCCGTTTGGGTGATGTTCGGCAATTCGTTGGTCGGTTCCACCACCCCCATCGGCACCCTGCCGGTGACCAATAGCGGCACGCTGACCTTCGATGGCGGCAACGGCAATGATTCCGCCCATCTCCGGGGCGTGTTGACCCTGATTGGGGGCACCTTGAGCGACATGAATGGGGGCGGTTCGGAAGGCGCCTTCGGCAGTTGGGATTTGGACGATGGCGTGGTGGTGACGGGCACGACGCCCTCCACGATGAGTGCCTTGGATATGATTCCGGATCAAGCGGGTGGCACCATCTTTAATGTGGCAGCCACCGGCAATACGCCGGATTTGGACGTTTCGGGCACTTTGATCAATGGCAGCACCACGGCGGACACGGGCATCATCAAGCAGGGGGCGGGCACGATGCAGTTGGATGGCGTGAACACGTATGCGGGCCCCACCACCATCACGGCCGGGACGTTGACGATCAATAGCAGCGGCTTTTTGGGTGGGGCCGCCGGTTTGTACGCCGGCTTGATCACCAATAATGGCACCCTCAACTGCAACGGTTCGGGCGCGCAGACCTGCTCGGGGGCCATCCGGGGCACGGGGGCCATCAACGTCAATGCCGGCACCCTGACGCTTTCGGGGGTGAACGGTTATACCGGCGCGACCACGGTGGCCAGCGGCGCCAACCTGACGGTGCTGACCGGCGGTTCCGGCCGGAGTGCCATCACGATGGCGAGTTCAACCATTTTTTCCAACAGTGTGATCACGGTGGGCGGCCAGTGGCGGCTGACCAACAATATTAGTTTCACTGACAACACGTCGATCCTGGCGATCAATTACAACAACAACCCGCCGAACGCGATCGCTCCGATACTGGTCAGCGGCACGGTGGCTTTTGGCGCCAGCTCAAGCCTGGTCCTGTATGGCAACTCCCTCCTGCCGGCCGGCACTTACCCGCTGATCACGGCGACCAGCCTGACGGGCACGGTGCCGACCACCGCGAACGGGCTCGCGACGGTCAATCTGGTGGGGGTGGTCGCCTCGGTGGTGCAGAGTGGCAACACCCTGAACCTGGTGGTTTCGCAAGGCACGGCTCCGGTGATCTGGGGCGTTGGTTCCGGCACTTGGAACAAGACCAGCGCCAACTGGGTGGGCGGTGCGATTTATGCGGACGGGGACGCGGTCACCTTCCCGGATAACGCCGGTCCAAGTCCGGCCACGGTGACCCTTAATTCGATCGTCGCTCCGAGCAGTATCACCTTCTCCAACTCCGCCAAGAATTACATTCTATCCGGCACGGGCGGAATCCAGAGCGCGGGCGGGCTCACCGAACAGGGGGCGGGCAGCCTGACCATCAGCACGGTGAACACGATTTCCGGCGCGACCATTGTCACCAACGGTGGCACGCTGGTTTTGGATTATACGCAGGGTGCCAACGCCGGGATTATTTCGGGTTCGGCCCTGGCGCTGGGCGGCGGAGCGACCTTAAACGTGCTCGGGAGCGCCACCCTCGCGAATGACCAGGCCTTCACCGCGGCCTCGTTCACCCCCGGCCCCAGCCTCGTGGAGGCGGCGGGGGCAAACATTCCCACGGTGGATCTCGGCCCCATCACGGCCACCACCGGGACGCTGGTCGAATTTATCGGGCCGGCCGCCAATACGAATGCCACCCCGGCGGGCGGCACCAGTCTGACCGGCGAAGCGGCGCTGCCCCCCGCGCCAGCCGCCACGAGCACCATTAGAACAACGACGTCCGGCGCCAACGCGGGCTCGGGGCCGATTTTGGGCGGCTTGGGGGGAGGCATTGGCACCAGTTATGCCACCGTGGGCTTGTATGACTGGGCGGTGACGCAAACCGATCCCAACAATGCGAGTGTGAATGACATCCTCGGCGGCAGCCAGCTCGCGAATTTTTACGTGATTCTTAACGGTGCCAACAACAACACGGCGGATCAAAACTATGACGTGACCGGCAACTCGTCCCTGAGCGGGGGCGGTTCCTCGCGGGTCACCATCAATAGTATTCGTTTCAATGTGCCGGCCGCTTTGACGGTGGAGCTGCAACCCGGGCAGACCGGGCATGCGGGCAATCCGGTCAATCTGGGCGGTATTTTGGTGACGCCCAATGTCGGCGCCAATAACACTTCGTTTACGATTGATGGCTCGGATGCCATTGATTCCAGCAACACGGGTTCGGACGGTGTCGCGGTCTGGCAGAATGACCTGTTGGGAGAGCTGCTGTTCCCCCAGAGCCTGGATGGTCCGTCATTTAGCATTATTGCGGGCAATGGTTATGTTCAAGGCGGCCAGGGGACGGTTTCCTTCACGGGCTTGAACAGCTATGGCATCGGAACTTTCCTGAATGGCGGCGTCCTGGAGATCGCGGCGGATGTTGACCTGGGCACGGTCACCACGCCGGTGAATCTGAACGGCGGCACGCTGGTGGGCAACTACACTGGCAATCTGGACAACGGAACCAGCACGGCGGCCGGCTGGCATCCGATTGGCCTGGGCGGCATCGGTGGCGGGGTGGGCGCCACGGCGGGGAATACCTTGACGGTGGATGGCGTGGTGAGCAACACCGCGGTGGCGACGATTGCCGGACCGCTGGTCATCGGTATTCCGGCCTCGAGCGCGAATGGCAACACCCTCGGACAGCTCCCCGGCACGGGCGCAAACACGGCCAACCCCGCGGCGGTGCTGGCCACCGGCACGGTGGTGTTGAATAACACGGCCAACACCTACTCGGGCGGAACGATCATAGATTCCGGCACCCTGCTCCTGTCCAGCAACAGCCTGGCACCGCTCGGTACCGGCGGCATCACCTTGAATGGGGGCACCTTCCAATGGAAAAATGGCATCACCACGGACATTTCCGCCAAAACCATCACGGTCGGGGCGGGCAACGGCACGCTGGATGTGAACGGCAGCGCCGGCACCGCCAACAGCATCACGCTGGCGAATGGGATTGGCAACGGCGGCAGTGGCAACTTGACGGTGGCGAGTTCCTTTGCGGGCGGTTCCCTCGCCTTGAATGGAGCGAATACGTATACGGGCGGCACCACGGTAAATGCCAGCACCATCCTGCGGGTTAATGGTTCCCTGGCGGCCGGTCCGGTGGTGGTGAACGGGACCCTGGGCGGCACGGGCGCCATCGGCGGCAGTGTCACGGCCAATTCCGGCGCTGCCCTCCTGCTCACGGCGGGCTCACCGCTGACGGTTTCCGGCACGGTATCGTTGAGCGGCAACGCGGTGACGGTGCTGGGTTCGTCGCTGACGGCGGCGGGCAGTCCGTATACGCTGATGACGGCGAGCGGCGGATTTGGCGGTTCCACCGTGAGTCCGACCGCCGGCGGGACGGCGATTGCGGCGGGGTACATCGGCGCGGTTTCGATCAGTGGCTCCGCGCTGATCCTGACGGTTACCGCCGTGCCCTCGGCCACCTGGACCGATGCGGATGGCAATGGCAATTGGAGCGATCCGCTGAACTGGACCGCGTCTTTCGGCACGCCGCCGCCGAACGGGGCGCAAGCCACGGCGATCTTGGGCACGGGAGCCGGCCCGGTGACGTTGAATGCCAATGAGACGGTGGGCACCCTGGCCTTTAACAGCGCCACGATTCCCTACACCATCGCCGGCACCCACACGCTGACCCTGGATGCGAGCGGAGCCGGGGCCGCGATTACCATGGCCCCGGGTGCGGCCAACGCGGTGGTGGGCACGGCGGTTTCCCTGAATGACACTGTGACCGCCACCGTGAGCGGGGGCGACACGCTGGCGTTGACCGGTAATATTAGCAGCACCAGTGCGAGCAAGACCATCGCGTTGAATGGCGCGGGCACCACGGTACTCGCGGGGGCAAACACCTACGGCCCCGCGGCGGGCACGGTGGGCACCACCCTGAGCGGCGGGGGCACGCTGCGAGTGGCCAGCAGCACGGCTCTGGGCGCGGGCGATGTGGCCACCGCCAATGCCAGCACCCTCCAGGCAGGCGCGGCGGGAATCACGCTGGCCAACAATCTGTCCTTGGCCGCGGGATTCACGACCGTGGACGACACCAGCAATAGTCTGACGCTTAGTGGTGTGATCGCCGGCAGTGGCAACCTGGCCAAGACCGGCGGCAATCCACTGACGCTAGGCGCGGCCAACACCTACTCCGGTGGCACGACCATCAACGGTGGATTTGTGGGCATCTCGGCAGGTGGAGCCGCGCCGGGCAGCGCGGGCAGTCTGGGCGTGGTGCCGGCCTCCCCGGCAGCGGCCAATGTAACGTTGAACGGCGGGGGACTCTTGGGCACCACCACGCTGACATTGCATGCTAATCGCGGCATCACGCTGGCCGGCAATGGATTGCTGGATGCCGCGGCGGGCGCGACCTTCACAGTCAACGGCAACATTGCGGGTGCGGGCAATCTCACCGTCAACGGAGGTGCCGGGGACACCGGCACACTGGTGCTGGATGGCACGAACCAGCTTAGCGGGACGACGCTGTTGAGCGCCGGCACTTTGACGCTGGGGAGCCCGCTCGCTTTGGAGAACAGCACCCTCAACTATATAGGCGGAACGCTGAGCTTTGGCACACTGACCGCGGCCACGATTGGCGGGTTGACCGGTTCCCAGAATCTAACCAGCCCGGTGGCGCTGACGATCGGCAACAATAATGCGAACACGACGTATACGGGTCTGCTCGGCGGCACTGGATCATTGCTTAAGGCCGGGACCGGCAGCACCACCCTGGGGGCGGGGGCCAGTGGCGGGGCGGCCTTCGCGGGTGGCTTTACCGTCCAGGACGGCACCCTGACGCTGGGCGGCGTCGGCAGCCTGAATGCCGGGGCCAACGGCTTTCAAGTGGGCTCCTTTCATGGGTTGGAAACGACCACGACTTTGAACGTGGTGGATTCGGCAACGGTGGCGACCACCGGCACCATCGTGGTGGGCCAGGTCTCCGGCGTGAACACCTACGTGACGGTGGGCGGCGGCACGGGTGGAGGCGCCTTAAGCGGCGGCACGCTTGCCTTTGGCAGTCCCGGTCAGGGACCGGGAGTTAATATAGTGACGGTGCAGAACGCGGGCACCTTGACGGCGGGCACCGTCAATTGGGACAACGGTCATAGTGGTTCCCAGGCGGGCAGCGTCACGTTCAATTTGATCGGGGGCGTTCTGGCCGTGGGTGATTTCATGTCCACTTATGCCAATGCGGCGGAAGTTACCCTGGCCATTGATTTCAACGGCGGCATTCTGGAGGCCGTTACCAATGATCCTGTCGGCGGCCAGTTCCTGCCGGTGGTGGCGGGACTGACGCTGCAGGCGACTAATCCCGTGACCCCGGCCTATATCAACAGTTCCAGTTATGCGATCACCATCGCCGCGCCGATTGCCGGTGCCGGCGCGGGGGTGGTCAAGCAGGGTTCAGGCACGCTGATTTTGAGCGGGGCCAATACCTACACCAGTTCCACCACCGTGAGCAACGGCACCCTGCTCGTTTCCGGCGCGGTGAACAGCACGGCCGAGAATTTCACGGTGACTGATGGCACGGCCTTCGGAGCGTACTTTGATGGCTCCGACACCCCGCAGATCGGCACGCTCACCCTGGGCCAGAGCGCCGGGGCGAGCCTGGTCTTCACCAACCTCTCCAGCACCACGGCCGCAGCCTTGCATGCGAATTTCATTTACCTGAACGGACCCAGCACCCTGAAGGTGCTGGATGCCGTGAATCTGGTCGCCGGCAGCGAGTATCCGCTCGTCGAAGTCGGGGGCCTGATCGTCACCAACAGCGGCCCGGGCTTCACCCTGGCACTGCCGGGAGGCGTTTCCGGTTATTTGACCAATGACACCACCGTCATCCCGGGCTTCACCAGTCTGGCTCTGGTTGTGACCAGCATTGTGCCCTACATCCCGCCCTCTGACATCACCAGCCTGGCGGTCTCCGGCACCAGCTTGGTGCTCAATGCCATCGGCGGCACGCCCGGTGCGCCGGTTAATGTGCTGAGCACCACCAATCTGGCGTTGCCGCTGGCGCAGTGGACGACCAACAGCACCACCGCCTTTGACGGGAATGGCAACCTGGTTAATTACTCCATCACCGGGGCCTTGAGTTCCGGCCTGCCCAAACAATTTTTCCGCCTTTCCCAGTAATGGGCGGCGGAAAAACGCCAGACTTGGGTCGTCTGCGTAAAAACGGCGGGGCATCGGTTTGGGTTCCGATGCCCCGCTTGGCTTCCGGGCGACCGGCAACCGGTGCAGAGATAAATTTTTTTGTTATACGCACCACTGCGACCAGCACAATCACCACAAATGGTGATGCCCTTCCGCCGCCTGATTCATTATACTGATCCGCATAAACCATGAAAGACCAACAACCTATGCATCCGGTTACTTTTACCCGGAAACACGCCTTCACCCTCATCGAGCTCCTCGTGGTGATTGCCATCATCGCCATCCTGGCGGCCATGCTGCTGCCGGCCCTGGCCAAGGCCAAACAAAAGGCGCAACAAATTAACTGCCTCAACAATGTGAAGGAACTGGCTCTGGGCATGAACGTCTATCTGGGCGACAACAAGGACAGCTTTCCGGGCGCCGCCTCCAATGACCAGGGGTTTCATAATGAGGACTGGATTTACTGGCAAAGGAGTGGGGATGGCACACCGCGTTATCTCAATCAAAGCCAGCTCGCGTTATCGAGCGGCACCGGCACCAGCAGTAATCTGTTTTTCTGCCCGGCCGTGAAAAAATTTCCCGACATCAATGGCTTTTCCTTCAGTTACAGCTTGAATGCCAACTCCACGGTGGCCGACGGCATTGCGCTGCAATGGAACGGCACCAGCGGCCCGGGAACGCCTTTCACCGGAACGGCCAATCCCTATAAATTAACGGCCGTGCACCGGGCCACCGACAAGATCCTGTTCACCGAGGAACCGAACAGCACGGCGGCCAGTGAAATGCCGCCCGGCGGAACCGTCCTCGGACCGGATGACGGCCGCTGGGACGTCCAAATCGGCAATCTGAGCGGCAACCTGATCTCTTTGCGCCACAACAAGAAGGGCGGCAATGCCAGCTTTGTGGACGGCCATGCACAACTTGTGCCTTGGCAATGGGCTACCAATGCGTTTTATGCACTGGGCTCGCAACCGTGAGGCGGACGAGAGTTGTTCGCCTCCCGCTGCAAGTCATTTCATGCCACCGAAGTCCGGGGGTGACATCGTGTGCTGGCAGTCACTGGCGGCGGTTTTGGCAGGGCTTTCCCTTCCGGCCGCCGCCGCCACTTGGTACATTTCCCCCACCGGCAGCGACACTAATCCCGGCACCCTGACCAGCCCGCTGGCAACCATTATGGCGGCCCAGACCAAGGCGTCAGCCGGAGACATAGTTTGGATTTTGGGTGGCACCTACACCCTGCCCAACGCGTACAATTCCATCCAATCCGGTGTCTATGCCACGGTAAATCTGATTAACAAAAACGGTATCACCTACGAGGCCGGGGCAGGAACCCGCCCGGTGTTCGATTTTTCAAACGTGAACCCTCCAGGCGACCGGGTGGCGGCTTTTTGGGTGACCGCCACCGGGGTGACCTTCCAGGGATTTGACGTCGTGGGAGTGCGGGAAAATATTACCACGGCCAACAACCAGTCCCTCGGTTTCGGCATTTGGGGTGGCAAACATTGCACGTGGAACGAGGTCAATGTGCATGACGCGGACGCCGTGGGATTTTACGCGGAGGAAGTGGCGGCCAACAATTTATTTTACCGGTGCGATTCCTATAATAATGCCGGGATCAACAGTTATTCCTACGGCAACGCCGACGGTTTCGGCTGTCATCCCGCGGCCGGCGGCACGAACAATATTTTCCGGGAATGCCGTTCCTGGAACAATAGCGACGACGGTTATGATTGTATCAACGCCGCCGAGACGGTGACGTTCGACCACTGCTGGTCTTATATGAATGGCAACAACGGCGGCAACGGCAATGGCTTCAAGGTGGGCGGCTGGGGTTCGCAACCCCAGGATGCGATTCCCAATCCCTTGCCGGCGCATGTGGTCTTTAATTGTTTGTCGGCGGGCAACAACAGTCATGGCTTCTACGCGAACCACCAGCCCGGCCGGGCGGCCGGCTGGACCAACAACACTGCGTATGGGAATGGCGGGGCGGATTTTGACATGCTCGAACGCACCCCGCCCAACTATGCCACCAATGCCGACCAAACCGACGCCAATGATATTGCCGGCACCAATGAGGTCATGCATTTCAATCTGGCGTATGCGGGTTACGCGACCACCGGCGATTACGGCGAAACGGGCAGCCCGCTGGTCAGCAGCAATTCGTGGTCGGAAGCGGGGGTAACGGCAGGCGCCGCCGATTTTCAAAGCACGGCTTTAAACCAGATCACCAACGCCCGCGCGGCGGATGGCAGTCTGCCGGTGATCACCTGCCTGCACCTGGTCAGCGGCGATCATCTGACTGGTTTGGGATGCTTCGTGGCACCGCCCGCCCCCGCCACTGTGACGGCGACGGCCGGCAACGCCAGAGTGTCCTTGAGTTGGACCGCCGCCAGCGGTGCCGCCGGTTACAATCTCAAACGCGCCGCGGCCAGCGCCGGCCCCTATTACACTATTGTCACCAACACACCGGCGATGACTGCCACGGACTCCGGCCTGACCAACGGCACGGCCTGTTTTTATGTCGTCTCCAGCCTCAACCCCGGGGATGAAAGCACCGACTCCAGCCCGGCCAGCGCCATCCCGGAGCCCGTGCCGGCTCCAGTTTTTGTTTCGGCGCTGGCGCAGGGCGGGAATCTGATTTGGAGCGGCATGAGCGGCGCGTCCAACGCCGTTTATTATGTGCTCACCAGCACAAACCTGAACCTCCCCGCCGCTCAGTGGACCCGGCTGGCCACAAACTACTTTGATGCCAGTGGCGGCTTTGCCTTTACCAACGCCGCCGGCATCGGCGGCCCCCCGGACTTCTTCCGGTTGCTAACCCCCTAAGGCAATTAAAGCCATGTCCTCAATGAACCTCCCGACTGCGGCCCTGAACTGAAAGCCACCGCGAATGGCGCCACCGGCATCACCAAAAAAACTTGTCACTTCCCTTCGCGGTGCGGCGTCTGCTTTACCCAAAGTAACATTAAATTCATCGTGAAAAAATCATTGCTGCTCTGTCTGTTGTCCGGCCTCTCCCTCGTTCTGTCGCTCCGGGTTATGGCGGCCGCCTATGTGCCGCCCGCCTCGCCGCGGGGCGTGTATAGTTTCAACCCGGACTGGAAATTCATCCGCCAGGATGTCACCAACGGGGATGCGGTGGATTTTGACGACTCCGCCTGGACCACCGTCAGCACCCCGCACACTTATAATGACGTCGATTCCTACAACAACCTCATCAACCACAGCGGCGGCGACCGGCACGCCTGGACGGGCATCGCCTGGTATCGCAAACATTTCAAACTGCCGGTCACCGCGAAAGACGGCAAGGTCTTCCTGGAATTTGAGGGCTTGAAACAGGCGGGCCGTTTTTGGGTGAATGGCAAATTCGCCGGCAAATACGAGAACGGCATCTCGGGCTTAGGCCTGGACCTGACCGGCCTGGTAAACTTTGGCGACGCGGACAATGTCATCGCCGTGAAAGTGGACAACAGCAACGACTACCAGGAGGAAGCCACCGGAGCCGGTTTTGAGTGGATGGGCCGGGCGTTCAATCCTAATTATGGCGGCCTGAACCATGATATCTGGCTGCACGTGACCGGCAAGGTGTATCAAACCCTGCCGCTTTACGAAAACCTCAAGACCACCGGGGTGTATGTTTATCCCGCCAATTTTTCGATTCCCAACCACACTTGCGATGTGACGGTGCAATCCCAGATTCGCAATGAATCGGGCGACCAGCAATCCATCACCCTGACGGCCGTGGTGGTGGATGCGGACGGCACTGTCCGCGCGAAATTCGCCAGCGAAGCCACCGATCTGGTCAGCGGCGAGACCGAGCAGGTCACCGCCACGGGCCCCCTGACGGGCGCGCACTTCTGGGGATTGGATGATCCGTATCTCTACGATGTCTACACGCTGCTCACCGTCAATGACCAGGTCGTGGATGTTTGCAAAATTCACACGGGCTTTCGCAAGGCCGAGTACAAGGGCGGCGCCGGCACCGGCGGCGTTTGGCTCAACGATAAATTTGTCTGGCTCGCCGGCTATTCGCAACGGTCCTCGGACGAATGGGCCGGCCTGGGGCAGGCTTACCCCGATTGGATGCATGATTACAACGCGGCCTTGATCCGGAGCACGCATGCGAATTACCTGCGCTGGATGCACATTTCCCCGCAGGCGGTGGATGTCCGGGCCTTTGACCAGGCCGGCATTGCGGAAGTCTGCCCGGCCGGCGACAAGGAGGGCGATCCCGTTCTGGACCACCGGTTGGCCCCCGCGACTGCCGCCCGCCAGTGGGATCAGCGCCTGGAAGTGATGCGCGACTCCATGATTTATTTTCGCAACCATCCCAGCATCCTTTTCTGGGAGGCAGGCAATAATGGTGTGACTCCAGAGCACATGCAGCAGATGGTGGATTTGCAAAAGCAATGGGATCCCAACGGCGGCCGGGTGACCGGGTGCCGCACTCTCAATGACCCGGCCAACACCCATATTGCCGGCTACTTCGGCGTGATGATTGGCCAGGACCGCCGCACCGACGCGCTCACCAGCCCCACCGAAATGTTCCGCGCCTACAGTGCCGAGCGCCGCGACCTCGCCCCACTGATCGAAACCGAGGATTTTCGCGACGAGGCCGCCCGCCGGTTCTGGGACAATTATTCGCCGCCGCATTTTGGCTTCAAAAAAGGGCCGGACGACACCTATGCCTGGAATTCCGAGACCTTTTGCCTCGCGGCAGCCGAGCGTTATAACGATTATTATCGGAACCGGATTTCCAATACCGATCCGGCCCATGCCAAATGGTCCGCTTATGCCTCCATTTATTGGTCCGATTCCGACGCTGACGGTCGCCAGGACAGCAGCGAAGTCTGCCGGGTCAGCGGCAAGGTGGATTCCGTCCGCCTGCCCAAACAGGCTTATTATGTCTACCGGGTGATGCAGAGCGAAACGCCGGACATTCATATCATCGGCCATTGGACGTACCCCACCAACACCGTCAAGACGGTGTATGTGGCGGCCAATCATTGCGACTCGGTGGAATTATTCGTCAACGACCAGTCCCAGGGCGTGGTCACGCATCCGTTGAATGGCTATATCTATGCCTTCCCCGCCATCAAATTCGCCCCGGGCACGATTAGAACGGTGGGCAAGGCCGGCGGCGCAGTCGTGGCGCAGGACCAGATCGAAACCGCCGGGCCGGCCACTGCCATCAAGCTCACGCCGCACACTGGCCCGGAAGGCTTGCAAGCCGATGGCGCGGACGTGGCCTTTTTTGATGTGGAAGTCGTGGATGCCCAAGGCCGCCGTTGCCCGACGGATGAAGCCCGCGTGGATTTCAAGCTGACCGGCCCGGCCATTTGGCGCGGCGGCTACAACAGCGGCAAGGTGAATTCCATCAATAAAACCTATCTGGAGACTGAATGCGGGATCAATCGCGTGGCGATCCGCGCCACCCTGACCGCCGGAACCATTACCCTTCAAGCCACGCGTGACGGACTGGAACCCGCCACCCTCACGCTTGATTCCAAGCCGGTCAAAATCCAGGACGGCTGGAGCCGCGAATTGCCAGCGGCCGTGGCCTTTGCAACCCCGGCGGACAATTGAGATAATGCCTCCTCCGGCTGCTAAAAAATTCCGCAAAAAGTTTTGACAAATGAGTAAAAAAGTCTAACCTGTCCGTCGCTCTGGATGGGGTCGTAGCTCAGTTGGTAGAGCACCACAATGGCATTGTGGGTGTCGCAGGTTCGATCCCTGTCGGCTCCACCATCTCTCAGCGAATTCGGTCATCAAAAATAGCGCGCTTTTAGCCATCACCCACCGGTAGGAATTCCGCGGTGGCGAGCATGACTGGGAGTGCGCTCGCTTAAACAAGTCATCACTGGACTGGTTCAACTCCGCGCAGTCCCTGGTCCTGACAAAATCACACCCTCCTGCTCCGGCTGGGACAGCCAGTTGGATTTTTCCATTTGTGTCGTCCCCTTACTTATGCACGCCCAATCCGGGGCCGGGTGTCATGGTCCAAATGCAGCAGATGTTCAAGCACCGGGCTGACATAATTCGCCCGTTGCTCAATCGCCGCCACCACTTCTTCCATGTTCATTTCCGGCGCTAGCGGATCCGTTTGCGGTCCGCGGACATCACCCTTGACGACACGACATTCCGTTTCAATTTGGATCACATGCTTCATGATCTAACGTCCGCCCATTCACCCAAAAGTCAACGGATGATTTTTTACGTGTGCCAAACCGGCGTCAGCCGGGCAGCCGCGTCGGAACAGGCTGGTGATCTCCTCGACGGCCATGCGGAT
>Ga0364922_10663_pt1 | contig 13337 bp, 14 predicted proteins | sample ExccelJu500001D4_2_FD_206955 | JGI IMG/M metagenome (GOLD analysis project Ga0364922, IMG submission 206955) | Enriched cells from Trout Bog Lake Hypolimnion, Wisconsin, USA - BchlTB.June20.5000.01.D4 | ecosystem: Environmental > Aquatic > Freshwater > Lake > Hypolimnion/Profundal zone | place...
TATCAATTCTGTCAAATGGATTGCGCTTGATGGGTCTACGAAGTATTTAACCGGGCAACAGCTCGCAGAGAAGTTTATCACCAAGCTCAATACCCGGGAGGCCGGTTTTATACAGGATGCGGTCTTTAATTATGTGCGCCGCCTCATGGACGGCGAGAAAAACGTCCCGCTTATCCTCGACAAGGATTCAACAGGACTTGAAGTCTACATACTCCGCTGCACATTCAATGACTTCTGCAAAACAGGAGGCATCCAAGGCAAGGACCGCCTTGCCGTCAAGCGGGCCCTCGAGGGAGGTCTCCTCGATCAAATAGGGTTTTACTTCAAGGACAAGGATAGCGGCGAAAAATACTACATCGAAAAACGCTATATCAGCCGGCGGACGATGATAAAGCGGGAAGGCCCCAAAAATGTTTCATTGCCTCACATCTCCGCCGACAGCCCTACAGCCTTCGAGCTGGATATCAATGCCGAGATTTTCAGCTTTATAAACAAACCCAAGGACAGCCGAGGATACTTGAAATCAATACAGCAGCTCAGCCGGAAGATTGACGACGCATTCACGCGAATAAAAAACATTGTCGGGGCGATGGAGAGCCAGGGATTATCGCCCGAACAGATTACCCAGGACGCGGGGGCTGTCCTCGCTGAAAGGATTATCGAGGTAACAAAGGCAACCAAGCGCGGCCTAGAGCGGTATCGGCAACCTATTCTGTACATCATCCGACGGTGGAGCGCAGGAAAAGAAAAGCGAAAGGCTGCAATGACAATCGACAGGGATACGCTAGTCAACGAAGGGCAGCTGCGCCCGGAAGTCCATAAGACCCGGCAAAAACAGGACATGATAAGCATCTTCTGGATTCTGTTTGACATGAAGAATAGAGGGGACCTCGCGGATATCGAGAGCGTAGGGCTTGCCGACGAAGACCTACGCCTTGTCCTAGTCCCGAAAAGATGATCACCGAAGTAATGAATTGACATTAAGGGCGGGTTTCTTGACCCGTAGTGACATTAAGAGCCGGTTTCTTGACCCAGATTGACATTAAGAGCCGGTTTCTTGACCCAAAACAGGGGGCTTCTTAAGTATCTCTTAAAGATACTTACGGGGAGCGGCTGGCCTCTTGAAGTCGGCCGCCTCTCCCCTTGGCCGGAGAATCAAGAGAAGAGCAAAGACCGCCGCGGGGTGGACTATAAAGAATGGGCGGCAACTCCAATTCATTTCGGAAAAAGTGGAGGCTAGAGCATGGGCCGATACGCATACAGCTCGAGGCGAATAGCCGAATACAGCTTCAAGGTGGACATTGCAGACCTGGCCGAGACCTTTAGGGGCCCATGTATGGCTACTTCCTCTGGCACGATAAGGCAGACCAGGGGAGAATGGTCCGAGGATATTGCGGCCTTTACCTTCACTGTTACGATGGGGCCGAAGGTATCTGAGACCGCCGGAGATCTCGGGGGGCTCATTATCCCCACCGGGGACAGTTTCATACAGTTTGAACACGATTACCAAGGGCAGCATTATTCCGGGAAGCACTACATAGACCGCCGGCCCGTCAATCTTGGGGGCTATCGGTATTTCTTCCGCTGCGGCCATTGCGGTCAGAGAGTGACAGCCCTCTACTTCGGCGGGAAGGCCTGGGCCTGCCGGTCCTGTTGTGATCTTGTCTATCAAAAGAGCCGAGACAGCCGGTCTCTATGGACGGGACAACACACGGCCGAGATTATGCGGAAGAAGGCGAAGGCTCTCCGTTCCCAGAAGCATCCTCGCCTAGCGAATAGGCTTGAGTGGAAGGCCTATGAACTGGAGGAGCAATTCCAACGGGCGTTTGATAGGGCTGTCTTGCGACGCTTTGGAATACTCTGATAGGAGGGAAGATCCGAATAGGGAGGGGAAAAAATTAAAGAAGGGGAGGAGAATATGTATTGTGGAAATTGTGGAAAGCTTATTGAAGATAATGCCCGTTTCTGCATGTTTTGTGGCTCACCACTAATAGGGGAAATATATGAAAACCAGGAAGTAAGCAAAGTACAACAGCAAGAAATTGCCGATGAACGCGCGAGAATCCAATTAAATGCAAAGACAAAAGCAATAAAAGAACTCGCAATGCGCATTTTATTGCCCCTGGGTATCATTTCATCTCTACTACTTACCGGGGGAGGGGCATATTTATTTTTTGTTTTAAAGCAGAATGATACAGAAGACACGGTTGCTTGGGTTTTTTCAATTGTTTCCTTAGTTTGTGCGTTAGGTATAGCAGAGAAAGAAATAAAGCGCGCGCTCTGGACCGTGATACTAGTATCAATTCCGAGCACCCTTCTACTAATCGCAATTATTGTTGAATTATCAAAGTAAGACCCCCTGACTCGCTGTGATCTCCTGGGTCGATGGATGATAGGAGAAACGCCATGCAGTTGAAGCAGATTTATAAGCTCACCTATCCGAACGGAATGATTTATGTCGGGAAGGACTTGACTGGTGATATCGCCTATTTTGGGAGTCCAGACAGCGCCATCATAGCCAGAGATTTTGATGATATTCAGCGAAAGGATTTCACCGTCAGGAAGCAGATCCTATGGGAGTCCATGGAAGCAGATGACCGTGAAGTAAACCAAAAAGAGGTCGAATATATCCGTCTCCTCCAGGCGAATGATCCTGCCATTGGATACAACCGCTGGCCGAAGTTCAGAGTGGCTGCCTCCTAGACTGCCGGCCGGCGGAGAGGCCCTCCGCTTCCTATTGCTTCACCCACTCAACCACCGTTTGCGTGCTCCCATCGATGACAGCCAGGGACGAAGAGAATATCCCTGTTCCCAGAAAAGAGTAGGAACTGGATGTTTGGCTTAAGCCGCTGTTGATTGTGAGAACGCCATTCGACGAGCTCCAGGGGAGGGGGGAACTTGGGCCTGAGGACCACACTCCGTCAAGTCTCGCTTCCGTCACAGAAACATGGGAGAGGTCGGAGAAAACCAAGTAATAGATGAGGTTGCCATTCCCTGCTACCCAGGTTCCAAGAAAGCGCGAATCGTTTGTCGGCAACACAGGTGAGGGCGTAGGAGTGGGCGCTGGGGCAGGTGGGGAGGAGACGGCGAAGATCGCGCTATTCATGACCGAGTCAGCCATCCCTGCCTTGGTGGCTATGGCCTTCACCAGGAATGCCCCCGCGCCCAGGTGGAACGGCGCTGAGTAGACCGCAGAGGATGCCCCAGGGTCGGACTCGTCCGTGGTGTAGAAGATCGTCGCTCCGGGCGTGGAGTCTTCAAGGGTGATGGTATCCGTCGTCAGGAGCGAGCCTGCCGCCGGGCTGAATGTCGGAGTCGCGACAACGGGCGTCGGGACAGAAGGCGATTGGCTGGGGGTAGTTGGCGTCTGGGTGGACGTTGGGGTGCGCGAGGAGGGAGGAGGATCTCCGAGGCTGCAGCCGATGAAGAGGAGCGCAGTCGCAGCGGCAAAGACAACCTTTTGCATAAATCACCTCTTTATCAATGAGCCCATGCTACCCCTCTCCCCGAGGGATAACAACCGGGAAGGGCTCTTTATCCCAGGACATTGCCGCCGGTCTCTGGTCCTTTCCTGCCGCCCTGGGCTGGGGGAGCGTCCATCCATGCGCCCGGACGCCTCCCCATCTTCGCCCATATCTGCGTCAATGCGGCCTCAATATCCTCCAGCGTTTCTTTCCAGGCGGGGAACACTCTCAAGAGGCTTCCCTTGATCCGCGCCCACGCTCCCTTTTCCGCGTTCATCTCGCGCTTCTCCGCGGAGGCCAGGGCTTCACTTGCCATGGCCTCTCTGGCTTCCGCCGCCCTGCCCGCAGCTTCGGCCTCGGTCGCCATCGCCTTGGCCTTGGCCATGACGCGGGCCGCTGCCTGCCCCGCCTCCTCGGATGCGGCCAACGTCTGTCTCGCCGCGGCTTCCATCGCCCTGGCGGTCGCAAGTGTCTCTCTAGCCGATGCCTCCGCCCTTTGGGCTTCCAACTGCCGGGCCTTGGTCGAATCCTCAATCGCGGCGACCTCCTTCTCTCGTTTTTCCAGCTCGCGCCAGCGCCTTCCCTCTTCTTGAAGGGCAGCCTTTTCCGCGACGTATTCAGCCCTCGTGATCCGCCGCCGCCGAGGTCCAAGCCTGGCCAGCCCGTAGAACTTCCCCACGTCCTCCTGGAGACGGTCCTGCCATTCCCTCATCGCCGCGTTATAGGCAAACTTCCCCCGCGCGCGGATGTCCGACTTTTCGTTCTTCGACACCTTCCGGTTCCCCCGGTCTCCCGTCAGGCCGTTCTGGGCCCGGTAGCCCCCGTGGATCGAGTCGAACCTCTGGCCATCCTCAGGGACGACGTAGAAGTGCAGGTGGGGGTGCGCCTCGTCGAGGTGGGCGACGACGCAGAGGAGGGCCTTCCCATACTCCTTCCGGAGCCAGCGCACGGCGCGGGGCTTGAAGTCCTCCCAGTCCTCCATCTGGTCGCGGGGCAGGCTCACGATCCCGCCGACCATGCAGAGGGCATCCTTCCGGAGGGCGTGGCCGCGGGCGTCAGTGGCCTGGCTCGCCCACGCCTCGACCCGGAGCCCGACCTCCTCGAGGGTCATTCCCCACACGAGCTCGGGGGGCTGCGGATTCTCGACGTGGGAGCAGGAACCCGGGTCCCTGCGGGCCTCGGCCAGGATTCGGGGGACCGAGTTGCCGCCGGTCTTCTTATTCGCCGCGAGGCGGCCATACGCCTCGACATGGCCAAACTGGTATGGCATAACGGTGAGGATAGCGCAGGTTTGGGGAAATAACCAAACACCAGAAACCGACTAGGCATCATCCATCCCCCAAGGAGGGGGATGGTGATGCGTCGGCTCCTCCGGAGGGGGCTGCCGCCGGCTGCCTGCCGCAGGCTCCGCGAGTACGCGGGAGATCCCGCCCGCCTCCCCGTGTCCGCCTGGCGGCTACCTCGCCCGCCACCGCGGCTAGAATAGCCGCCGGTCTTCCCTCCGGCCCGCATCCCGTTCCCCGGCAGGGCGAATAGGGGATAGTCGATTGTCCCTTTACGTTTGTTTGATAATCTTGTATTATCAATCCATGGAACCAAGGGAGGATGACAGCATGGAAGCCGCACTCGTGAAGGCAACCCAGGCCGGAGCGCTCGCCGTGGAGGATCTCGCCCGGAGGATCGCCCGGGAGACGCCGAACCTGGCGGAGCTCAGCCCCTCCCAGCTCGAGATCCTCGCCCGCGCCGTCATCGGGCAGCGCCTGGTCCGGGACCTCGAGGGGAAGGCCGACCTTGCGGGGATCGACTACGCAGCCATGCGGGCGACCTTCCTCGAGCAGGCCGGCAGGGCAAAGAGCATCCATACCCGCCGGGCCTATGAGTCGGCCCTCCAGCGGCTCGAGGGATTCGCGGAGCGCTCGGGCATCACTGTCCTGGCCATGAAGGCAAAGGACGCCGACGAGTTCGCCTATGGCCTCGTCCGGGAGGGGCGGGCCTCTGCCTCGGTCAGGCGGGACCTGGCTGCCGCCTCAAGCTTCTTCACCTTCCTCGAGCGCCAGTCAGAGAACCGCGTCCACAACCCCTTCCGGGGCACCAAGGCGAGGCCGGAGAAGAAGGCAGCTAAAGAGGCCGCCTATCCCTCGATGGACGAAGCCAGGGCGATCCTTGGAGCCCTGGAGGGAGACACCAAGGCCGCCGCCGCCGTCATGCTCGCCCGGGGTCTTCGCGTCGGGGCCCTCCCCAGCCTGGTGATCAAGGACACGCGCTTCACTGCCTGGTCGAAGGGGAAGGACATCACCGGGGAGCTGCCGGCCGAGGCACAGGCCGCGATCAAGGCCGCGGGGCTCGAGGGCAGGAAGCCCTTCGCCTCCCTCTCCGCGCCTGTCCTGACAACCAGGATCATAAGGGCGACAACCAAGCTGGCCGAGGCCGGGACCATAGCCTCCTCCTACTCGGCCCATGACCTGCGGCACCTCTACGCCGTGACAGAGTACAAGAAGGATCACGATATCTACCGGGTGTCGAAGCTTCTGGGGCACGCCTCGATACAGGTCACAGAGACCTATCTCCGGGGGTTGGGGGAAGTGGACTAAGCCCAGATAGGAGATTGTTCCCAGTCGCTTGGGAACCCCAAGTAGGGAAGAGCATTAGGATTCATTTGACGCAGTAGATTTTTAAAATCAGCTTTCCAAGAGGAATGAACACCTCCATGATCACATAAATAGGCTATTATGCTTGAAAAACCGAATATTTTTTTGTTCTCAATTTGAACAGGCGTTGTCCATAATGCGTCATGGGGAATAATCGGAGTGTCTCCAAAGGTTCGGTTCCAGACTCTCGCACAATGAGCGCAGGTATTGCGGAGGGAGCGTAATGACCGAGACCATGAAAGAAGGACCTTATCTGTTATTCCTAAATCAGAGGCAATTTGCGCGCGGATAGGCTGATTTATCCCACGGAGCATTGTGGATAAGGTTCCAAAACTCATGATGTCTACCGCCATCCAAACGGGTAGGTATTTGTGCCGATCGCCATACTTTGTTTTGAAATGTTTGACAAATAATTCAGAACTCCGGCCTGTTTCTGTCCTGATGTTTTTTAGGAAGAGACGGAATTCTGAGTTTGTTAAGTGGGGAAGGTTTTTTGATTTCGTGTATCCGAAGGGGCCACATGATTGCGAAAAATGGTACGCAATCTGAGTACGGAAAATAATCTCAACGCGTTCTACTCCTGCTTGAAGCATATTCCGAAGCGTTTCATCAAAACGGTAAATCTCTAGGGTTTTATTTAATGAAGTACCAGGAAGAAAATTATCTCCGTTGTTGGGATCGCGGGAAGGATATAGAAACGCTGTTAGGCGATAGTAGTTTATCTTTTCTAGAACTGAAACTAATTGTGCCTTGTCGGCTATCAGGCCTCTTTGCAGGAGAAGGTCCGCTTGAGCACTGAAAGACAAGGATGGTTTTGTATATTTCATTTCTGCCCTTTGGATAAAAAAAGACCCGCCAGAGTGTGCGTGCTTTCGCAGAGGCATGGCAGGTTTGCTAGTATTAGTATCGGCATTATAGACGATTGTGTCAACCCGCCCGCCCTTGTCAGCTTCCGCGGCATCGTGTGGGCCTGCGGGCACAACCTAAGCCAATATTACCACTATACATTTATAGAATCACAAGTCCATTTTCACTCTCTTGACCCTACATCTAAGAGTGGATTGATGCCCTTAGTTTCCAAGTGAATAGTTTGAAAGTAACAACGTCGGATAGAGTGTATATGCAGAATTTCCAGAAGCCATTGAAAGTGATGCGGCAGAACCTATTGATGGAGCGAAATAAACATACGAAACAGATCCATCGCTACCGGTTAGTTGAGTCTCCCACGCGCCTTTGACTATTCCGTATGGGCACGTAACGTCATATGCTCCAAGAATACGATAGGTGTATGTCTTCGACACTCCGTTTGCGTAGGTAGTGGCAATTACCCAACTTGCGTTGGCCGAGTAGCTAGTAGGAGAATTTCCAACGACAGCAGTTACTTTGCCATTGGTTTGATCCCAGTAGGGAGCGCCTGCCGTGGTAGTCCAGTTTGACGCCGTCCCCGTGTTGGTCTCCCCATCACTAAGGTTGAAGGTCCAGACAGCGGTTTGCTTGAGAATATTCGCGCCCATTGTCGGATCAAGCGTGAGATAGATTTCATAAGTACCACTTAATGTTCCCAAATGGGCCGTCTGGTTTGTGTTGGTGTAGTAACCAGAAACTGAAAACTGGTAGTCATCACCGGCCACGTTTGTTCTTCTCGTGGTTCCAGCCTGGAGGACCCCATTCCCCACCTGCTGGGTTGAGGAACTGGAAGCTGGGTTGCTACACCCAACAGTAGAGGCTACGGCCAAACAGGCTAGCAAAACTAAGAATGGTGCATGTTGCTTTTTCATTCTTTCAATCCCTTTTGCAATTGTAGTGATTTCAGCCAAGCCTATCTAAACCCTTCTTTATTCTGGAGTCAATGTGGACTAAACAGGGCCCTTAGCGTTGATCCTAGGGGCTTGTTGAATGCGTGGATATGTATTACTGTATCGAACCATGAGTGAGTTCAACAGCAAGATGACATTTATGATTGATGCGGCCGTGAAGAAGCGCTTCAAGGTGGCGTGCCTTCAGAGCGACACCGAGATGAGCGAAGAGATCCGCAGCTTCATCGAGCACAGGACCGAGGAGCTCGAGAAGGAAGCCAAGACAAAGATGAAGACCAGAAAATAGAGACCGGCCGGCAGCTCTGGAACAGCTACCGGCCGGCGGGGTGGACTCATGGAGTCCATACCAAAGTATAAGCGATAGGGGTGGAACATGGAACAGACGAAGAAATACAGAATCTCGGGAGCTTCGCTCCCGGACCATGAACCAAGAGAACCTAGACCCGCAGGAAACTCTGACCCTCTCAACCTCCTCACTCGGGAGGATTTGACCTCGGGCCTCCTCAAGGTGGCAAGAAGGGCACCGCCTCCAAAGCAGTGGCTCACCGTCCAGGCGGCCGCTGACTACCTTGGGGTGGCCGCGAGCACGGTCTACAAGTGGAAGTCAGAGAAGAAGCTGCGCGCCTCCACGGTGGGGAGCGTCGTCAGGTTTGGCATCAAGGATCTCGTCGACTTCATGGTGAGGCACGCAAAATGATGAAAGCTCCCACAGAGGCAAAAATGAAGACCATAACCTTCTCGAGCATCAAGGGCGGGACGGGCAAGAGCTCACTCTGCATCCTCACCGCCAACCATGCCGCGGCCGCCGGCTACAGGGTCCTCGTGGCGGACCTCGACCTCCAGAACTCCGCCACCTCGTACTACGTCGACGACCCGGAGCCCATTGAGCGAAAGAACCTCGCGGCCGCCCTGCAATCCAAGCGGATGTCCGAGAACATCGTGCCCAGCAACTACATGGGCATCGACCTCCTCGCCTCGAGCCTCGACCTGGTTGACCTCCGAGCGCTGGGCGAGAAGACCCTCTCCCGGATGCTCGCGGCCGAGGCCCTACCCTATGACTTCCTTTTCCTCGACACCCCGCCCACCTATGACAACCTGGTGCTCAACGCCCTGCACGCTGCCGACCTCATCCTGACGCCCGCCCTCTTCTCCCGATTCGACCTGAAAGGCGCGATCTTCTACCAGGGCATCCTCACGAGGGATACCGAGAAGCTCTCCGCTTGGCGAATCCTCTTCAACTGCTACAAGCCCGCCCGCTCCGAGAACCCCGACGCCCTGCGCAACCAGTACGAGGGCCTCTTTCGCGAGACTTTCGGGGATACCATCGCGCCTGTCACCATCCCCGACAGCGGCTTTGTGCGCAGGGCAATCGACACCAGGGAGAAGATCACATCGAGCGCAGCCAAGGCGGCCCTTCACTCGGCCGTCGGGGCCCTAGCCGCATACTGCGGGGCGGATCGCACCGCGGGGAGGTTCTAGAATGGGCAAGCTCACGCTACCGGCGACCTCAAACTCTCCGATCAAGGCTATGGGTATAGAGCTCCGCCTCGATCAGATAACAAAGGCTGAGCCCTTCTCCTCGCTCTTCGACATCCACGCCGAGACCCTTGAGGCGATCAAGGCCGACATGGACAAGACGGGCTTCGATCCGTCCAAGCCCGTCAACGTCTGGAAGAAGGAGGACGGCACTCGCCTCCTCATCGACGGCTACACCCGCGTCCAAGCCGCCGAGGAACTTGATCTCCGCTCGGTCTTCGCCTATGAGAAGACCTTCAAGGACGAAACCGAGGCCCTGGCCTACGCGATCCATACCCAAAAGGACCGCCGGAACCTCTCGGACGCCGAGCTTTTCCGCCTCCTCGAACTCATAGACAAGCCTGTCAGAGGCTTCAAGGGAGCACCGGCCACGATCACAGATAACCCAATAGGCACAGCCTCCACTCCAATTCCCGCGAACGCGGGGAATGGAGGAGGGAAACGCGAGACTTCAGCGCTCACGGCCGAGCTCGCCGGGACATCAAAGGCGAAGGTAGAACGCTTCCGCGCCGTCCTCGCCGATCCAGAGGAAGCCGCAGCAGTCCGCACCGGGGCAAAGACTATCAACCAGGCCGCGAAGGATGCCAGGGAGAAAAGCAAGGCCACGAAGCCCTCCGCGTCCAAGGCTGGGAAGGCCGTCCCCCGCAAGCCGGAAGCCCGAGACCCCGCGGCCGCAGCTCTCGCCTCCCTCGTATCCGCCTCCGACCTTCACAAGCTCGAGAAGCTGGCCAAGGCCGAGGGGACTACGCCCACCGCCCTCGCCCGCCAGGCTGTCAAGGAATTGCTGCAGCGAGGGGGGAAGCCATGACAAGCACAGAGGGGCGCCCGTGCGTCCCCCTAGCCCTCGGCAGGAGATTCGACGGGGAGACAACCCCGGACGCGCCTATGGCCCGCCATTCGCGTCCAAAAGGGAAAAAGGAGCCCTGAGAATGACTAGTTTTAACGGCCTGAAGCCATAAGAGAACTATGAGAGGAGTTGCTCCATGCAGAAATGGGAATACAAATCGATGTCAATTGAAAGAGGATTTTATCTAAACCAAGCCCGACCTTGGGCTACAGCATTTAATCTAAATGAGCTTGGAGCGGAAGGTTGGGAGTTGGTGTCCGTTGTTCCTTTATCATCCCTGCTCTCCAAACCCCTACCGGGTGATATGGGAGGAACATCAGCAGGTTTTACATCGGAACTATTTTTCTATTTCAAACGGCCCGTGAAAGAATAAATCGAGCCTTGAAATATGACGGTATACACGATTCTCCAGGTCCTCGAGCGCCTCTCGCCCGAGGCCCGCGAGATATTCGAAAAGGAACGCGCTACGGCCCTCCTAGGGAGCGAGGACGAAGCCGGGGCCAACGCGCCCGCGATCCTCGCCGCCCTTCACTTCGCGGCCGACCGAGGCGAACTCCCCGAGGAGGAAGCCGCCGCAAGCCTTCAAACCTTGGCCCAGGGCGGCCCGGCGGCCCTTCGCCTCGAGCCACCTTCGCGACAGGCCGAGGGGCCTGAGCTCATGCCTGCCGAAGTGGCCCTCTCACACTTCATGGCCCGGCTTCCCGTCGTGCTCTCAATAGACGGGGCGGCCAAGTGGGGCGGCAAGGACGGGAAGGGCGGGGAGTGGGAGTGTAACGCTAAGGCCGTATCGGATTGGATACAAGCAAACCCCGAGGACTTCACCGCGGGTCGCCGTCAACTGCGAACCCTCCCGAGCATGGGCGGCTTCCTTGTCCTTGACCTCGACAGGGGCCACGCTGGGCAAGAGGACGGGGTGGAGAGCCTCCCCGAACTCTTCAAGGATAAGGGCCTCCCCTTGCCGGCGGTCCTCCGAGACCTCGAGCGCTTCCCAGCCTTCACACGCTCGCCTTCAGGGGGGCTGCATCTTTGGTTTAAGTGCCGAGACTTCACGGGCCTTCCCTCCGGGACGATTGCGCCCGGGGTGGAGATTCACGCGGACAGGGCCCTTGTCACCATCCCGCCCTCTACGAAAGCCGGGAAGGGCCCCTATCGCTTTTTTGGCAGCCTTGACGATGCCCCGGACCTCGAGACCCTCGGGGGGCTCTTCCGGCTCTTGAAGCACGCAAAGGACAAGGAGCCCAAACCAGCGGAGAAGGGTAATAAGACGTATTCATGGGAGCGGCCCTCCCTCGCTACCATCTTCAAATGGGGGAAGACCAAGGCTGGGGATAATGGGGCCGAGCGGGCCGCCGGATGGGCTTTTGACGTTGGCTACCAACCCGACGCGATCCGGGCGGCCGCGAAGGAAGCCGGGTTCTCCCTCGAGGCCATAGACAGCGCCCTCTACGCGAAGGCAGAGGCAAAGGACAAACGGCCCGAGCTAGCCTTTATTTTTGAATACTATTTCAACGGCCGAACGGGGGCGAATGAAGCCCTGTTCTCAGCCTCGGGCTGGGCCTACCGCGTTGGATACTCTCGCTCCGAAGTGGAGGCCGAGGCCCGCGCCCGCGGCTACGATCCAAGCAACCCCGCGATAGCTCACGCGCTCCGGGAGGGGCGATAGCATGAAAGACCATACAAGCCCCGCCGACAATCGCGCCCTCGCCCTTACCCTGGCATGGCAAGACAGGAAGCCACAGACGCGGACCGAAGGCCTCGAGGCATTCGACCAGGGAGGGGCCACTCTCGAGGACAAGCCGGCCGTCCTTCAATGGGCGAACAATACCGGAGGCCTAGCCCGAGAGACATTCGACGCATGGGAAGCCCAGGCCGTGGAAGCTGCGGAGATTGCAAAAGAGAAGCAACTAGCAGACGCGGCCGCCGATGCCTTGAAAGAGCTTCAAGACTTGGCTGCGGAGGGAGAGCCAAGCTTCGAGAAAACAAAGCGCCTCGAGAATGGAACCCGAGCCCTCCTCGAGAAACTGACAGGCGAGCAAGCTCCGGAGCCCGAGCTTCTCGACTTGGCTGCACTCACCCGACACCTTGAGAATGACAGGGAAGGCATTGAGACCGGCCTCGAGGCATTCAAGACGAAGGATATCCGCCTCCCCCGAGGGGCCCTAACCGTGATATGCGCCCGCCCAGGGAAGGGAAAAACCTCGCTCATGCTCACCCTCGCCCGGAACCTCTCGGGCTCCTCCTCGGTCCTATTCTACAGCTACGAAGAGGCCGTATACCGCCTCGCCGTCAAGCTCGCCCTGGGCATTCTTGGCCCCAACACGCCAAAGGCCAGCGGGGAGGCATGGAGGGCCGTTTGCGAAGCTATCCGGGGCAAGTCTCCGGCCGGCCTTCCTCCGAACGATCCCCGCCGCGAAGCTCTCGGAAGTATGTGCCGGAAGCTTCTCGCAATCCTTGGCCGTTCCCTCTTCTTCTACGAAGGGCCCTCGAGCATTGCCGCCCTCGTCTCCGCGATCCGCCGCGAGAGGGCGCGCATGGGCGAAAAGCTCGAGGCCGTCTTTATCGACTATTGCCAACTCATCCCCTCCGGGGGGCCAAGCGAGAGCTACTCTCGACAGACCGAGCTTGCCGGGGTATCGGCCGCACTCCGGGACCTGGCAAAAGAAACAGGCCTTGCCGTGATACTCGGAGCACAGATTACCCGAGGGAATAAGAAGGGCGAGGAGCTGTCTATCCGCGAGGCGGACGATATCCTAAACGATGCCAATCTAGTGCTACGTCTTGACCCCGTGAAAGAAACCGAAGGAGCGCCCGCAACCGTCATGCCCTACTGTGTCGGCGTAGAAAAGAACCGGGACGGGGCTACGGGAACCATACTAGAGCTTGCCTTCCGGGGCCGTTGCCGGCACTTCATAGACCCGGGCACACTCGCGGGCGAGGAGCTCAAGGAATACGACGAAGGCCGGGAAAAGGCCCTAGAGAAACCCAGCAACGGGAAGCCCCGCGAGAGAAGCGAACCTAGGATGTA
>Ga0364922_10664_pt1 | contig 13278 bp, 20 predicted proteins | sample ExccelJu500001D4_2_FD_206955 | JGI IMG/M metagenome (GOLD analysis project Ga0364922, IMG submission 206955) | Enriched cells from Trout Bog Lake Hypolimnion, Wisconsin, USA - BchlTB.June20.5000.01.D4 | ecosystem: Environmental > Aquatic > Freshwater > Lake > Hypolimnion/Profundal zone | place...
TGTCGAGGGTGGAGGCGGAAACGATGGTCCTGCCGATAGTGTCGTCCACGACTTGGGCGTAGATGTGTTGATTCGAATAGTGGACGCTCAGGCGCGGGCGCGTAGCCGTTCCGGAAACCTTGCGGCGGATACGGTCGTGAATGCGGCGGCGGATCGTCTTGCGGTTGATGGTACTCATATTGCCGTGATAGATTAGTGATTAATGGCAGAGGTGGTTTATTATTTGCCGACGCTCTTACCTTCCTTGCGGCGGACGTGCTCACCAACATATCGGACTCCCTTACCCTTATAAGGCTCGGGTGGATAGAAGCCGCGAACTTCAGCGGCGAACTGGCCTACCACCTGTTTGTCGATGCCTTCGACCTTGATCTTGGTGTTTTCGTTGACGGTAACAGTGAGGCCGGCAGGGATTGGGTGGAGTAGCGGGTGGGAGCGACCAAGCGAGAGGTCGAGTTCCTTGCCCTTGACAGCTGCGCGCAGACCAACGCCATGGATTTCAAGATCCTTCACGTATCCTTTTGAGACGCCAATGATCATGTTCTGGACGAGACTGCGGGCGGTACCGTGGAGGGCCTTGTGTTGGCGTTGCTCGGTGGCGCGGGAGACAGTAACATTGCCATCCTCGCTCTTGAGGGAGATTCCATCGGGCAGGTTGAAATCGAGTTTGCCCTTGGGGCCCTCGACTATGACGGTGCGTCCGTCAAGTTTGACGGCGACTTTCTCTGGGAGAGATATTGGTTTGAGTCCGACTCGTGACATGGTGGTGTGTTCCTTTTTCGAGTTGGGGGTTTACCAGACGTTGGCGAGAAGTTCGCCGCCGAGTTTCTGACGCCGGGCATTGCCTCCAGACATTACGCCTTTCGAAGTTGAAAGGATCGAAATGCCAAGGCCTGACATGACGCGCGGGAGCTCGTCAGCACCGACATAGTGGCGGCGGCCGGGAGTAGAGACGCGCTTAAGATCAGTTAGAACGGATCGTCCGTCCACGAACTTCGGCTTGATCTTGAGCTCGGTGCGTTTTCCGGTGACGACTTCGTAATTCCATATGTAGCCTTCCTCCTTGAGGATGCGGGCGATATCCGCCTTAATCCTGGAGTAGGGAGCCTTGAATTCCTCATTGCCAGCGCGTGCCGCGTTCTTGAAACGCGTGAGGAAGTCGGAGATTGGATCGGTGAGAACTGCCATGGTGGTGATTCCTAATAGAGTGGTTTGATGGTTACTGTCCGTTAGACACCGGCAGTTGCGGGGACTTCTTCCTCACTGGTTTTCTTGATGTCGCGGAATGGCATGCCGAGCTCGGCGAGCAAGGCGCGCCCCTCCGCATCGTTGGTGGCAGAGGTAACAAAGATCAGGTCAAAGCCGATTTGCCGCTTGATTTGGTCAATTTCGATTTCCGGGAAAATCGATTGTTCCTGAACACCGCAGGCATAGTTGCCGCGACCATCGAAGGACTTCGAGGAGATACCGCGGAAGTCGCGAATATTGGGTGCGGTGATGTGGATGAAGCGGTGCATGAACTCCCACATGCGTGCACCACGCAGCGTGACGCGGGCGCCGAGGATTTCACCCTCGCGGAGCTTGAAGTTAGCGACGGCTTTCTTGGAGAAAGTGGTGGACGGGCGTTGGCCGGTGATCTTCTGGATTTCGTTCACGGCATCTTCCACCGCAACCTTGCGGTCGGGGGATTTACCCATGCAGGAGGTCACCACGATTTTTTCAAGGCGTGGGACCTGATGGACGTTGGTGTAGCCGAGCTTCTTGGTGAGAGCCGGGACCACCTTGTCCTTGTAGTGTTGCTGTAGTGGCGGTAGTTTCATTATTTTTGCGGGTCAGCGCGGTTGTTATAGCGCTTAAGCGCGGGCGGAAGCCTGATGCTTCAGCCCACTTTCTTAACGTTGGAGATGTGTACGGGGGCGTCTATGGTTTTGATCCCGCCGACGGTGTCGGTTTCAGTGGGTTTGGTGGCTTTTTTGACCTGACGGCCGCCTTCGACGACGACCTGGCCCTTGGAAGCGTTTACCATCAGAACGGTGCCACGCTTACCTTTGTGGTTACCGGTGATGATTTCGACTTGATCACCTTTTTTGACGTGGGTCTTGATGCGGCTCATAGGAATGGAAATGGTAGGAGGTGAAGACGGATGGTTAGAGCACCTCGGGGGCGAGAGAGACGATTTTCATGAATGCGCGCTCACGGAGCTCGCGGGCTACGGGTCCAAAGATGCGGGTGCCACGGGGATTATTGTCCTTGTCGATGAGAACGATCGCATTCGAGTCGAAGCGCAGGATTGATCCATCAGGACGGCGGATGGGGGCAGCAGTGCGCACGATCACAGCCTTGACTACACTGCCTTTCTTGACAGACGCGGTGGGGATGGAATCACGGATGTGGGCAGTGATAACATCGCCAATACAAGCGGTACGGCTGCGCTTGCCTAGCACGCCAATCATTTTTGCGCTGCGGGCACCGGTATTATCGGCGACGGCTAGCATTGTTTCCATCTGGATCATGACTTGAAGAATTTGAGATTAGAAATTAGAAATATGAGATCCGTGTAACCGGCTCAGTGAGTGATGACTTCAGCGAGAGACCAGCGCTTGAGTTTGGAGAGGGGACGGGTTTCAACGATACGCACGCGGTCGCCGATCTTGGCTTGGCTATTTTCGTCATGCACGTAGTATTTCTTCGAGCGTTTGACGATCTTGTTGAATTTCGGATGGGGCACGCGGGCGACGTGTTCGACAACAAGGGTTTTATCCATTTTGTCGGAGATGACGATGCCAACGCGGGTTTTGCGTAGGTGGACTAGAGAGTCCGGGGAAGTATCGCTCATAGTGGGAATCGGTGTGGCGTTGGGGTCGGGAATCATGCGAGGGATTTCGCGGTGACCACGGTCATGACTTGGGCAGTCTCGCGGCGCACCTGACGGATGCGGGCAGAATTTTCAAGTTGTCCGGTAGCTTTCTGGAGGCGTAGGTTGAGGGCTTCCTGCTTAAGGTCGCGGAGGCGCACCTTGAGTTCGTCATCGGTGAAGTCCTTGATGTCTTTGACTTTAGTTTTGGCCATGATTCAGACTGGGGTGAGGGATGGGTATCAGGCGTGCGGGTTGCGGGTCACTAGGCGGGTGCGGATGCCTAATTTGTAAGAGGCGAGGCGCATGGCTTCCTTGGCTGAAGATTCCGGGACACCGCCAATTTCGAAGAGGATATTACCCGGACGGATCACGGCGACCCAACCTTCGACGGCACCTTTACCCTTACCCATCCGGGTTTCCGGAGGACGAGAAGTGATCGACTTGTGTGGGAAGATGCGGATCCAGACTTTACCTTTCCTTTTGAGAGAACGGTTGATCGCGATACGGCAGGCTTCGATCTGGCGATTGGTCATCCATCCGCGGTCGAGAGTTTGCAGACCGAAGTCACCGAAGGCGACGGTGGTTCCGCTTTGGGCATTTCCCGAGCGGCTTCCGCGGTGGCTCTTGCGGAACTTTGTTCGTTTGGGCATTAAGGCCATGGTTCAGTCCTTCTTTAAGAATTTAAATGTTGGGATGGATGGATCGGGAAAATCAATTACGGGGTGTGCTGGGACGACGATCACCGCCTCTATCTCCACCGCGGTCACCGCCTCGGTTTCCACGGTCACCGCGATCACCGCGATCACCGCGATCGCCACGATCACCGCGACCTTGGGGTTTGCCAGGTGCTTCTTCGTCCTTTTTGTTGACCCAGCACTTTACACCTATGATGCCGTAAACGGTGCGGGCTTCAGCGAAGCCGTAGTCCAGTGGCACGCGCAGAGTTTGGAGAGGGACCTTGCCTTCACGATAACCTTCGGCGCGGGCAATGTCAGCACCGCCCAGACGACCGGCGCAACGAAGGCGAATACCCTCAGCACCAAATTCCATGGCAGTTTGCAATGCGCGTTTCATGGCACGTCGGAAGCTGATCCGGCGTTCAAGCTGCACGGCGATCTGTTCGGCCACCAACTGGGCATCCAGTTCGGGTTTGCGGATCTCGATAATATCAATCTTGACCTGGGCACCCTTGCAAACGTCGGTGATTTCCTTGGTCATCACTTCGATTTCCTTGCCTTGGCGACCAATGATCAGTCCGGGGCGGGAAGTGTGCAGCGTGACGCGGACGCTATTCCAAGCACGCTCGATAACGACACGGGCAAGGCCAGCGTTCTGGAGTTTATTCTTAAGATAACCACGGACAGCAAGGTCTTCGTGGAGCTTGGTGGTGTAGTCTTTGCCGCTGGCGTACCACTTCGAGCGCCAGTCTTTATTGACTGCGAGGCGGAATGCGATCGGATTTACTTTCTGGCCCATGTTAGGTGGTGGATGAGATTAGGGGAGAATTTGTCAGGCTTGTTCTTCCGCTGGTGCGGGAGTTTTTTCGGTCTTGGGAGTGGCCGCTTTAGTGGCGACTTTCTTTTTCTTCTTCTCAGGAGCAGAGCCCACAAGAGTGATAGAGATATGGCTGGAACGGCGGAGAATCGGACCGGCAGAACCCTTGGCACGCGGTTTGAAGCGGCGCTGGGTGGGAGCAGAACCAATGACAGCTTCCTTGATAACAAGGGTGCCTGTGTCGAGACCGAAGTTATTATCGGCATCTGCAATGGCTGTTTTGAGGGTTTTGCTGATCAACTGTGCGGCCTTCTTCGGCGTGAAGGTGAGAATGTCTAGGGCGCTCGATACCGGCAGACCTTGAATTTCACGGGCGACGTCACGCGCTTTTTTGGGCGAGAGGCGAACGAATTTGCTAGTGCTTTTGACTTCCATATGGCGGCGGACGTAAGAGGTTTACTGCTCTGGGGCTTGTGTTTCGAGGATTGCGAGATCACCGGGGCGTGGCGTATCGGCGGGATTATCGAGGGCTTCGACAAACGCGCCGCTGACGCCCTTGCGAACGTCTGCGAGAATGGCTTTCCCGAAGGGCAGTTGCCCACGGGACAGTCGGAAAGTCATACCAATTCTGGCTCCCTGACTTTCGCCTATGTTGAGAACCATCATGCCACTTTCCTGATCTAGACTGACGATATGGGCCTGCTGGAGAGAGCCGGACCTGACATCGGGACGAGGCTTGTTGCGTAGTCCAAGCACGGCGTCAAGCTCTCTTAGTGAAGTTTCCACACGAAGCCGGGCATCCGGATCCGAAACGACCGCCGTGCGGAGGTATTCAGTAACAGAAGCTGCGAGTCGTGTCACAGACCCTTCCAAGGAGCTGATGCGCTCGTTGGCGAGCTGGAGATCCGCTGCGGCTTGAATGAGGCGATCGTCGCCACCATCCAACAGGTTCTTGCCAAGAGCTTCGAGGCGCTCGCGGACCTGAGCAAGTTGCTCATTGGCCTGTTTCTCACCGCGGTTCGCTTCGACAAGGCTACGTTGGAGAGCATCGTTCTTCGCCTGGAGCGCGACGATTTTCTGTTGGAGCTGCGCGGGGTCCGTGGCTTGTGCCGAACACACTCCAGCAGAAACCAGCAGCCCGAGGGCGGCGGCAAATGCCTTGAATTGGAGCGTGGAACACATGGTCGCGGAGTGATGAGATTATTTCTTGCCGATGCCGCCGTGGGTACGGAAAATGCGGGTCGGCGCAAATTCTCCGAGCTTGTGACCCACCATGTTTTCGGTCACATAAACAGGGACGAAGGTCTTACCGTTGTGGACAGCGAAGTTATGGCTGACGAAGTCCGGGGTGATCATGGACTTGCGGCTCCATGTTTTGATGGGTTTGCGGTCGGCTCCAGCATCAGCTACGCTGTCGATTTTAGCGAGCAGCTTTTGATCAACGTAGGGGCCTTTCTTGAGAGAACGTGGCATAGGATGGATAAGTTGGTTAGACGGTCAGGATAAAACGCGGATTACTTTCTCTTGTGACGGGACTCGACGATAAATACACTCGTGATCTTCTTGCGATTGCGGGTCTTTTGTCCCTTCGCATGGCCCCACGGGCTGAGAAGATGCTGGCGACCACCGCCGGATTTCGACTTACCTTCACCACCACCGTTCGGGTGGTCCACCGGGTTCATCGTCATGCCACGAACGGTTGGACGGACACCTTGCCAACGGGTACGGCCCGCTTTTCCTGATGTCTCGTTCATGTGGTCGCGGTTACCGACCTGTCCGATGGTGCAGAAGCAGCGATCATTAAAGCGACGGATCTCACCAGAAGGCATTTTCACCAGTGCCCAGCCGCCGTCACGGTTAGAAAGCACGGCGAGTTGGCCAGCGGCGCGGGCAACCTTGCCGCCATTGCCCGGGATGAGCTCGATATTGTGGATAGATGTTCCGAGCGGCACAGCGCTGAGAGGCATGGCATTGCCGGTTTTGGGCGCTACGTTGGCACCAGCGACCACGGTAGAACCCACTTCCAGGCCCAAAGGCGCAAGGATGTATGACTTCTGTCCGTCCTCATACTGGATGAGCGCAATACGGCAGGTGCGATTCGGATCATATTCGATACCTAGCACGGTGGCTGGAGCGTCGTGTTTTCCGCGTTTGAAGTCTATCAAACGATAGTGGCGCTTGTGGCCACCTCCGATATGACGGCAGGTGATGCGGCCGGTGTTATTACGGCCGCCGCTGCGCTTCAAAGGCGTGAGAAGACTCTTCTCAGGCTTGCTCTTGGTCACCTCCTCGAATGAGGGGAGGTTCTTATAGCGTGCGGATGGGGTGATAGGCTTGAAATTTTTCAATGGCATGACTCGCGGAACGGTGAATGGTTACGTTTGGAGCAGCAGGCGCGGCACTCAGATGAGATCGAGTGACTCGCCTTCTTTCAGACGGACAATGGCTTTTTTCCAGTGGTTAGTGCGGCCCGCATCGGCCCGGCGTTGGCGGCGGAGTTTGCCGTCGTAATTGGCGGTGCGGACGCCGAGGACGGTTTTCCCAAAGAGTTGCTCTACGGCTTGCTTGATTTCCAGCTTATTAGCCTTGCGATCAACTTCGAGGGTGACTTCGTTGTTCGTCTCCTGGAGAAGGGTAGCCTTCTCACTGAGTCGGACGTTTTTGATGACCTGGTAAATGTCTTTCATGATCTCGGTATGGGGTCCGGGTTTCAGGCTGTGCGCTGGGCGAGCGATTGGACAGCGTCACCCACGAGGATGACGGAGTTTGCCAGAAGGAGTTGTTCGACGTTGAGGTCTGGGCCAGTGACGAGTTGCGCCCAAGCAACGTTGCGGGCTGCCAGGTAGGTGCTTTCGTCAAAGGAGTTGGACACCACAAGGATCTTACCGGGACTGCTGATGGCATTCAGGGCGGCGATGAAGGACTTGGTCTTGCCATCTGCCACGGAAAACGAATCCACGACGGTGATTTTTCCACCACGGACGAGGTCGCCGAGAACGCGGCGCAGGGCGAGCTTACGCACCGTCTTGGTGACCTTCTTCGAGTAATCACGCGGACGCGGGCCAAAGACGACACCACCGCCGACGAAGATCGGGGCGCGCTTGTCACCGTGGCGGGCGTTGCCGGTACCCTTCTGCTTGAAGATTTTCTTATTGTTGCCGGAGACTTCGCCACGGGTTTTAGTGTTAGCGGATCCGGTGCGACGGTTGGCACGGTAGGCGGTCACGAGATCGTGAACGGCCTGACGGCCTTTTTCCGGGCCTACCAGCACGAGGTTGGCGGCCTGGGCGTCTTCGACGGTTAGGGACTTGGCGGACATGGTTGGGAATCGTGAAAGGTTTTAGAATGCCAGTGGATTAGGCGGTCTTTTTCTTGGCGGAACGGACGGTGACGTAGCTACCCTTGGAGCCGGGGACGGCACCGGAGATGAGGATGACGCCATCCTCGGGACGCACGGCCACAACCTTTAGATTCTGGACCGTAGTGCGAGTAGTGCCCATATGGCCGGGCATTTTCTGGTTTTTCCAGACGCGACCTGGAGTAGAACGGCAACCGATGGCTCCCGTCCGGCGGTGCATCATGGACCCGTGGGTCATCTTGAGGCCACCGAAACCGTGGCGTCTGACAGCACCTTGGAAACCCTTGCCCTTACTGTCGGCAATAACATCCACCCACTGGCCGACCGTGAAGGTGTCCAGACCGGTGTGGGTCTCGGGGACGGCAGCGCCATTTTCAAAACGGAATTCCTGGATAAAACGTTTCGGCGTGGAACCAGCCTTCTTGAAACGGCCCATATCCGGTTTGGAAACGCGTTGTTCTTTCTGGTCGCCAAAGCCGACTTGCACAGCGGAGTAACCTTCCTTCTCAGGGGTTTTCACCTGAAGGATGGTATTGCCGGAAACGTCGATGACAGTGACGGGGATCATGGTGCCTGCCTGTTGGTCGAACAGGCGGGTCATACCGAGTTTTTTGCCGAGGAGGCCGAGTGACATGGGAAGAAGAGGTTGGTAGTTATGTGTTATCAGTGACAGAACCTGAATAACCGGTTAGATACGGATGGAGATGTCCACCCCGGCCGGGAGATTGAGTTTCTTGAGTTCGTCCACGGTGCGGGCGGTGGGGTCCACAATGTCGAGCAGGCGCTTGTGGGTACGGATCTCAAATTGTTCAGCGGATTTTTTGTTCACGTGGACCGAGCGGTTGACGCTGAACTTCTCGATGCGCGTCGGCAGCGGGATAGGACCTGCAACACGGGCGCCAGTGCGCTTTGCAGTCTCCACGATTTCCTGGGCTGAACGGTCGATCGCGCGGTGATCAAAGGCGCGGAGTCGGATACGGATTTTCTGGTTTTCCATGGTGGAGGGTGGTTTGACGGTTTACGTGGTTGTTCTACAGGGCGAGTGATCAGCCTAAGCGGTCGCTTACGATCTCTTCGACGATATTGTTGGGGACTTGCTCGAAATGTGACGGGGTCATCGCGTAGGAAGCACGGCCCGAGGAGAGAGTGCGCACGGCGGTGGAGTAACCGAACATTTCCTTGAGAGGGACATTGGCATGCACGATGGAAAGCTTGCCTTTGGACTCGGTGTTCTGGATCTGACCACGGCGACGGCTCAGGTCGCCCATGACATCGCCTTGATAATCATCTGGTGTGGAAACCTCTACGGCCATAATCGGCTCTAATAGAATCGATTTGGCCTTCTTGAACCCGTCCTTCATGGCAAAGATCGCGGCCATGGTGAAGGCGTTCTCATTGGAATCCACGTCGTGATAGGAGCCATCGAGAATATCGACATGCACGTCGATGACAGGATAGCCGGCAATGATGCCGTTGGTCATCGACTCGGTGATACCTTTAATGACGGCGTTGATATATTCCTTGGGAATCGTACCTCCGATGACCTTGTTTTCGATCGTGAGGCCCTTGCCCTTTTCATTGGGCTTCATTGCGAGGATGACGTGGCCGTATTGGCCGCGGCCACCTGATTGTTTGATCAGCTTGCCTTCGCCACCAGCGGGCTTGGTGATGGTTTCGCGATAGGCGATCTGCGGGGCACCAGTGTTGGCCTCAACCTTGAACTCACGCCGAATGCGATCAATGATGATCTCAAGGTGGAGTTCACCCATGCCTGAAATGATGGTCTGACCGGTTTCCTCGTCGGTCTTAACAGTGAAAGTGGGGTCCTCTTCGGAGAGTCGGCCAAGAGCAATCGCCAGCTTCTCTTGGTCGGCTTTGGTTTTCGGCTCGACAGCCATGGAGATGACCGGTTCCGGAAAAGTAGGCGGCTCTAACACTACGTCGTATTTTTCAGCGGCCAGAGTGTCACCCGTTGTGACGTTTTTCAGGCCGACCATCGCGGCGATGTCGCCAGCATAACAAGCGTCAATGTCCTTGTGCTCGTTGGCCTGGATCTGAATCAGGCGGCCGACTCGCTCAGCGCGGCGCGTACGCGGGTTATATACAGTGTCACCCTTCTTAATGACTCCGGAATACACGCGGAAGAAAATCAGCTTACCAACGTATTTATCGGCCCAGAGTTTGAACGCCAGCGCCACGAACTTCTCATGATCGGATGTTTTGACCTCGATTTTGACATCCTCATTGTCCGGGTTCATTCCAACGGCAGGAGGAATGTCCAGCGGACTAGGCAGGTAGTCCACCACCGCGTCCAACAAATATTGAACGCCCTTATTTTTGAAAGCGGAGCCACCGGTCACCGGGATCAACTTGTTGGCGATCGTGGCGCGGCGGATGCCCATCTTCAGGTCCTCAAGGGAAATCGGTTCTTCATGGACGAACTTATCACCGATCACTTCGTCCACATCAGCAACTGCATGGAGGAGCTCGTCATAGGCTTGGGACGCGATGTCTTTAAGAGCGCCATCGAGTTCGGCAATAGTATAAGTCGAACCGTATCTATCGTCGTCGGAGAAATAGACAGCCTTCTGATTGACCACATCAATCTGGCCAATGAGTTGGTCTTCAGCACCAATCGGAATGAGAATACGCACTGCATTGGCACCCAGCTTGTCCTTCACCTCGTCGAAAACACGGGAAAAATCCGCTCCGGTGCGGTCCATCTTGTTAACGAAAACGATGCGCGGGACGTTGTATTTGGTAGCTTGGCGCCACACGGTCTCGCTTTGCGGTTGGACACCCGCTACTCCGCAGAAAACCACGATCGCTCCATCCAGCACCCGCAGCGAGCGCTCCACCTCGGCGGTGAAGTCCACGTGGCCGGGGGTGTCAATTATGTTGATGCGTTGTTTTTGCTCTGGGAAAAGTTTTACCGTTCCCTCTTCGGCGCGCTGCCACCACTCAGTGGTCACAGCGGCGGAGGTGATGGTGATGCCGCGCTCCCGCTCCTGCTCCATCCAGTCGGTAGTGGCGGCACCATCGTGCACTTCCCCAATCTTGTGGATCATGCCCGTGTAAAAGAGAATCCTCTCAGTAAGCGTAGTCTTGCCCGCGTCAATATGCGCCGCGATCCCGATATTCCGGGTGCGTTCTAGCACATGTTGGCGTTTGGGACTGTTAGGATTCACTACGGGAGAGCCTGGAAGGCGCGATGTTGTATATTTAGAAGCGGAAATGGGCGAATGCACGGTTGGCCTGCGCCATCTTGTGGACGTCGTCGCGCTTGCGCACGGCGCTGCCTTGGTTATTGGCGGCGTCCTTGATCTCATTGGAAAGGGCAACGTGCATTGGCGTTCCCTTGCGGTTGCGGGCGTAAGTAACGATCCAGCGCATGGCCAGAGACTCGGAACGCTCAGGGGCTACTTCCAGCGGCACTTGATAGGTAGCACCACCGACACGGCGGGATTTCACTTCCACGCGTGGCTTAGAATTCTCAATGGCACGTGTAATGACTTCCAGCGGATCGACGGTGTCGATGCCTTCGTTGGCACGCTCGATCGCGGCATAGACGATGCGTTGCGCCAGTGAGCGCTTCCCATCGTTCATCACCTTGCTGATCAGGTGACCGACGAGGGCGCTATCGTAGCGGGGATCGCGGCGGTCCGGTTTGACAAAAACTCGCTTGCGGCGTGGCATGGCGTTGAGTGGGTGGGGATTGGGATGGTTGAATTATTTCTTCTTGGCGGGAGCGGCGGCGGCACCGGCTTTCGGGCGTTTCGCGCCGTACTTGGAACGGGATTGGCGGCGTTTATCCACGCCCAAGGTGTCCAGCGAGCCACGAACAATGTGGTAGCGCACACCTGGAAGGTCTTTTACCCGTCCACCACGCACGAGCACGATGGAGTGTTCCTGGAGGTTATGGCCCTCACCGCCGATGTAGGCGATGACTTCAAATCCGTTGGTAAGGCGCACCTTTGCCACTTTCCGGAGAGCCGAGTTTGGCTTCTTGGGCGTGCGGGTCATCACTTGAAGACAAACTCCGCGGCGCTGTGGACAGTTCGCAAGTGCTGGTGACTTCGACTTTTCGGCCGGAGTGAGGCGTCCCTTGCGAACGAGCTGATTGATGGTCGGCATGATTTCCTGCGTGGTTCTGGTTTTGCTTGGGGCAAACCGGAGCGACGACGAGGAAACCTCGCTGAAGCTTTTCTCCGGAGCTGACCCGATAAGTTCCCTATTTTATGATCCGACTGCTCCAAAAGTGGGCGGATCGCATTGCGGGGCGGCGAACATAGGAGTCGCGCCCGACGTGACAAGCCCTATTTTGCGTTTTCTGCGAATTTTTTAAAGAATTCGTCTAATCCCGGGCAGAAATCCGTCATTCTCTGGACTCCTGTCCGGCCTTTGCTCAATCTTGCCCACATGAACCGCCTTTTTCTGCTCGACGGCATGGCCCTGATCTACCGCGCCCATTTTGCGCTGATCCAGGCACCCATTCGCAATTCCAAAGGCGTCAATACCTCCGCGCTTTACGGATTCATCAACACCCTGCTGTCCATCCTCGAAAAGGAAAACCCGAGCCACATCGGCGTCGCCTTTGACACCTCCGGTCCCACGCCGCGCCACATCCGGTACCCTGCCTACAAAGCCCAGCGTGATGAAATGCCCGAGGAACTGGCCGCATCAATCCCGCATGTGAAACACCTCTGCCGTGCATTCCATATCCCGGTGCTAGAACTGGTAGGCTATGAGGCGGACGACATCATCGGCACCCTTGTCAAGCGCGCGGAACCGGCGGGCTTCGAGTCCTACATGGTCACCCCGGACAAGGACTTCGCCCAGTTGGTCACCGCTCATACCCGCATGTGGAAACCCGGCCGCAAGGGCAATGACCATGAAATTATAGGACTTGAGCAACTCCCGGAAATATGGGGCGTGGCCGAGCCTCACCAGATTATCGATTTGTTAGGCCTGATGGGTGACGCCTCAGACAACATCCCGGGCATCCCCGGCATTGGCCCGAAAACCGCTCAGAAGCTCATCGCGGATTACGGCTCCATCGAAAACCTCATTGCCAATGCGGCCAGCCTCAAAGGCAAACAGAAGGAACTGGTTGAAACGCATGCCGACCAGGCCCTGCTCTCTAAGGAATTGGCCACTATCATCCTCGATGTGCCAGTGCAAGTGACATGGGAAGACCTCGTGCTCTCCCCTCGTGATGACACAGCAGTCAGGGCGCTGTTCAACGAATTTGAATTCCGCTCACTATCAAAACGCCTGTGGGGGACGGACACTCCTCCTGCCCCCGCAAGCCCCGATCTGGAAAGCCCGACGCAATCAGCACCAGTATTCGAGCCGGAACCCGGGGACACATCCCCCGCCCCCTCCGAGTCCTCGCTAACCATCCACGATGTCGATCACACCTATCACCTCGCCAACACCCCGGAACTCCAGCAAACACTCCTCCGCGAACTTTCCGCACAAAAATCGTTCTGCTTCGATATTGAGACCACCTCGCTGGACCGCTTCACCTCCAGATTGTTAGGCATTGCCTTCTCATGGAAAGCCCATGAGG
>Ga0364922_10666_pt1 | contig 13243 bp, 15 predicted proteins | sample ExccelJu500001D4_2_FD_206955 | JGI IMG/M metagenome (GOLD analysis project Ga0364922, IMG submission 206955) | Enriched cells from Trout Bog Lake Hypolimnion, Wisconsin, USA - BchlTB.June20.5000.01.D4 | ecosystem: Environmental > Aquatic > Freshwater > Lake > Hypolimnion/Profundal zone | place...
GCGCACCCCGTTGCGGGCGATTGGACGGAAATAGCAGCGGATGATCTCCTTGATACAGCATTCCAAAACTTCCAAAAGTTTTGTATGGGGAATAAATCATGAATGGCGGCAAGCTGCTACCGCTTCCGCTCCCCATAGGTGAAACCCCGCCCCCTGAAGTGCCAAACAAACGGGTTGCTCCGGTCGAAATAGTTGCTCCTGACAAACTCTTGATTGTCGAAGAATCCCAAGTCGCCGTGCTGCGATTGACTGGCAAAGGTCCAGGTGCATCAAAGGCAACATTCAGCCATGAATTGGTGTCCCACGGCAATGGCGGCATAATCATGTCGATTCTACTCGGCAACACTTCAATCGCTCCAACGGAAGCTGCGTTTCCAGTTAAACCAGCCGCAACCATGCTCTGCATTTGTGTAGATGCCCCTAAATCCCGGATCACATAGGCGACGCGTTGAGGGTCGAGCGTTTGACCATTTGAATCCAAACCATCCCAAAGAATCACGATGCTTGTCCCGCTTCCACCGAATGATCGGTATACCGTGTTTGTATCATCAGCGGGCGTGATGTCTACTTCCCAATCCTCAGCAGATGCCCAAGTCGCATAAATTTCCTGCGTCTGGCCCAAGTCGGGCCGGTAACCTTGATATTTGAGACGGACGTCCGACAAAAAATTGCTGAAAACCACGCTGATATTTTTGGTGGCATAGCTCGCGCTTGTGCCTGATGCTGGGTCCGGCACGGGGTCATCTCCGCCAGACGTGCCAGAATCGCCGTTATCCTCGACGTTGATGGATAGCCGGTGCGTTCCGTTTGGATAAAATCTGGTTTCCAGCGGAAACGAATATGAAGTGCCGGAATTGATGCCGATTTCATTGCCGTCAACCAGTAATCTTCCAGAGATTACATTTGAACTCGATTCCGCACCCGCCAGAATATTTGTAAGTTCCGTCAACACTGTGCCATTGCTCGCATTGCTCACAGTGATTGTAACCGGTAGTGCGTTGGTCATATAGCCTTGGATGGCAATGCGGTAAAATCGGTAAGGTGCTTCCGCATCGGTTGACGAAGGCCGGGTGCTGGCACCCGACTCGCTGCCAAGGTCTGACCATAAAGTATTTGTGCCTTGAGTTGAAAAATCGACTGCGGCCGTGAACCAGCTCGTGAGTCCTACCGTGTAGTCAATTCGATAAACTTCGTTCGTGCGGCTTGTCCATTGCAACAGGGCGGGACTGTTGGGCGCAATTTTGGTGATCGAAAGCATTGGCTTGTTTGTGCTTTGTGCCATTGCCGCCATTGCCATGAGCAACGATACCACCACGATACTACCCACATATTGGAACCTCTGCGAAACGGGATATTAACTGTCTGATTTGATGTCCGTGCATTTTACAAAGATAAATTTGTCTCGTCCGCGTCTGTTGCGAGCGGTTCGGCGCTCCGGTTTTGACCGGTTTCAGCCGGTCGGCGGGCGTTTTGCGGGTTTCGATTCATGCCGCACTCAAATTGGTCAGCCGTTTCAGGTTCCAACAGATGCTTTTGAACTCCAGTTCCAATCGGTTCCGTGCACATCCCACATACCGCACCCGCCGATAGCCTGCGCTTCGTTTCCACCAGGCAAAGACCGTTTCAATCTTACACCGGATCGAACTAAACAATCGGTTCGCCCTTACGCTGGCCGGGCGCAGCTTCTGTCCTCGGCTGGGCTTGCGCAAAATCCCGTTGGCCACGCCGTGTTCCCCGCACCATTCGCTGCGGGCCTTGCTCCAATAGGCCTTGTCGGCCATGACCATTCCCTCGTCACCACCAACCACCTTTTCAAATTCCTGGCTGTCATGCACGTTGGCGGCGGTCAACGTCACCCGCCGGATCAGCGTGTGCGTTTCGTCCACCGCCACATGCGCCTTGAAACCGTAATGGGGCTGACCTTTTTTAACGGTGTAACCGGCGTCCTCATCACCGCCGCTGGGATCGTCTTTGGCGGGCGCGCGGCGCGCGGCTTGCAACAACGTCGCATCGACCAGCGTGCAGGTTTTCAAAATCAAACCTTTGGTTTGCAATTGCCGGTTGACCAAGCCCAGCAAGTTTTCGTGCAAGCCATGTTCCCGCAACCGCTGCCGGAAGCGCACCAGCGTGGTTTCATCCGGCACCGCGTCTTGCAAACCCAGCCCCACGAAGCGCCGCCAACTCAAGCGGTCATTGACCAGTTCCTCGCACTGCGGATCGGACAAACCGTAGCAGTGTTGGAGCAAACTCATCTTGAACAGCACCAGCGGGGCACACGGCGGACGCCCCGTGGTCGCCGGATACATCGCCTGCAACGCCTTTTCCAATGGCTTCCAATCCAAGGTTCGATCCAGCCGTTCCAGAAAATCATTCGTGGGCGTGGCGATCATCAGGCTGTCCAAAAGTCCAAGCTGGGGATTGGTCGTCGTTTGCATACCTCACAGACGCTTCATTTAAAAATCAGGTTTCGGGACTTTTGCAGAGATTCCATATTGTTTGTTGAAAAATGTTTTCATAACAGGTGACTTTCCCGTGCCGTCTCGGGAGAGACGCCTTGTATCCGGTCTAAACCTATTATTCCCATTAGCAAACTATTTATGCTCCACGTTTGCGATTGGCGTTTGCCTAATCCTAAACATAACAACACTACCAGACTATCCCACGCCCCAAATAACGGCAGTCCCACCGAAAAATATTTCCTCTGCATTTTGCATCTGCTGACGCCAGTCATTCATTACCCGCGCCTGCTCTGCATAATCCAGCCACTTTGACACAGCGACACAAACTTCATCGAGGATGGCCTCGGCGCGTAGCAGTTTCATCATCGCGCTTTTCGCACAGGCGCGAACATCCGCCAGCGTGAACCTCCCGTGACCAACGCGGGCTTTCGCTCCGTTTCACGGTCTGCCGGTCGCCCCGTATGCCTCTCGACCGCGCCCGTTCTCCTCCGCAAAAACCCGCGCTCGTCACGGACGGCATTGGCAGACCGCAATCGCGGCGGGCTTCCGTCTGCGCCCGGCGGCGGGACGTTGCGCTCCGGCTCCGTTTCGCTAAACGCTGCTCTCCGCCCTCCGCTCCACTTTCCCCGCTCGCCGACCGCAGACCGAAGCCGATTAAAATTTTGCGAACCCACCTTTGATCGGAAATTATCGTGCAAGTAATCGCTACCAACAAAATTGACTTTTGAAGACTGTTGCACTTGATTCTACTTGTAACAAATACGCTATAATGGTAACTTTTATACATGAAAGCAACAGCACAGATTTCAAGCAACAACGGACACACGGTTTTGCCGGCAGTGGTTCGCCGGTTTCTTGGCATCGGCAAGGGGGACAAAGTGGAATTTGAATCGCGGGCCAACGGCGAAGTGGTGATCCGTCCGCTGCCGACTTTGGACGCCCTGTTTGGCAGCTTGCAGGGCAAAGGCACGCCGCCAGCCGATGAATCCGGCCAAGGATGGAACGCCCGCGCCGAGCGGGTGATGCGAAAAGGAATGAAATGAAGCCCGTCCTCATGTTGGTGGATGCCAACGTCTTTTTGCGGTTTCTTCGCAACGATCACCCGGAACATTCACCGGCGGCCAAGCAGTTGATCGAAGCAGCGGCGGATTGCGAGGTCATTCTCCGGGTGCCGGAGATCGTCGTCGCTGACATCTTCTATACGCTGACCGCGCCGATGATGAAGATTCCCCGGGCGACCGCCGCCCGCCAGCTTGCCGCGCTGTTGCAGCAACCCGGCATTGATGTTGAAAACCGGCGACAGGTTTTGGAAACCCTTGGCCTGTGTGAAACCAAGAACATTGACTATGGCGACGCGGCGCTGATTGTCTTTGCCCAAAGCACGGTGCAACCGCTGCCCATACTTACCTACGATCAAGATTTTGGCAAGGTGCCGGAAATTACCGCGTTTTCACCCTTGGAGTGGCTGCAAAAAGGCCGAAAGCTGCTCAAATAATCGTCGCGGTTTTACCCGCCGCAAGTTGCAGCCCAAAAGGCGTCCATGGCAAAGGCAGGGCACCGGCGGCTGAATTGAGCCGTTCACCGGCGACCGCCGCGAATCTTCCAATCACTGATCGGAAATTGTCAGACAGCGGGAAGGTAAATTTGCCGCAAGGCCGCAATTTGCGCCGGGCCAAAGTTGCGCCCGAAACGACACGACAAATCTTTGGACAATTTTCTGACAACTTCTTCGCCGTAGCCCGTTCGTTTCGGTTCCGTCGGCTCAAGTTCCACAATTCGCCGGCCAATCTCCCAGTTCCTCGCTGTCATTCGTTTGCCGAGCCATTCGGCAGTCTGTAAATAAATTCCCCTCCTGAAATTCATCGTGCCCTAAACGGGTGCGCTGGCACAGCGCGATAAAACCGGTCGGCAAGTATATGGGGACGGCGGAAAGGTCAAGGATACTACGGGTCGTGGCTTCCGTTCCTCCTTGACCTTTCCGCCGTCCCCATCGCCTCCGCTTAGGTTTTCATCGCGCACACCTGTCGCTGCGCGACCAAAGAAAAACAAATAACAACGAAACGAAAGATACAAATATGTTCACTACAAATCATACACCCGCGTTCTTCAGCCGCCGTGAAATGGCTGACGACCAAATCCGCTCCGTTGCCCCGTCCGTGTTCGCCGCTGCCCCCTTGCCGGAAGTCAGCGAGCGTTATGCGTTCGTCCCCACCGCCCAGATCGTTTCCCGTCTGCGGGATTCCGGCTGGTCGCCGGTGATGGCTTCCGAGCAGACCGTCCGGCTGGAGAATCGGCGCGGTTTCCAAAAACATCTCCTCCGGTTTCAACGGCGCGACGTGCAGCCCGTCGCCGGGGAATACTCGCCAGAACTGGTCTTGGTCAATTCGCACGACCGTTCCAGCGCCTATCAGTTGCACGCCGGTTTGTTCCGGTTCGTCTGCGGCAACGGCATGATTATCGCCGATGCCACCTTTGAGCGCGTCAGCATCCGGCACAGTGGCTTCACGCCCGACGAGGTGATTGACGCCAGCTTCAAATTGCTGGAACACGTTCCTGCAATCACCGCCCGCGTCGAGTTGTTCAAGCAACGGCAGCTCGATGTCCCCGAGAAAAACGCCTTTGCCGAAGCCGCGTTGCGGTTGCGGTTCGAGACGGTCAACGAAGCGCCTATCAGCGCCAGCAAACTCTTGGACACCCGCCGTTACGAGGACAAAGGCGATGACCTTTGGCACACCTTGAACCGCGTGCAGGAAAATCTGATTCGTGGCGGTCAGCGTGATTTCTCCCGCTGCCGTCACGACGGTCGCCGGTTCCCGCGCACTCGCGCCATTGCCGGTCTCGACCAGAACATCCGCCTGAACCGTGAACTATGGAATCTCGCCGAGCGCGTGGCCAATCATGAGGCCATCGTTCTGGCCGAGTAGTGAACAACGGGCGTTCCCGCCACACGGCGGGAACGCCTCATTACCATTCTCGTTTTATTGTTATGAATTCCACCGATTCCAATGGCTCATCCGTCCGCATCGTCACCCACTGGCGGCGATTTTCAACGGGCTTGTGGCGTGTGCCGGAAGGCGACATCGCCGCCGCCTATTCCGCCAGCATTTTGCCCAAGGTCAGCGTGTTCGTTCACGATGGTCGGCTTTACACCAACGGCGGTTGCGCCTTCTCCAAATGGCTCCATGCCGAGGCGGATTGCTATCCGTTGATTGCCGCCGATGCGTATCACGGCGCGGAGAGCGTCCCATATTCGTATGAAGGCTGCGAAGTCGTCTATCGGGGAAAAGTGTTCCGGCTCGGAGCCAAAGCCATCTTCGTCGCCTCCGACCCGACCGTTGACGAATGGCGGCAGTCGGCGCGCGTGCTGTATGCCGACGGCGGCTATTTCGCCGCGCATTGCACCTACACGGAATTCATCGGCAACCGGTTTGATCCGTCGTCAGAAAACGGACGCACCGCGCGGTTCAAGGAGCTCGCCGAATGCGGCGCGCGGGCCATGCCGCGCACCCAGGCGGAAATGCTTCAACTGCTCGCGCAGGAAACCGGCCTCACCCACCAACCACAACAAATTGATTTCGCGCTATGACTCCCCTCAACAAAACTGTCCAGCGCGTGACACTCGAAACCTACGGCTACGGGCGACAGGCGCGCAAGCTGGTCGCCGCGTTTGAGCGCGGCGACCTCATCACCATCCGCGAACATGGCCGGCGCACCAAGGACACCGCCCGCATCGTTGACGTGCTCTGGTGGATGAAACGCAGCAAGGCCGCCAAAATCCAGATGGAGAAATTGCGCGAACGCAAAGCGGCGAAGGCGGCGCGGCTGGCCGCGCGGCGGCAACGTGCCGCCACGCGACGGTTGTTCAGCGCCTAGCCAAAAAAAAATCGGCGGCTCGCTCATCGGAGCGAGCCGCCGTTTTCCAATCATCACGCATCCGCGATACCCTTTGCGCTTGGCATAAAACCCGCGCGGCCTATCATGGCCGCGTCGGTTGTCATTATGTAACAGTTTATATTTTGCGTCGCATCGGCTTGTTCCACTAGAAAACCGCTAATTTTCACGAACGGAAAGAGCCGCCGAAAGCACGCGCCCAATCGGGCGCGGCTCGGCGTGCCTCTTTCCAAGGCGCTTAGCGGTGCCTCTAGTGGGAGCGCGCAGGGTCCGCGCCTTTTGTTTTGCCCGCAGCGTTGCATTTTTTGCAATTCACCGCTTGCAACTCCGAACCGGCGTGGCATATAAACAAGGTATACCCCTGATGGCGATCAAGGTTCCAACATGGGAACACCGAGATCAAAGATTGAGCGGTCGTTTTATCGCAATGGTGCATTGCGGGAGGAACTCTCATTTCTCGGCCAGCAATTGCACGGCGCGTGTCGCACCTGGCATCCCAATGGCCGGTTGGCGTCCGAACAATTTTACCAGCACGGCCGGCTGCATGGGCTTTGCCAGCAATGGAACCAGCGCGGCGAACTGCTGGGCTCCTACGAGGTCAAAGACGGCACGGGCATCCAGCGCGAATGGTTTGAAAATGGCCGACTGCAACTGGAAACGTCCACCGTGGCCGGCAAGTTCACCGGACGCACTCGCGTCTGGTTGCCGGACGGCACGCTGGTTTCCGAACAATTCGGGATCGAAAATCGCAATGTGACCCCGGCGGCTTACGCGGCTGCCGCCAGCAAGCATCCGGATTATCCGCGTTACCCTACCAGCAAGGGCAAAGTCAAATTCCCGGACGTGGATGAAATTGAACGGCGCGAGTTTGAGTTGCAGGTGGCCGAGTTACTAGCGCAAACCAACAAACGCGAAGCGTTGCGCTGGTTGAAAGCGGGTGCGCCCAAGCGTTCCCTCGGACTTTTCAAAGTCACCCAGGCGCGGCAACTGGTTCAAAAACTTTATGCGGCCGGTGCCCTGCAAATTTTTGCAGTGAGCATTTACTCCGACAAGGACGGCAAACAATTTTCGGATGCGTTGCTGGTCAAGTTGCCGCCGGAACCATCCGTCCGCCAAACCATCCGGGACTTGCTGGTGAAGTTACCCGCCAAATTGCGGGCCGGGGTGTTGCCGGTCGAAGATCACGACGAGAAGTTTTTATTCGCCAGTTTTGTGTGACCCTGATTTCAGGGTTCGACGATCACGAGCGCTTCGCCGCCTTCCGCCACTTGTAATTTTCCCGCCCCGCTACCGCCGCTTAGCAAACTTTTGGCGACGGCATCGCCGATCAATTTTTCCGCCGCGTTGCGCATCGGACGTGCGCCGAGCTTCGGATGAAATCCTTTCCGCACCAGAAACGGCATCACGCCGGCGTCCGCTTCCAGTTCATGTCCTTGCTCCTTCAGGAATTTTAACTCCGCCCGCAAAAATTTGTCGGCAATTTCCAACTGCACTTCGTAACTGAGCGGATAAAACACCAGCACCTCGTCAATGCGCGCGAACAGTTCCGGGCGCAGCGTCTGCTGGGCGCGGCTCATGACGTGGCGTTCCAGCGTCGCCGCGCTGGAGTATTGCAGGCCCAAAATTTCCGCCGCGCCGATGTTCGAGGTGAGCGCAATATAGAATGGCGAAAAGTCCAGCGTCTCGCCGCTGGCGAGCGTTACCCGCGCGGCGTCCAGCAGTTGCAGGCAGATGTCCAGCACGCGCGGATGCGCCTTTTCAATTTCGTCCAGCAACAACGTTCCTTCCGCAACGCGCTTGCGTTCCATGCCCAGATAGCCGCATTCGCCCGGTTGTGAACCGATCAACACGCCAAGGCTTTGCTGCGTTTGATATTCCGACATGTCCAACCGGATCAACGCATCCGCACTGAACAGCCGGCGCGTGAACACCATCGTGGATTCCGTCTTGCCCGTGCCGGTCGGTCCCAGCTTCAAAAAACTTCCGCGTGGCCGTCCCGGCTTCCGCAAATTTAATTGTCCCCGGCGCAGCACCGACAAGATTCGCGGGAGCACATGGCCTTGGCCGCGAATCTCACGCGGCATTTCTGCCTCCAGTTCGGCAAGGCGTTTTAGTTCATCAGCGGAGCGTAATGTTTTCATGGCCGTCATTGTTGCCGAAAACCTCGCTGACGAATGTGCCAGCGGGGCACAAAGCCCCCGCCATCTTTTGCTAAAACTTCACACGCAAACTTCGGAAGCAAAGCTTCCGGGAAAAATAAAACAACTGAAATACGCCAAATGAAAAAAATGAAACACTCGCTCCAAATCGCCGGTCGCAGTCTTGCCGTCGCCCTCACCGTCAATCCCCGGCTGCGCCTGGCACTGCTGCTGGCCGCGCTCTTCGCCGTCAACACCTTCAGCGCCTTTGCGCAAAGCACCACGTTCAATTCCACCGACCTCAAGACCGGCATCAGCAACAGTCTCGCCGTGATCATGATGTTCGGTTTCGTCCTCGGTATTTCCGCCGTCATCTACGGCGGCTTCGCCATCCGGCGCGGTGACGTGGATCAGGGCAAGATGTCCATCATCGGCGGCGCCATCATCGCCGCCGCGCCCGCCGCCGTCTTCGCGTTCTACAAAATCTTCGGCATTGATTCCAACAGCGCCGTCGGCGTCGGCAACTTCTGACCAGACGAAGTCTGGACTCAATGGCCTGCGGCCAAGACTGAATCAAACCTAAAACATTCCCGCTGATGAGCACCACCAAACATGAGCTTCGTCTCACCGACACCAATGCAGCGTCCGATTCCAAAGGACGCACCTGGGGTCTGGAAGGCGGACTCTTTTGGTGGCTCATCGGCGGCATCGGGGCGGGCATCATGGTCTTTTTCATCCTGCTCGTGCCGATGAATTGCTCCCTGTCGGTTTCCTTTCTCGCGGCACTGGTGCCGGTGACACTTTGCCTCGCCTACATCTTCGCGCTGCGGCAGGGCAAACCGCCCGGCTACGACCGCGACCTTTTTGAATATGTCACCACCGGTCGCGGCTTCGGCCCGCAAACCGGGACCCTCGACCGTCATCCGCTTTTATGAGCCATAAGAAAAAATTGCATCACTTGTCACCCAAACCTTTCGCCGGTTCGGTTGAGTTGATCCCAACGCAACCGTTGTTCGTCGAATTCATTGACGCCCACCGGCTCTGGGGATTTCCCATCGCGCACCTTGAATCGTTCGTGCTGGAGGATAACCCGCAGCACCAAAACAAGCGCACTTCGCCGCCGCATCAACTGTTGCTCGTTTATCCCGAGGCGTTGGTGTTTCTCCGGGGCTGGCGGCTGGAGCTGATGATCGGCCCGCTCGTCACCGGGCGCATCGCCCGCGTCCACGCCGAAAAACATCTCGGCTCGCTCATCCTCGACGAAGCTTGGGTCTCGGAAATCCACGTCGTGCCGCTCAACCCCAACCATCATGTGACCGGCAAGATGGAAACCCCCACTCCTACCAAAAAATCATGAGCGGCGAACTGCAAGCCATCGAAGCCAAGCGACAGGTGTTGCTCGGCCAACTCCGCACCGCCGAGGCGGCCGTCCGCGCCGGATTGCACGCGCACGGCTTCGGCGAAATGGCCCGCGCCCATCTCGAACGCGCAATGGCCCACATCCAAGAAGCGTATATCGCAATCAACGAAAGCAAACCCGTCCGCACCGTGCCACAACTCGTGGACGATTTGAATCGCATCCAGCAGGTGATGAATGAACACCACCAACGCCAGACTCAACACCGCTAATAATTATGTTTGAACGTCCTCCCAACGGTTTTTTTGTCCGCGATCTGATTTTGTTCAATCATCTCCGGCGTGGTGGCTACGTCGCCAAAGGCTTTGTCTTTGAAGCGCCGGATTTGACCAACAGCCCCATCGCCGACCTGAATGATTTTCAGGAACAGCTCTGTTTGTTGCTCGCGTCACTGAACGAAAACCAGCGGTTGCAGGTTCAATATTTTTCCGATTCGGATTACAAAACTGAACTCCTGCGCTATCAGTCGGAAACGGAACGATTTGAGAATCCGTGGACGAAGCGTTCGCGCAATGAACGTTTCGCGCGCTACTGGCAGGCAATGACCGACCGCAAGCTCCGGCGGCAGCGCGTTATATTTTATGTGTCCCGCGCCTTGGAGAACACGCCCAAGCTGGCCACCGGCAACGCGGCGCTCCGGGAGTATTACCTGACGTTGCTCGACCAGTTGCAGACGGAATTTGAGCACGTCCACCATCTGCTCAAGGAAATCTTCGGCAGCGCCGGCACGCGCGTGCTGCCGATGTCCGACCTCGACCATTTCAAACATTACAAGCAGTTTTTGAACCCGTCGTTGGCCGACCGGTTTGATTTTGATCCGGCCAGTGATTTTGCGCCGGAACTTTCCATCCAGGAAAATTGCTGGCACAGCGAAGGCAACGGCCAAAGCGATTTCGGATTTTATCTCGACGGCCATTTTCACTCCGTTATTGCCCTCACGCGCTGGCCGCGCACGACCTATCCCGGCATCATCCAACGCCTCACCAATCTGCGGCTCTTGGATTACAGCATCACGGTCAATGTTGATCCGCTGCCGATCACCAAGGAAATTTCCAAGGAGGAAAAGGAGCATGACCGCGTGGCCGGCGATTACGCCAGCGAAAAGAAAATCTCGCTGCTGACGGTGATGGAAAAGAAGCAGAAGAAAATTCACGCGTTGATGCAGGGCCAGACCATCCCATTCAACGCGCTCTTTGTTATCCGGGTCTGGGATAAATCCAAGGACGGACTTAACGCCAAGGCCAGTGCCATCAAGAATGCCATCAACTCGATGAATTCGGCGCAGTATTTTGAATCCAATCTGCCGACCACATCCAAAAGTCTTTTCTTCCAGACCTGGCCCGGTTGGACGTGGGGACGTTACGAGCATCGCAAACTTTACGCCGAGCATCGTTATCTCGCCGATATGCTGCCCGTCACCAGCACGTTCACCGGCCATCTGAAATCCGCCGAGGCCATCTACGACGGCCCGGCCAATAATCTCGTCGGCATCGAAACTTTCTCCGGTTCGGAAAATAACAAATCCCCGCAGCACGCCGTGTTGCTCGGTATGTCGGGCGCCGGTAAGTCCGTCACCGTTTGCGATTTGTTGTCCCAGACCGAAGGCTATTTCGCTTACACGGTCATCATCGAGGAGGGCTTGTCCTACGGCATCTACACGCAGACGGTCGAACCCGGTGCGCGACCCATCATCATCCATCCCGATGGCGATCTGACGATCAATTATCTCGATACCAAAGGGCTGCCGCTGACGCCCGACCATCTGTCCGCCGCGACCGCGCTCATCGCGCGCATGATTGGCACGTCGTCCCAAGAAGATAAGCAGATGCTCCGGCAGGCGCAGATTGCCAAATACCTTAACCTGCTTTATGAGGATTCGTTCCAGGACTGGCAGAAAAAACATCACGACCAGTTGCTCGTCATCACCCGGCACGCGCTGGCCTTGCAGAAATTTCGGCTCGAACGGATGCCGCCGGGAGCCACAACCCTCGACACTTTTGCGGACTTCCGCGACCAGACTGCGTCTGGACTCAATGGGGGACAAGCAGGACAGACATCGTCCAATACAGCGATAGGCTTCAATGAATGGGGACAACATTATCTCGCCCAATTCGATGAAGCCACCGTTCTGAAATTCCTGAAAGACCCCAAGACCTCGAAGGAAGTCCGCAATCTCGCCTTCGCCTACTTCACACCGGAGGAATTTCCGACGCACCGGATGCTCCAGGAATTGATGATGCTCGACCCCGCCGGTTCTGAACGCGAAGCCATCGTGGAAATTGCCACCCTGATTCTGCCGTGGTGCCGCGACGGCAACTACGGCTGCCTGTTCGACGGGACGAGCAATCTTTCATTGACCGGGAAAATTGCCCACTTCGAGTTGGGCTACATTCCGGAATCCGCCAAGGAGTTGAAAGCGGCGGCTGGCTTCCTCATCACGAACCACGCGCGCAAGCACATCATCACGCTGCCGCGTGCGTTGCGGAAACGCAACGTGTATGAGGAAGTCGCCCGCTTCCTCGACATCCCCGGCGGTCAGGAAATTGTTCAGGAATCCTACGCGCAGCTTCGCAAATTCAATTGCTGGAATATTTCCATCGTCCAGCAATACGCGCGGTTCAAACAGTCACGCATCCGCTCCGCCGTGTTCGGCAACTCGCGCCAGTTTTTCATCATGCGCCAGAACGATCGCGCCGACCTCGATGACATGGGCAAGGACATCGCGCTGCCCGAAGTGACGCAGCACGCCATCATGAATTATCCGCTGCCCGACCATCAATCCGGCCAGAAGTATTCGCCATTCACCTATTTTCACACCGACTCCGGCCGGAATCTGTGCGGCACGGTCCACAACATTTCTTCGCGCGAGATGCTCTATTGCAGTTCGTCCAGCGGCGAGCACTTCGATCAGCGAGCCCGTGAACTGCGCCAGAGTCCCAACATCGTCGAGGGCATCATTGCCCACGCCAACAAATAACCAAAATCACCTATGAAAAAATCATCGCTCCTTCAAATCACTTTGCTCGCCGCTGTTCTCGGCCTGCTCACCGGCTGCGCTGCCGTCACCCGAACCGCCACCGACGCGGGACTGGGTGCCGGTGGCGCAGCTCTCGGGGCCGAACTTTCCCACAACAATCCCTATGCCATTGTCGGCGGCGCGGCGGGCGGCGCACTCTTGGGCGAAACACTGCACTTCGCCAACGGCAAGCTGGACGAACAATCCTATCACACCGGCTACGACAAGGGCCGTAGTGACGCGGTGAAACAACAATACTGGCTTTACGTTTCCATGCAGCAGACCAAAGCCAGTGACCATGGCCGCGTCCGGCTTTATCCGG
>Ga0364922_10629_pt1 | contig 13236 bp, 11 predicted proteins | sample ExccelJu500001D4_2_FD_206955 | JGI IMG/M metagenome (GOLD analysis project Ga0364922, IMG submission 206955) | Enriched cells from Trout Bog Lake Hypolimnion, Wisconsin, USA - BchlTB.June20.5000.01.D4 | ecosystem: Environmental > Aquatic > Freshwater > Lake > Hypolimnion/Profundal zone | place...
TGGCGCGCAACTAGCCACGATGCTTGGGCCGCAGGCCGTAGATGTGCAAGTTCTGAAGCAAGACCTGCCTGACTGGGTGGTGGTCGTTGGCTTGGCGGGTGCCGCCTACTACCCGAAAGAGCGGGTCGAAGTGCAAGAGAAGGAAGTGAAGAGACTGGGCTCCGAATTCGGTGTGGAAATACTTGGCGCACTGCCAGGCGTCACCAATGCCGAAATCGCGAACGCGATAGCGGCCTGCTCTGGCGAGCCGTATTGGAAGCTGAAACTCAAAGGGGGCTGTCAGGACATTTTCTTCCTCACCACGCTCGACAAGACGCCCCGGTTCGTAAAGACGATGTTCACGGTGGCTGAAGCGTTAAAATATTCGACTTCAGATATCGGCGTTTATATTCAGCCGCAGCATCACGGGGTGTCGCAGCACGTCGAATTCAATCTTCCGTACGACCCGACTAGCCTCAAGGAAGTGGCGATGGTCAAAGAGATTCATTCCAAGGCTAGCGAAGCACTGATTGAGCAAGGTGCGTACTTCTCAAGGCCTTATGGTGCCTGGGCCGACTTGGTGTACAGTCGCGATGCCACGGCGACGCGAGTGCTGCGCACGGTGAAAGAGATTGTGGATCCGAGGAATGTGTTGAATCCCGGAAAGCTTTGCTTTTAGGCGAACTGGAAAAGGAGATTAGAGATGTCGTTAGAAGATCTTCGATTGGACGCGATGCGGTGCACTCGTTGCTGGAGATTCTCCAAAGGCTGCCCCAGCATCGAGTACGGTAAGTTTCACTCGTATTCTGCTGGCGGCAGATTGATAACAGCTCTGTCTTTGTTGGAAGGTCGGTCAACGGTTACTGAAAAAGTAATCGACACTGTGTTCAAGTGCACCCTGTGCGGGCAGTGTGACGTGAGTTGCAAGATGTGCCGCTACGATCTGGAGCCCCTGGCAGACATGCGCGAGTTGCGCTCCATCCTGGTGCAAGATGGTCACGAACTTCCTCAACTTCAGCCGGTGCTGGAAGGGTTGCGCAAAGAATTCAATATGCTGGGCCAATCCAAGAAACTTCGCGGCAATTGGATTGCTGACTTGCAGTTGAAGGATCTGACGAAGGAAAAGGCGAAGATTGTCTTTCACGCTGGCTGTCGTTACTCCTTTGATGGCGAGTTGAGTCATGTGGCTCGGACGGCGGTAAGGATTTTGCAGAAGGCAGGCGTGGATTTCGGCATCATGGGCCAGCAGGAAAACTGCTGCGGCGGGCACGCCTACGACATGGGATACCACAAGGACTTCCGCACTCGCGCCGACTTCAATCTGAGGGCATGGAGCGAAGCAGGAGTTGATACGGTAATCACTCCTTGCTCGGATTGCTATTTCGCCTTCAAGCGTCTCTATACGGCGGAAGCGGGGTCGACGATCAAGGTCGTACACATGGTGGAGTTCGTTGACGAACTGATCAAAGCTGGGCAACTGAAGTTCACGAGACCAGTTAAGATGACGGTCACTTACCACGATCCATGTCATTTGGGCCGACAAGGCGAGACCTATGTTCCGTGGGCCGGGAAAGAAAAGAAGATTTTCGGCCAGGCCGTTTGCTATGAGCCGCCGCGGCCTCGATACAACGGAGCATTTGGTATCTATGAGCCACCGCGCGACGTGCTGAAAGCAATTCCCGGTCTGGAACTGATCGAGATGGAACGTATCAAAGAGGCTGGCTGGTGCTGCGGTGCCGGTGGTGGTGCGAGCCAGGCGTATCCGGAATTTTCGCGCTGGACGGCAACGGAGCGGATCGAAGAAGCAAAATCCACTGGGGCTGAAGCCATCGTGAGCGCCTGTCCCTGGTGTGAGCGTAACTTCCTCGATGCCACCAGCGCCGACGGCACCAATATGAAAGTACTCGACATAATGGAACTGGTGGAGCAAGCCCTTTAAGGCTAAGGAGAAAGCGATGGAAATTTCCCGAGATGCATATCGCGCGATAGAAGACATCGTAGGCACGGATAATGTGACCGATGATCCCGCATTGTTAGACTCCTATGCCTTTGAAGTAATGGCTGAGACGGTTCGTCCTAACCAGAGTCACTTCATGCCAAGGCCATGGGCAACAGTGCTGCCGGGTTCTACGGAAGAGGTGCAGGCTGTAACCAAGGTCTGCAACAAGTACAAGATCAAGGTGAAGCCTCTATCTACTGGCTGGTACCACTGGGCCGCGCCTCTGATTGACAACGAGCCGACTATCCAGTTCGACCTGCGCCGGATGAATCGGATTCTGGAGATCGACGAGAAGAATCGCTTCGCCATCATTGAACCGTATGTAATTGGTGCTCAACTCCAGGCTGAAGTGATGAAGCGGGGGCTCAATTTCAGCATCATTGGCGCCGGCAGTTCATGCTCCGTTCTGGCGGGCGCCTGCGCTTATTCCGGCGTCGGACCGGGCGCTTATAATATGGGCGGCAATGCGGAAGCCCTGTTGGGTCAAGAGTGGGTGACTCCGGGCGGAGAAATCATTCGCACCGGATCGTTAAGCTCCGGTTGCGGTTGGTTCTGTTCGGAGGGCCCCGGACCCAGTCTGCGCGCTATTACGCGAGGTGTGTTCGGCTCGCGTGGCGGACTTGGAACGTTTACGAAGTGCGCGATCAAGCTTAGCCACTATCCCGGTCCTCCGGTGATGGAAGCGCAGGGCCGCCTTCCAGGATACCGTTTGCCAATCCATGAGAACTTCCGCGTTTACAGCATCGGCGCGCCCGACTGGGATGCCTGGGCAAACTGCTATCACGAGATCTATGACAACCGTATCGGATACATCTTCCATAAGCAGTTTGGTTTTGCCGGCGCTAATATTGCGCCCGCGATGTGGTTAAACTACATCGACCCGACCAAGACCTTGAACGACGTTGAGACTGCTCTCAAAGATCCGGAGATTCAAAAGGTCATCGAGGAAGCGCGCATATCGTTCCAGTTCATCATGGCGGGGAATTCGACGGATGACATTCAGTTGCAGGACAAAATTCTGGATGCCATTCTGGCGAACACAGGATGCTACAAGGTCAAGCGCTATTGCGAACAGGATATGGCCGAATTCACCAACATGTATATGCAGAGACTAGGACACAAGCACTGCAACTATGTTTGGGTGGGTGGGTACCTCGGTAGCTGGATGCAGCCGGGGACGCCTGACTTTGTTAAGAAATACGCGCCGATCGCCGCAAAGACATTTGAGCGTGACCAGAAGAGTCACCTTCTTGTCGAGTGCGGCGGCGATGCTCTGATGGGCCCCGGTAGCCCCATACCTGGAGGGGGCCAGACCGCGTTGGAACAGTTTGTCTCCTACGATTCCGCCGATAATGATTCCATCAAGGCCGCGATCAAGCACATGGAGGATGCGGTAGTCGATGCCGCCGCCAACGGACTTCCACCGGGCAAGGAGTACATTTACCTTCAAGTTGGATGGCCTCAGGAAAAGGTTTTCGATGCCTGGGCAAAAATGCCGCAACAGTTCATTTTGAATTTCCAGCGAGAGATCAAGAAAGCATTTGATCCCAATAACCTCGGTGACAGGAATTATCAATGGCTACCGGAAGGCTGGGGACAGAAGAAGAACGATTGAGGAGACCCGCCAGCGCCGCATAACCCGGGCAGGAATTTGAGGTCGACAACGGCATTTGAGAGACACGGCAATGGATAAGATCGTACGCGTCAATATGTTCAATTTGCAGGTCAGCATAGAAGAGGTACCTGCAGCGTGGGCTCAATACGGCGGGAGAGCTCTCACATCGACCATTGTTGCTGCGGAGGTGGTACCCACGTGCCATCCTCTGGGAGCCGGGAACAAACTCGTCTTTGCTCCCGGAATGTTGTCCGGGACAACCGCAGTGAACGCCGGCAGGCTCTCTGCCGGTGCTAAAAGCCCTTTGACGGGCGGCATCAAGGAAAGCAGCGCCGGAGGCATTGCCGGGCAGGTTTTAGCCAGGTTGGGAATCAAGGCATTGATCATCGAGGGCGTTCCTCAACAGGACTGCTGGTACCGCATTCATGTCGACAAGGATGGGGTAAGGATTCAGCAAGAAAAGAACCTCATCGGCAAAGGTAATCATGCAGTCTTCGAAGCCGTGGAAGCTGAACTCGGCAAGAAATGTGGCTGTCTCAGCATCGGGCCCGCAGGCGAGTTCAGGATGGCGGCCGCTAATATTTCTGTCCGGGATAAGGACGGAGGAGTGCGCAGTCATGGTCGCGGCGGGCTAGGCGCGGTGATGGGTTCCAAGAAAATCAAGCTCATTATCGTCGACGAAACAGGGTCTGAAGTCGTCAAGGTTGCAGATCACGAAAAATTCATTGCCGCGGGTAAGATTTTTGCGAAGACTCTAGTGAATCAGCCTGGAATAGAGCACGGAATGAAGCCCCTCGGGACTTCCATGTTAGTCAACATTATTCACGGCTATGGTGCGTTACCCACTCGCAACTTCCGCAATGGACAGTACGCGAAGCACGACATGGTTTCCGGCGAGACGATGCGCGAGACCATCATCGCGCGGGGCGGCCAGCCGAGCCACACCTGCCAACCCGGTTGCGTCATTCACTGCTCCCAGGTGTATCCAGACAAAGATGGGAAGACCGTGACCTCAGGGCTGGAATACGAAACTTTGGGCTTGTTGGGTGCGGGCTGCGAAATCGACAGTCTTGACCGGATCGCCGAAGCTGACCGCATCCTGGACGACATTGGACTTGACTCGATCGACACAGCGGTCGGGATCGCCGTACTCATGGATGCTGGTGTTCTTCCATTTGGTGACGGCGATGGCGTTCAGCGATTGCTGACGGACGAGGTGGCGAAAGGAACACCGCTGGGCCGTGTCCTCGGTTGCGGTGCCGCCACCGTGGGAAAAGTATATGGTATGACGCGGGTGGCGACCGTAAAGGGTCAGGCTCTGCCCGCCTATGATCCTCGTCCGATCAAAGGTATTGGCATTACCTATGCGACCAGCCCGATGGGGGCAGACCATACTGCGGGCTATGCCGTTGGCCCTACCCTGGCTGGCGTTGTCGACGGGCATCAAAAAGAGGGGCAAGTCGAACTGTCCCGGCACAGTCAACACGTCTCCGCCGCGTTGGATTCTTTTGGAATCTGTACCTTCGTGGACATGGCAGTGGGTGGCGATCCGGAATGTCTGCCGGCACTTGTCAACTTGCTCAATGCGCGTTTCGGCGCGAGTAAAACCGCCGACGATTACTTGTTCGGGCTTGGTTCGTACGTCCTCAAGACTGAGCACCAGTTCAATCTCAGCGCCGGTTTGACCAGCCAACAGGATCGTCTTCCGGAGTTTTTCAGCGCCGAGACCTTGCCACCAAGCAATACCGTGTGGGACTTCACCGACAAGGAGATCGCGGCTTTCTGGAATTTCTAAGGAGGTATCTAGAACTGTGTTTGGCAAGTGAAGCTCAAATCAGACCGACTTCTACTGCATTCTCAGGGAGAACGTGAAAATAACTCTTACAGGTACGGGACCGCTACGACAATACCTTGGAGGTGGTCCCGAAGAAGTTCGCCTTCCCGATGATTCGGTCCTCACGGATCTTTGCCAGTGGATTGAGGAGCACCACGCCTCAGAGTTGCCCGATTATCTATGGGACTTCCGTAGTCACAAGTTTCGCGGTCCGATTGTCTTCGCCGTTGACGGTCAACATGTAATGGATCCCAACACTCCCTTGACAGATGGGGCTGAAGTGACCGTTACGTACGCGGTGGCTGGAGGCTGCGCTTAGCCCTCTCAAGTGATCGCCGCTGATTACTTGCATCTTCTATCTCATCCGCAAGACGGGCTTAATAGTCTTGCCTGATTCCATCTCCGCAATAGCCCGGTTGACTTGGTCGAAGGGATAAAACGTGATCAAGCGGTCGAAGGGAAATTTTCCCTGCAGGTAAAACTCGATCAGTTGAGGGATGAACTTTTCCGGTACGCTGTCTCCTTGAAGGATGCCGCGGATTGCGCGTCCACCCTGCATAAGGTGCGGAATGGCCAGGGTAATTTCGTCGCCTCCTGCCGAACTGATCAGCCCGAAAGTGCCACGCGCTGCGAGGCTCTCCACACCCGCGGCGATGACGGCGGGTTGGCCCGTAGTATCCAACCCGAAGTCGATTCCCCAGCCAGTTATGGAGTGAATTTTTGCGCGCACGTCCTCCTTGGCGCCATTGATCACATGGGTGGCGCCCAAACTGTGGGCCATTTCTAAACGCGATTCGTGTACGTCCACGGCAATAATGTTGGCCGCGCCGGCGATCCGGGCCGCCATGATGGCTGCCAGTCCGACCGAACCCACACCAAAAACGGCTAGACTACTGCCTCGGCTGACCTTGAGGGAATTGAGTACGGCTCCGGCCCCGGTCTGGATGCCGCAACCGAGTGGCGCCAACACCTCGAGCGGTGTTTCACGCGGGACACGAACAATATTGCGATCGGTACAGATAGCGTGTGTAGCGAAAGAGGACTGGCCGAAGAAGTGACTGTGAACGGAGTTCCCAGCCTTGGACAACGCCGTTGTCCCATCGGGCCGCTGGCCTCCGAAGCAGATCGTCCAAGTGTTGTAGCAATAGGCTGGTTCGCCATTCAGACAGGTGGGGCACTCACCGCAGGAGCCAAAGGTAATGACAACAGCGTCGCCGGCCGAGACCCGTGTCACGTTGCGGCCGACCTGCTCAACGATGCCAACTCCCTCATGCCCCAGCACGATGGGTTTGGGGACCTCCGCCAAATCGCGCGCCCACAGGTCTGTGTGGCAAATCCCGGCAGCGGTTATGCGAACCAGCACTTCATGATCGCGCGGCATCTCCAGCGTAAGTTCTTCCAGCGACATAGGCATTCCCGCCCCGGTTGCAACTGCAGCTTTGATTTGCAAGCAATTTCTCCTGGCTCTGAAATCGTACTGGGACCATCAGCCATAACGGCAACCGGTGGCCCCCAGCTTACGGCAGCCCCCGACTCAACTAGTGCGTGAGCGCCTCTGCGACTTCCACGATTGAAAGCACACTTACGTCACCACGCAGCAACTGGCGGCTCTGTAAATAAAATTACTGGATAAATGTGCCCATGAGAGTAGCAGCTATTCCGTGGTGCGTCCATAACGCGACACGGTTATTTTCTTCTATAATTTGTTCTCCTAAAAGTAACATCGCAGCACAATGAACATTGGGGGTTTAACAGTAACTCCCGGCGACTCGCGTCTGCCGTGCGTTGCGGGCAGTGATCTACACGGGAAAGCATAGGAATACAACCAGCGCCCCTCTAGTCGGCGTGTACGATGGCACGGTTGCGAAGTTCAAGTTTGCTCGATTGACGGGCGGCGGTATCATGGTTGGAGCGACAGGAGGTTTAGCAATGGGATTGGCTGGTGGATATCAGGGTAAGGTGCTCAGGATTGACCTGACAACCAGGTCATCCCGTGAGGAAATCCTCGATCCCGAAATGGCGCGAAGATTTGTGGGTGGAGCGGGGTTTGGAATCAAGTATTTGTTTGACGAAGTCGACCCTCAGATCGATCCACTATCTCCGGAGAACAAGCTGGTCTTTGCACCCGGGCCGCTTACAGGCACTGACGCTCCCTGCGCCAGCCGTATGTCTGTCGCCGCCAAGTCGCCCCTGACGGGGACGATCGCGGTGAGCATGACTGGCGGTTTTTTTCCGGCGGAACTCAAGTTTGCTGGTTATGACATTCTGATCATCGAGGGCAAAGCTGATCAGCCGGTTTACATTGCCATCCATAAAGGAAAGGCAGTGATTCGACCGGCAAAGCATTTGTGGGGCATGAAGTCCATCGATTGCGAGCACATCCTGAAGGAGCAACTGGGGGACCACAACTATCGGATCGCATGTATCGGTCCTGCAGGCGAACGGTTGGGCCGCATGGCTAACATTATGAATGAGCTGCGAACCGCCGGACGCAAGGGCCTTGGCGCTGTCATGGGTTCAAAGAACCTCAAAGCTATTGCTGTTCGTGGCCATCTGGATGTCCCGATCGCGGACAACGCGGTTTTTGCTGAGGCCAAGAAGTCCTTCTTGCACAAAATGAAGGACAGCCCAGTCCTGTATCCCGAGTTTTCAAAGTTCGGAACGCCGGCGACCCTTGACGTTACTTGCGGTTTGGGCATTTTTCCGGCGAAGAACTGGACGGCGACCGGCGAATTTGAGCCGGTGGATACTCTTGGTGCAGCCGCAAACACGGCGCAAAAGACAGGACGCGAACACTGCTATACCTGTCCTGTGGCGTGCAGCCAGGTGAAACTGACAACCCCCGAGGGGCCATATCCGGGAACGACGAGTGTACCTGAATTCGAGACGCTCTATGCCTTTGGCGGGCAGACGGGGGTGGACAATCTGGATGCAGTGATTGCTGCCGACCGCCTGTGCGACGAGTTGGGACTGGACACTATATCCACGGGGGTAACTATTGGCTTCGCGATGGAGTTGTTTGAAAGAGGAATCATCGGCAAAGAGGAGACGAAAGGTCTGGACCTGAGATTTGGCAATCACCAGGCGATGTTGGAAATGGTCAAGCGAATCGCTTTTCGGCAAGGTCTTGGAGACGTGCTTTCAAACGGTGTGAAAGTGGCGTCAGAAATGATAGGCAAAGGAAGTGAAGCCTACGCCATGCATGTCAAAGGACTGGAACCGCCGGGGTATGACGTGCGTGGAGCCAAAGCGCACGGCCTGAACTTTGCTACTTCCTTCAATGGAGCCGATCACAACAAAGGCTATGCCTTCCAGGAGATCTTTGGTATTCCTGTGCCCCGCCCGGTCGATCGTTTCGTCTCCGAAGGTAAGGGCTGGTTAACCAAGTGGAACCAGGATATTCGATGCGTGACCTGCGACTGCGCCACCATGTGTGCATTCCTTCTGGACATGGCTGTCCCAGATATCGCGTTGGAGAATACTGCTGGCTTGCTTAGAGGGGCAACTGGCATGGACTATACGGCCGAGGAGGTAGAGCGCGTCGGAGAGCGCGTCCAAAACCTGGCTCGCGTGTTCAACATCAGAGCGGGATTTACCGCTGAAGATGATACTTTGCCCAAGCGCCTCATGACTGAGAAGATAAAAGCTGGAGGATCCAAGGGTAGTGTCATTCCGCGTGAAGAACTGCAGCAAATGCTTAGTGACTACTACCACGAGCGCGGTTGGACAGCGCTAGGTATTCCAACCAAAGAGAAGCTTCTGTCCCTGGGGCTGCACGAAGCGATAACGTTCGTCTCCGAAGCAGCCGCCAAATGACAAGCGTAACGGGTACGAAGATGATTGTCGTGGTTAAGGCGGCTCATGATCTGGCTCAATGTCTTGGCGGTTATCGCCAGGAGATTGAAATTGAGCGCCCAGTTGCTTTATCAGAGCTAATGCAGATGCTGGTGGGCCGGTACGGTACAGCACTGAACCAATGGTTCACTGGGCGAGAGGATTCTTTGTGGAAACTTGCCATCTTTGTAAATGGGAGAAGTGTGCTCGTGGGCGAAGGTCAGCAGACAATTATTAAAGATGGCGATGAGGTTTTCTTCTTGAGCCCGATGAGTGGTGGATAAGCTTGTTGACTGACCGGACGCATTCCGATGAGGCTGGTCTGTGAATTACAGATTCGCACTTGCGAGCTGCGTTGTGGCTCTCGTATGTTCTGTCTCTTTTGCGCAAGACCGGCTGAAAATGTCCACAACGACCTCGACTGACAATTCCGGGTTGTTGAATGTCCTGCTTCCTCCATTTGAAAAACAGTGCAGCTGCAAAGTTGACGTGATTGCCGTAGGCACAGGCAAGGCCCTGAAGCTCGGTGAGGCGGGAGATGTGGATGTAGTCCTGGTTCACGCTCGCGCGCTGGAAGACAAGTTCATCGCCGACGGCTTTGGCGTCAACCGGCGAGACGTCATGTACAACGATTTTGTCATCATCGGCCCGCCCAACGATCCGGCCGACATCAAACATGCCTCGACGGCGGCCGATGCGCTCAAGAGAATTGCCGCAAGGCAGGCTATGTTCGTATCGCGCGGTGACGAATCGGGTACCCATCAAAAAGAGAAAGAAATCTGGTCTGCCGCTGCAGTTACGCCGGTCGGGATGTGGTACCGTTCGGCTGGACAAGGAATGGGAGAAGTCATCAATATGGCAACCGAGCTCCGCGGCTATACACTGGCAGACCGGGGAACTTACAATGCGTTTCGCCATGGAAAAACCGACTTGATTGTGCTCTATGATGGTCGCCAAAAGTCCGCCACGCCGGGCAAGCTACTGCCCAAGCTCACGGTTGACCAGGTAACGGCATTGACGGGTTCGCATGGGCTCTTCAACCCCTACGGTGTAATCGCCGTAAATCCAAAGAGATTCCCGCGCGTGCGGTTTGATCTGGCTATGAAGTTTGTGGAGTACATCACCGGAGCCGAGGGCCAGCGCATCATCGCTAACTACCAGGTGCAAGGCGATCCGGTGTTCTTCACCTTTCAGGGGAAGTAGCGGGTGGGCCTCGTAGAATCGCTCCGTATGGCACTTGCCCTCATTTTCGCAGGGGACCGCGATGTAGTTTCCGCAATCGCTACATCTCTTGAGGTTGCAATCTGGTCTATTGTCTTCGCCTCTCTCGCGGGAGTCCCAGTTGGAATCGGCGTGGCACTAGGAAATTTCCCACTGAAGCGTGTAATCCTGGTTATGTTGAATACTCTGATGGCAATGCCGACCGTCGTGATTGGCCTTCTGGTATATGGCCTCCTCAGCCGGCAGGGACCGCTTGGTTCGCTTGGACTGCTGTTTACGCCTAGAGCTATCATTATCGGCCAGGCAATCCTCGCCACCCCGATCATTGCCAATTACACCCTAAGTGCGATTCAGGGTGCCGATAAAAGAATCCTGCCAACTGCCCTCACCCTGGGGGCAAGCAATCTGCAATGCTTTTTCCAACTCGTGCGTGAAGCTCGCTTCGGAATCGTGGCTGCAATCATCGCCGGCTTTGGAAGGGTCATCTCGGAGGTCGGAGTGGCCATGATGCTCGGTGGCAATATCCACTTGTACACCCGCACCATGACTACCGCCATCGCGCTGGAGACGAGCAAGGGAGACTTCGCATTCGGTTTGGCACTTGGTGTGATCCTCATGGTGATTTCCCTTGCGGTCAATATTTTCCTCACCGTAGCTCAGGAAGGCCGCCACGCATGAGCATTCCCAAGTACCAACTCTCATCCGTCCGGGTGCTGTACGGCGACACCTTGGGGCTCGCCGTCGATGAACTCACGATCATCGCCGGAGGGCTCCACGTTCTCGTGGGCTCCAATGGATCGGGAAAGAGCACGCTACTGGGTATTCTTGCTTTTCTGAACAAACCGAAACACGGCGAGATCAGTTTTGACGGAGTACCTGTGGACTGGAAATCCGGAGAGTGCTCTCGTTTACGTAAACGCGTTACGCTTCTCCACCAAAATCCATACTTATTTTCGGGAACCGTAGCTGCAAACGTTGCGTTCGGACTGGTGACTAGAGGTATCGGCAAGGAAGACACACGGAGTGTTGTTCGGGAGTCGCTCGAGAGGGTCGGCCTCCCAGGGTTTGAAGCAAGGAATGCGAAACGCCTTTCCGGTGGAGAGACCCGGCGCGTAGCCCTGGCCCGGGCCTTGGCCTGCAACTCCGAGGTATTACTCTTGGATGAACCGCTTGCCCACGTGGATCGCGCAAGCGCTACCCTGCTTGAAGACTTGGTCGCCAAACTCGCATCCGGTGGCATCACAGTTGTGATGTCAAGTCACGACGAGCGCTTGGGTTCAAGACTGGGAGGAGAAGTGCTTTACCTCGAAGACGGAAGGTTGGCCCCGACTGCTGTGTGTTCACCATACAACGAATTTTCACGCTGCCCTGGGAGAGACAATGCCGACTCTTGATGAAGCGCGGCGCTTGATCCTCGATCGTACGAGGACATTGGGCACGGAATCCGTGGAGTTGATCGACTCCCTGAATCTCGTGACCGCCGAAGACATTACTGCTCCTTTCGACATGCCCCTCTGCGATAATTCGGCCATGGATGGCTTTGCCGTTCGAAGAGGCGACTGCGATCCGCCGTCCAGATTACGTATCACTGGATTCATTCCAGCAGGATCAGAGTCCGTGCCCCCCGTAGACGCTGGTTGCGCAGTCAAGATCATGACCGGAGCCAGGATACCGCCGGGTTGTGATGCCGTGGTTCCTTTTGAAGAAACAGAAGGCCGCGATGATTACGTGACGATCAAAGCGCCCGTGAGAATGCACCAGCACATTCGCTTCGCGGGGGAGGATGTCCACCGTAACGAAGTCACCGTTCTCGTCGGCACCGTAATTCGTGCACCGGAAATCAGCATGATGGCATCGTTTGGCAAGAGCAGCGTGACGGTGTATCACCGACCGCGGGTTGCCATTCTTTCTACCGGCGATGAGTTGGTTGCGGTTGGAGAGCCGATCGTGCCTGGCAAGGTCGTGGATACCAACGGAGTCTCGCTGGCGGCGATGGTGAAGGCCTGTGGCGCAACCGTTGAGTTGTTGGGAGTGGCAAACGATACCCACGCCAGTCACATCGCTAAAATGACGATCGGTCTGCAGGCAGATATCCTGATCACCTCAGCCGGAGTATCAGTTGGCGAGCGCGATCTTGTGCGGGAAGTGCTTACCGAATTGGGCGTGTCACAGGTGTTCTATTCCATTGATGCCCGCCCGGGCAGTCCAACGACCTTCGGCGTAAAAGGCGGGAGTCTGGTCTTCTGCTTGCCTGGGAACCCGGTTGCCTCCATGATTGTGTTCGATGAATTGGTGAAACCTGCCATTCTGAAAGCAATGGGATACAAGCGCATACTTCAGCCTTTTGTGCGGGCGATTCTGCAGCAAGACGAAGCCAAACGTCCGGGCAAGGTCAAGTTTCTGAGAGTCAGGCTGGAATCCAGCGGCGGCAGACTTCTTGCCTTCAACTCAGGCAATCAGACTACCGGTATGTTGAAAACATTAATCCGAGCAGACGGAATAGCGGTGCTTCCTGCGGAGCGTTCATCGTTCGCCGTCGGCGATGAAGTTGACGTGCACGTAATTTCAGGCAACGCTCTGATGCTTGAAGCATAGAAGGGCACAGGCCGGCGCGTGTAATGGTCGCCGAAACAGTTTGCTGATAGATAGTGCTGGATGTGCATCTGGTCTTCGGGCGAGGTTGCGTAAAGCTTCTCGACAATATCACTGCCGACGATCTGCTTCTCGACCGCAAGGCTCGGTTTTTTGGCGGTT